>Ga0302144_10000007_pt1 | contig 72205 bp, 78 predicted proteins | sample I_Bog_E2_2_FD_192436 | JGI IMG/M metagenome (GOLD analysis project Ga0302144, IMG submission 192436) | Peat permafrost microbial communities from Stordalen Mire near Abisko, Sweden - I_Bog_E2_2 | ecosystem: Environmental > Terrestrial > Soil > Wetlands > Peat | place: Sweden: Abisko, Stordalen...
AAGGCACGTTAAAAACCTATCGGGCGAGAAGGCTCGATGGACCAGTGAATCGCCATAGTTGCCCCCCTTTCACCCCTAGGCTGGAGGGGTGACTACGCCCCCTGACACCTCCTCCGCGCGACCCGCACGGGGTTCGTTCGGGCCAAACGCCTGGCTCGTGGACGATATGTACGACCGGTACCTGGCCGACCCGACTTCCGTCGCCGAGAGTTGGCGAGAGTTCTTTGCCGACTACCAACGCTCGACGCTGCCCACGGTCGCCACCGCGTCGCCGCCACCGGTGGTCGCCACGCCGGCACCGGTGACCATTGACGCCGCCGCCACGCCGCTGCGCGGTGCCGCGGCTCGCATCGTCACCAACATGAACGCCAGTCTCCTCGTGCCGACCGCCACCAGCGTGCGCACGGTGCCCGCTCGACTCCTCGAAATCAACCGAGCGGCGCTCAATGAATCGCTCGCCCGTTCGAGCGGGGCCAAGGTCTCATTCACCCACGTGATCGCCTTCGCTCTCGTCAAGGGTCTGGGCGAGATTCCCGCACTGAATTCGACCTTCGTTGACGCCGTCGATGAAAAGGGAACGCCGGGTGTTCGTCATCACGAGCACGTCGGGTTGGGTTTGGCCGTGGACGTGCTGAAAAAGGACGGGTCACACAACCTCTTGGTCCCGGTGATACAGAACGCCGACACCATGGATTTCCGTTCGTTCTTGTTGGCCTACGAGGACCTCGTTCGAAAAGTGCACGGCGGGAGCTACGGCGCTGACGACCTGGTCGGGGCGACCGTGTCGATCACCAATCCCGGCACCCTCGGTACCGTGCAGTCGGTCCCGCGTCTCATGCCCGGACAGGGCGCCATTTTCGGGGTCGGCGCGCTGTCGTGGCCGGCGGGCTTTGAAGCGGCCGACCCGCGCGCGCTCGCCGAGCTCGGCGTCGGCAAGGTCATGACATTGACCTCGACCTACGACCACCGAATCATCCAGGGCGCCGAATCGGGCCTGTTCTTGAAGTACGTGGCCGAGTGCCTCACCGGCGGCCATCAGTTCTACGACGAGATCTTCGCCTCACTCGGCGTGCCCTACGAACCGGCCCGCTGGGCGGTGGACGTGAACTCCGCTTCCGCCGAGGCCGAGGCCGAGCGGATCTTGAAGCAGATTCGGGTGCAAGAACTCATCAATATGTATCGCGTGCGGGGTCACCTAAACGCCCACCTCGACCCACTCTCGAGTGAGCCCCCGGCGCTGCACGCCGAGTTGGACCTGGCGACGTACGGCCTGACCATCTGGGACTTGCAGCGCACCTTCGTCGTCGACGGTCTCGCGGGACTGCACGAGGCGACGCTGGAGAAGATCCTTTCGATCCTCCGCGACGCCTACTGTCGCACGACGGGCATCGAATACGGCCACATCATGGACCCGGTGCAGAAGCGCTGGATCCAAGAACGCGTCGAAGGCGTCAGTTCGACCACGAGCCTCGAAGAGCAGCGTCGGATTCTTAACATGCTCAGCGAGGCCGAAGTCTTTGAGCGCTTCTTACACACGCGTTACGTCGGACAAAAGCGTTTCGGACTCGAGGGCGCCGAGTCCACCATCGTCGCTATTCAAACGGTCCTCGACGCGGCCGCCGATCGCGGCGTCAAAGAGGCGGTCATTGGTATGGCGCACCGCGGTCGACTCAACGTGCTCGCCAACATCGTCGGTAAGTCCTACAGCGATATCTTTTCTGAGTTCGAAGGCAACCTCGACCCCGAGAGCGTCCAGGGCAGCGGAGACGTCAAGTACCACAAGGGCGCTCGCGGCATCTTCAAGAACCCCCGGGGCGTGACCATCGACGTCTCGATGGCGTCGAACCCCTCCCACCTCGAAGCGGTCAGCCCCGTCGTCGAGGGTATCGTGCGCGCCAAGCAGGACCTGGTGATTCGACCGAGCGACGGTACCGAGACCGACCAGCGATTCGTCGAGCACCCCTACCTGGCGGTGCTGATCCACGGCGACGCGGCTTTCGCGGGTCAGGGCGTCGTCGCCGAGACCCTTAACCTCTCCCAGCTCTCGGGCTACCGGGTCGGTGGCGCGGTGCACATCGTCGTGAACAACCAAGTCGGCTTCACGACCGCGCCCGAGTCGGCGCGCTCGAGTTTCTACCCGACCGACGTCGCGAAGATGATCCAGGCGCCGATCTTCCACGTGAACGGCGACGACCCTGAGGCGTGCGCGCGAGCGGCGCGGCTGGCCTTTGACTACCGCGAGGCCTTTCAACGCGACGTCGTGCTCGACGTCGTGTGCTACCGGCGCTTCGGCCACAACGAGGGTGACGACCCGAGTTACACCCAGCCCCAGATGTACAAAATCATCGACCAGATGCGTTCGGTGCGAAAGATCTACACCGAGACGCTCGTGCGACGTGGCGACATCTCCATTGACGAGGCCGAGGCCGCGCTGAACGAGTTCAACTCGCGTCTCCAGAGCGTCCTTGATGAAGTGCGTACGGTGCCGGTACCCGAACTCAAGTCGGTGCCCGTCGCGCTCACGCGACCGGAGACCTCCGCCCCCGAGACCGGCGTCGATCGCGCGACGCTGCTCGAGATCGCCCGCGCCTCGGTGCGCGCGCCCGAGGGGTTCACGGTCCATCCCAAACTCGAGCGCCAGTTCGCCCAGCGCCTCACGCTGTTAGAGAGCGGCGAGGTCGACTGGGCCTTCGGCGAGGCGTTGGCCGTGGGATCGCTGATCACCGAAGGTTCGAACGTTCGCCTGACGGGTCAAGACACCCGTCGAGGTACCTTCTCCCACCGTCACGCGGCGTTGATTGACTACGAGAACGGTGCACAGAGTGTGCCACTGGCCAACATGGGTGCGCCGGGGTTCTTCACGGTTCGCGACTCCTTCCTCTCAGAGTTCGCCGCGCTCGGCTTTGAGTACGGCTACTCCGTCGAAGCGGCCAACACCCTCGTCGCGTGGGAGGCGCAGTTCGGCGACTTCGTCAACGGCGCCGAGATCATCATCGACAATTTTCTCGTCGCGGCCGAAGACAAATGGGGGCAGCGCGCGTCGCTCGCGATGTTGTTGCCCCACGGGTACGAGGGCCAGGGTCCCGAGCACTCGAGCGGCCGCATCGAGCGATTCCTCTCACTCAGTGCGCGCAACAATATCCGTGTCGCCCAGCCGACCACGTCGGCGCAGTACTTCCACCTGCTCCGCAGCCAGGTACGGCGCGAACACCCCACGCCGCTCATTGTCTTCACGCCCAAGTCGATGCTGCGCGCGGTCGCCACTCGCTCGCCACTCGTCGACTTTGAGCGGGGATCGTTCCAGACGGTCCTCAACGACCGCCTCGAGGACGTCGGGTCGGTCACCCGAGTGGTCTTGGCGTCGGGCAAAGTCGCCCACGAGGCAATCGCCCGTCGCGACGCGATTGCGGCCTCGACGATCGCCATCGTTCGTGTCGAACAGCTCTACCCCTGGCCGGCCGAGGAGATCGAGCGCACGCTGGCGCTCTACCCCAACCTGGTCGAAGTGATCTGGCTCCAGGAGGAGCCCGAGAACATGGGCGCGTGGCCCTTCGTGCACCTCCAGATGCACGACCGACTGCGACACCTTCGCGTGGTGCACGTCGCGCGCGCGGAGTCGGCGAGTCCGGCGACCGGTTCGTCGCTGGTGCACGCCGCTGAACAGGCGGACCTGCTGGTACGAGCCGTCGGGTGAGTCCCACCAAAGCACCACGCGTACGCGTGGTGGTCGACGGTTCGAATCTCGCCACCGAGGGCCGATCGACGCCGAGTTTGGTCCAACTCGACGAAGCGGTGCAGGCCTTTCATCAGGAGAACCCGACGGCCGAGATCATTGTGGTCGCGGACGCGACCTTCGAGCACCGTGCCGCTGCCTCCGAGCGGAGCCGATTCAACGAGGCGGTTCTGGCGGGGGAGATCGTGACGCCGCCGGCGGGTGCGGTGGGACGAGGTGACGCCTTCATCTTGAAGATCGCCGATCGCATAGACGCGCTGGTGTTGAGCAACGACTCCTTCCAGGAGTTCCAGGAGGAGTACCCGTGGCTGTTCGAGGTCGGACGGCTGATCGGCGGAAAGCCGGTGCGAGGCGTGGGCTGGATCTTCACGCCGCGGCTCCCGGTACGAAACGTCAAAGCCACGCGCAGCGCCAAGAAACTGGCGATCACGCTGTCCAACGGTGCGACGCCCACCATCGGCACGACGCTGACGCCGCTCAAGGCTACGAAAAAAGCGGCGCCGACGAAGAAGACCGCCAAGGCCCAAAAGACCGTCGACAAGACCGTCGTTGAACCTCCCGTCAAGACGGCCAAGGCCGCCAAACGGGCCGCCAGGGTCGTTGAGGTGGCGAAGGTCGAAGCGCCCACGAAGAAACGGGCACCGGCGACGAAGACCACCAAGGTAACTGAGAAGGCCGCGAAGAAGGTCACCAAGATGACGCCGCCCGCCTCCGTGGCACCGCCGGTGGTGGCCCTGCGGCGCGGTCGCCAACCGGTCAACCCCGAGTCCGACTTCTCACTCTTTCGAAGTTCGTATCGTGTGGGCGCGAAGGTGCCCGGCGAGGTCACCGCCTTCACGTCCCACGGCGCGGTGATCCGCGTGGCGTTAAAGGGCGACCACTCGGTTGAGTGTTACGCGCCCACCACGTTGCTCGCCACGCCACCGCCCGCGCGCGCCCGCGACGTCCTCAAGCGCGGCGATCAGCGCACCTTTCGATTGGTCACCGTCGACGTCGAACGGCGAATCGCGGAGTTGGCCCTTTCGTGAGCGAACTGTCGCTTGATCCAACGCACTGGCTGCCGCACCGGCCGCCATTTTTGCTTCTCGACTCGCTCCTCAGCATCGAGCCCGGTGTGCGCGCGAGCGGGGAGTGGACGTTGCGGGGAGACGAATGGTTCTTTCCCGGACACTTCCCCGGTCGACCGACGACGCCGGGGGTGTTACTGCTCGAGTCCATCGCGCAGTGCGGCGCAGTGGCCGTGCTCGCGGATCCGCGCTACGCGGGTCGCCTGCCACTCTTTGGTGGAGTGGAGCGCGCGCGATTTCGTCGTCAGGTCCTGCCCGGGGACACGGTGCGCATCGAATGCGAGATGACCAAACTCTCGGCGCGCGGGGGCAAGGGCTCGGGGCGGGCCACCGTCGGCGACCAGTTAGCCGCAGAGACCGACTTGTTCTTCATCCTCGCCGACGCGCCCTAGGCGTCTCGATCAACTAGTTCAGTCCCTTGGGCATCATGACCTCGATGAACGTCGGCCCGGGCGTCGCGTAAGAGCGCTCGAGGGCTTCGGTGAGGGCCTCAGCCGTGGTGACCCGCGTACCGGGTACGCCCATGGAGGCCGCGAGTGCGGCCAACTCCAAGGTCGGGTCGTCGATGTCGAGCATGCGCGCACTCGCGGTGCCCGATGCCGTCGCGCCCACGCGCTGCAGTTCGTAGTTAAGGATTGCGTAGCTGCGATTGGAAAGACCTACGACCGTGACGTCGAGACCCTCGCGCGCCATCGTCCACAGGGCCTGGCTGGTGTACATCATGGATCCGTCGGACTCGAGGGCGAGGACCCGCCCCTTCGAGGCGACCGCGGCGCCCACGGCCACGGGCAGTCCGTAGCCGATCGCCCCGCCGGTGAGAGTCATCCACTGGTGTTCGGGGGCATCGCGCGTCGCGGCGAAGAGCTGCACGCCCGAGGTGTTTGATTCGTCGGCGACGATGACGCCTTCAGGCAGCGTCGCCCCGATCGCCGCGGCGAACGAGTGCGTCGTCAGCGCTCCCGACGGCGCGCTCGCGCGTGCGGCCGCAGTGTGCGCGACCCGGGGGGCACCGAGACTTTCGACCAGCGCCTCGAGTGCCGCGCTCGTGTCGGCGCCGGGTTCGACGAGGTCGACGACCTCGACGCCCGCGGGCGCGAGGCGACTCGGAACGTCGGGGTAGGCGAAGAAGCTCACGGGTTCGCGCGCGCCGAGCAGGATCAACGCTTCGGTGTCCTTGAGTTGGTCGATGGCGAACTCGCTCAGGTAGATCAGCCGCTCGACTTCACCAACGTTCGCGCCGCGTCCCATAATCGTGGGGAAGGTCTCGACGATCAGGCGAGCGGACGTCGCCTCGGCGACGCGACGCGCAAGTTGCAGTTGTTCCGCGCGGAGCGAACCACCAAGCAGCATCGTCGTTCGTTTGGTGCGCAACGCGTGCAGCGCCACGTCCATCGCTTCTTCATCGAGCACCGACGTGCCCGGACGCGTCGCCACGGGGAACGATGAGGGTGTCGTGCGGACTTCGCCCCACGAGACGTCGGCGGGTAGCACCAACGTCGCTACTCGTCCCGGCGGGCCGAAGCTCGCGGTGATCGCGGCGGCGGCGTCGGCGGCGAGTTCGTCGCTACTCGTCGTTCGCCGGTACCAGCCTTCGAGCGGGGCCGCGAGTGACTCGATGTTGCTCTGGAGGGGTGCGTCGTAGACCGCGTGGTACGTCGCGTGATCGCCGACGATGTTCACGATGGGCACGTGAGCGCGTCGCGCGTTGTGCAGGTTCGCCCAACCGTTGCCGAGACCGGGGCCGAGGTGTAGGAGCGTCGCCGCGGGCGTGCCGCGCACTCTCGCGAATCCGTCGGCGGCGCCGGTGGCGACGCCTTCGAAGAGACAGAGCACGCCGCGCATCTCGGGCGCGTCGTCGAGTGCCGCGACGAAGTGCATCTCGGAGGTGCCCGGATTGGCGAAACAGACGGTCACGTCGTTCGCCGACAGTGTGCCCAGTAACGCGTGCGCCCCGTTCACGATGGTGGTCTCAGTTCTCGATCCGACAGCACGCGCTGCACTATATCCTCGGCACTCGCGCGACCTGTTCGGCGTCGAGTGCCTCCACGCTCTCTTCGAGTGATGCTCGGATCGCCGCCAATCGTTCGCGACGCGCTTCGCCTCGAAGGGGTGCGTCGCGCGCTTCGATGTCGTTGACGACCAGCTCGATGGGACCGAGGAATCGAGACGGAGTTCGGTCGGGGTAGCGCGGGTCGTTGCGTCCTCGGCTCCAGGTGATCAAGAGCGAACGTTCGGCCCGGCTCAACGCAACGTAGGCGAGGCGCTGCTCTTCGGCGAGTTGCTCGGGGGTCGTGGCGTTGTAGTTCGGTAACTGTCCCTCGGCCCACCCAATCGCCGCGACGTGTTGGAACTCGAGTCCCTTCGCTCGGTGAATCGTCGAGAGGGCGACCGCGTCGCGCTCGAGTTCGTCGAGGTGTCGCGAACCTCGTTCCGGCGTCGTCAGGTCCGAGGCGGGGGAGTGATCGGGCCCACGACGTTCGTTGGGGACGCCGGCGGTGTCTAGGTAGCTCGCGACCACCTCGAGTTGCGCGTTGGTTCGCGCGAGCACCGCCATGGACTTCCACGGGCTACCGGGTTGATGCTTCGCTGCGAGCCACGTCGCCACGTGCTGGGCTTCTTCTTCATCAGTGTTATAACTGCGCACCAGTGGCACGTCGCCCTCGTCCTGGGCGGGCATGATGCCGCGAGCTCCTTCTTCGAGCAGTGTGTTCGCCACCGCGATGATGTTCGCGGTCGAGCGATGGTTGCGCGTGAGGTCCAAGACCACCGTGTCGGGCCAGGTCGCCAGGAGTTCGTTGATCAACGTCGGGTTCGCACCGTTGAAGCCGTAGATGGACTGGTTGGGGTCACCCACGCAGAACAAGTCCGGGTCGTCCCCCGCCATCTGTCGCAGCAACATGAACTGCAGCGGATTCATGTCCTGGGTCTCGTCCACGTAGAGCGAGCGATTGCGGTAGCGAAACGACGCCAACACGTCGGGCTCCTCGCGCAAAATGGTGATGGCCTCACTGAGCAGCAGATCGAAATCCATGACGCCGCGACTCTTGCAAAGTCCGATGTAGCGATCGAGCACGTCGGCGAGGACGGCCGGCGCCAGCGGTGCGTCACGTCGAAGTCGACGCGCGTTCTTCGCGTACAACGTGCCGTTGTATCCCTGACTGAGCGCCCAGCCGATCTCGAGCTCTAGTCGGGGCAACTGCCAATCCTCGATGCGCAGTTCGCCACTTTGGCGCAACTGCGTCGCGAGCGTGCTCACGAGTTTTCGGCGATTCGGCTCCAACGTGAGCGGACGTAGGTGGTGGTCCTCGCGATACTGGGTCACCAGGTTGAGTGCGGCGCGGTGGAAGGTGCCCGCACGCACGTCTCGTACACCCGCGCGAAAGAGTCGGCGACGCAGTTCGTCCCCCGCCTTGCGCGTAAAGGTCATCGCCAACACCTGATCTGCGGCGACCTCCCCGTCGGCGACGCGGCGCTGGATTCGAAGGGTCAAAACGTGGGTCTTGCCCGATCCGGCGGTCGCTCGCACGAGGTGGCGTCGCGCCGGCGACATCACCGCGTCGCGCTGTTCGGGGGTGAGGCCGACCAGGAGTCGCTCGGAGAAGGTCGTCGCATCGCTCATGATGTCTTGCACGCTACCGGCCGATGGTGACGTGTCTTTAGGCGAGTGGAGGGCCTCACTAACCTGATGAGCGTGCTTCGAAGTTACGCCAACGCTCGTCTCTTTGGAGAGTCCTACGGCGAAGGTCCCGTCCGGGTGGTCTGGCTGCACGGCTGGGGACGACGTGGCGGCGACTTCGCTGCGGCCGCAGCAACCGTGGCCGCGGGAGGCGTCGCGTCCGTCGCGCTCGACCTTCCCGGATTCGGTGCGACGCCGGTGCCCAGTGAGCCCGGGGGGGCACGCCACTACGCCGAATTAATAGTGCCGGCCCTCGAGGAGCTCGCCGTCGACCCGTTGGTCCTCGTGGGACACTCCTTCGGGGGCACGGTCGCCACGGTCGTTGCGGCCACGCACCCCCAGTTAGTGCGCTCGCTCGTCCTGGTGGGCTCACCACTGCTTCGCACGGCGGGTACCTCGCGCTCGCCGCTCGCCTATCGCGCCACCCGGTGGCTCAATGGTCACGGGGTCCTCAGTGAGCGGCGACTCGAGCGCGCCCGCCAAAAGTACGGATCGAGCGACTACCGCAACGCCGAGGGCGTCATGCGCGCCGTGCTCGTCGCCAGCGTGAACGAATCCTACGAAGCCGAACTCACCTCGCTGCACGCACCGGTGGCGTTGGTCTGGGGTGGCGAGGACCGAGAGGTGCCGCCGCAGGTTGCGCGCCGCGCCGCCGAGATGATCTCGAGTGAGCACTCGCTGCGCGTCCTCGAGGGCGTCGGCCATCTGGTGCCGACCGAGGCGCCCGAGGAGTTGGCGCTCGCGGTCGAGAGAGCATTGGCCTAAGTGCACGTCGCGCTCGCTACGGTGCTCTCGGTACTCCTGGCCGTCGCCTACGCGGCCCAAATGGCGCGCTGGCTCCGAGTCCTGCAACGCGAGCACTACGACCCGACTTCAATGTGGCGCTTTCTCGCGCGCTGGACCTCGCCACAGATCGGCGGGGCCAAGACGCCACCGCGCACACGTGCGCGCCGACCGGTGACGCTCAGTCACGCCTTGGTGTTAGCGATGCTCGTCACCGGCGTACTGCGCGTCTACGACTTCCTCGTGCTCGCCGCCGTGCTCTACGGACTCTTCTGTCCCGTGGGGCTCTCGCTGCGCGGACGGACGGGACGCCTCGAATGGACGAAGCGGCTGCGCACCGTCGCGGTCGTGGCGGCGGGGTTCTCCCTCCTCGTCGCGGCCCTGGGTGCTCTGACGTCGATCCCGTACCTCGGCGCGGTGATCATGGTGATCGCGGTGCCCCCCGTCCTCGATCTCGCGGTGCGCGTGGTCGCACCACTCGAGGAACGCCGCGCGATGGTGTTCGTTGAAAAGGCCACGAAACGACTCGCGCAGGTCAACCCGCGCGTGGTCGCCATCACGGGGTCCTACGGCAAGACCTCGACGAAGCACCACCTCGCGGCAATCCTCGGTGCGGACTACGGCGTCGTGTCCTCACCGCGTAGTTACAACAACCGCGCCGGACTCTCGCGCGCCGTCAACGAGAGCCTCGCGGAGGGTACGCGGGTCTTCGTCGCCGAGATGGGCACCTACGGGCCCGGCGAGATCCGTGCGCTCACCTCGTGGTTCGTCCCCGAGATCGCCGTGGTGACCGCGATTGGTCCGGTCCACCTCGAGCGAATGAAGAGCCTTCGCGTGGTCGAGGCGGCCAAGCGAGAGATCACCGAGCGCGCGAGCGTCGTCGTGCTCAACGTGGACGACCCACTGCTCGCGAACTGGCCCGCGTCCCTTCGCGACGAGGGTAAACGCGTCATCACCGCGGGGTCCCAGCGCGAGGACGTTGACGTGCGCGTCGCCGTCGAGGCCCGGCGATGGAGGATCGTCGTCGAGGGCGTCACGCTCGGCACCGTCGATGAAGTCATCGGCGTGCAACCCACCAACTTGGCCTGCGCCCTCGCCGCCGCCATGGCTGTAGGCATCGCTAACGAGGAACTACTCGCACGCACGCAGAACGTGGCCGGTGTCGCGCATCGACTCAACGTCGAGAGCTCCGCCGCGGGTGTTGCGGTCATCGACGACACCTATAACGCGAACCCCGCCAGCGCTCGTGCCGCCATTAAAGTGCTCGCCGACCTCGAGCTCTCGGGCCGGCGCGTGGTCGTGACGCCGGGACTGGTCGAGCTCGGACCAGAACAGTACGGTGAGAACCTGCGCCTCGGCCAACGGGTCGCGGCACTACCGGGAGAACTCGTGGCGATCGGGCGCACCAACGCGCTCGCACTGGCGGCGGGTTTCGAGCGTCCGCCGCGACGCTTCGATACCCGTGCTCTGGCGGTCGCGTGGGCTCGAGCCAATCTGGGACCCGGGGACGGCGTGTTGTTCCTCAACGATCTGCCCGACCACTACCCTTGAGGTCGTCATGGCGTGGTCGAGGGGTGTTCGGTGAGTAGCGGCGTGCTCTTCGGGGGTCCCACCCCCGAACACGACATCTCGATCCTCACGGGCCTCCAGGCGCTTCGCGAACTCAGTCGCACCGAGAGCGACGTGTGCGGCATCTACTGGACCAAGACGGGTTCGTACTTCCTCGTGGCGAACGACGTCGAAGCCGAGGCCTTCCTCGACGGCGTGCCCAAGGGTTCGAGCGAGGTGACCCTGCGCCTCGGAGAAGACGGGGGGTTCTACGGCGGGGGTGGCCGACTCGGACGCGAGCGACGGCTCGACGTTGACGCCCTCGTGCTCGCCACCCACGGTGGTCCGGGCGAGGACGGCACTCTCCAGGGCGCGCTCGATCTCGCGGGCCTCGCCTACAGCGGTCCGAGTGTGGCCGGCGCGGCGCTCGGCATGGACAAGTGGGCCTTCGGTGCGGTGGTTGCCCAAGCGGGTCTCACCACGCTGCCGCGGGCGCTGCTCGCGCCAGAGACGCAGTCACTGCCCTTTGCGGGACCCTATATCTTGAAGCCTCGCTTCGGGGGATCGTCTATCGGCATCGAAGTGGTCGCTGACCTTGCGACGGCCCGCGGCCGATTGGCGGCGAACGGTCACTTGGCCCTCGGCTGCGTCATAGAGCCCTACCGCGAGGACCTGCACGACCTTCAGATCGCCGTGCGCTCGTTCCCGGCGCTCGAACTCTCCGCCATCGAACGACCACTTCGCCGAACGGCCAACGCGGAGATTCTCAACTACCGCGACAAGTACGTCGGGGGTGAGGGGATGGTCAGTGCGCCGCGCGAACTCCCCGCCGTCATCGCCCACGATCAAGCAGCGCAGCTGATCGAGTGCGCTCGGGTGCTCACTGAGTTGTGCTCCGTGCGGGGGGTGGCGCGTGTGGACTTCCTCGCTAATGAGCGCGAACTCTACGTGAATGAGATCAACACGATTCCCGGGTCGTTGGCCAAGTACCTCTTCGTTGATCCACCCCTGGCGTTCTCTGAGTTACTTCGTGACCTGTTGCGAGAAGCGCGTGAACGACCAGCTCATCGCTACAGCGCCGCGGGGGCTGACGGACTCGTCCTGCGGTCCGCGGGCGCCATCGCCGCCAAACTCGCGTAAGCGCGGCACTCGCTGCAACGCCTCGGCGAGCGCGTCACTGTAGGGATCAATGAGCAGACCCTGCTGGAGGGCCCAAAAGGCGAGTTCGTAGTTGGCCCGCTGTAACGATGCGTGGTGGAGGGCTAAGGCCGCCCACTCACCGTCGCGCGCCAGACGCGCGCCGTGACCCTCCGCAAGAAACCACTCAAATCCCCGCAACGCGCTGGCGAGCGGCTCACCCTTGACCAACAACAACGCCTGATGGGCGAGGTCGGCACCGCCGTCGGCCGGGAGTTGTCGAGCCTGGGACACGAGCGAGGAGAAGCGTTCGACATCGCTCGAGAGCCCGTGAGTCTCGTAGAGGCCCGAGGACGTCACCGGGTGCAGTCGCGGACCTCGGGCGTCGACGCCGAGACTTCTGCGCACGGCGCTCGCGGTGTTGGCGAGGGTGCGCGTCGAGGCGTCCACGTCGGCGTGCGTGAGTACGCGCGTTCGCAGACGCTCGCCGGTCACCGGCTCTCGACGGTGCAGAGCGAGGTACGCCGTCATCTCGACACAACGCCGACGCAAGGTCGGGGTGAAGGGTTCGACGAGGCCGTTCACGTGGGGATCGGCGCGCAGTAACTCAACGAACACGTCGCTCGGGGCACCGACCGGTTCCATCGCTGGTGGTCCGTCGTACTCGATGCGCGCGGTGGCGTCGCCGACTGCAGCGAGGGTCACCGCGCAGGCCGCGAGTTCACCTCCAACTCCGCCGCCGCCCCGAGGTACACCACGACGCTCTGGCGCAGGGATCTTGTGGCGAGTGCGCGGATCAGGGCGACCTCGTCGCGCACGAAATGCACTCGACCCTCGTGCAGCGCCACGACTCGCTCTTCGACGTCGTCGGGACGCCACGTGGAGAGCACGGGAAGACGACCACCTTCCCGCGCGAAACTCACGAGAGTACCGGCGTCACTGACACCCAGCGCGCAGGCGACGATCGCGGGGAGCGGGCCGCTGGCGGGTGTTCGCGCGACACCATCACGAACCTCGAGCACACCCTCTCGTGCATCACCCGCGAGGCGCGCGACGGTGGCGATGAGGTCGGGGTCGCGCGAGCGCAGGAGAGAAATTGACTCCTCGACGTCGAAGTCACTCGAGTCGTGGCGCAAGAGGTCCCCGCGCCGTTTGGCCATGAGGGCCAGTGGAACGCTCGTGAGACCGCTCAGCGGGGGGAGGGGCGACGGCGTGACCGGCGCGCGGGCACGAACGTCGCGTTGCGCGACGCTCGCCGTGGGCGCCTGATGAACCCCCGGATGCGACGCGGGCAGCACGAGGGTGATGAGGGCGACGACTAGTCCGGCGAGCCAGGCGCTGCCGCCACCCTTGGCGTGGGCCCCGCGACGCAGACGCAACACGTTGAGCGTCACCTGAGCGAGGAAGCCAATCCAAAAGACGCTCAAGAGAATGAGCAGCGCCCGTACCAGTGTGCCGTCGTTCTCGACGCCGCTCGATTGCCACTTGGTGACTACGACGTAGGGCAAGAGGGCGAAATACGCCACGAGGGCGAACCCGTGCACGTGGGAGGTCGCGGTTCGCTTCACGTGCTCGGGGTTAGTTCCCACGTCAGCGTGCTCGAGAGACTGTTCGGGGCGAGGGTCAGTTGACAGTCGTCGCCCGCGCCGACCACGAACGGACTGGTCACCGCCACCGCGGCGCCGCCGCACTCGAGCGTCGAACCCACGCTCGCGCTGGCGCTGAGGGTCCAGGTGGCTGGTCCGGCGAGGGGGACGACGGCGAGCCCTTCGGCGGGGGTGATCGTTCCGCGCAGTGCGCCGTTCGATGCGCTCTCGGCGGGCGCGCTCGCGACGAAGCCGCCGTTCGACGCGGTCGCGCTGGAGGAGCTCACGGCGCGCCGACCATTCGTCGAGACCATCGTTGTCCGGCTCGTCGGTGGTGTCGTGGTCGAGGTCGTCGCGGTGATCGTCTTCGCGGTCGTCGCGGTCGTCGCGGTCGTCGCGGTCGTTGTGGTGGTCACGGGGGTGATCGGAGGTGCGAGCGCCACCTCCGTGGTGGTCACGGTCGTCGTGGATGAGGTCGTGACGGGGTGCGTCGCGACGGGGCGAGCCGGTGGCGAACTCTTCGACGCGCTCAACGTGAACACCAGTACCAAGAGCAGGATCGGACTCGACCACATCACCCACTGCGTGTTCTTGAGTGAGTGGAGAAGTCTCATGGAGGTCCTCGAAGGGCGGTTGGTAGGTTAGGGGGAAATCGTGGTCCATTCATAGCCTTTGAACGCAGTTAGAGCAAATGGCGAAGCGCGAAGATCTGCAACTCGGACTGCAGCGAAACCGGTGCGCTGTGGTCGTTCGCGGCGAGTTCGCGAAGGGAGCGGCCCTCGAACACTCGCGCGTAGGTGAGTCGCACGAGTCGGTCGTGTTCGCCGCCTCGCAAGCTCTCCAGGCGGGTCATCAGCGCGGAGCCTTCGGGTGCCGGCCGTTCGGCCACGTCGAGTGAGGTGAGGGCCCGCCGCGCGTCCTTTTCTTTCAAGAGCCAGCGGCGAAGACGACCCCGCAACGCGGAGAGCACGTCGGGCGCGGCGTACTGGCGCGACTGCCCCGCCCAGTCGACGAGCAACTCACTCAACAGCGATATCGCAACCGACAGCGTCTCATTTGCCTCTTCCACGATGCCTTCGCCGAAGCGCAACTGCCGACAGACGCTGACCACCCCGGGCAGCAGTGTCTGGAGCAGCGCTCGATGGACGTCGGGGTCGCTCGCTTCTTGGAGCAGCGCCCGCACGATCTCGGCGCGTTCAATCACGCTGCGCCGACTCCTCGATTCGAGCAACGCCACGACGTCGAAGAGATCGTCTTGCGAACTCAACTCAAGTGCCGGGTAACGTTCGTCGAGTCGGCGAGTAGCCGCGCGAGCGCTGGGTCGTCGTCCCACGCGGCGCCAGTCGTGTCGGAGATCCGTCAAGAGGTCAGTGGTGAAGTTCATGGGACCCAGTAAAAAAGTCACCACGCACCGCACGACGCCGCGTAGCGCACTCCGTGGCGCACCATTTCTCACGCCCTGAGCGTCACCCGGGGCACGCACTCGGCAGCGCACATAGTGGCGACGTAGGCTACCCAGATGGACATTGAATCCTTCTACGAGCAGAACGAGGCCCGTCGCGAGAGCGCCGAGTTCGAGTTCGGCAGTGAGTGGACCGATAGCGCGGACAACGAATACGAGTTGTCCTGGGTCGAGGCGACCGGTGAGCTCTATTTGATGGTCGAGCCCGACGCGGTGGTGACCGAGGACATATTCGGTGACTTTTTGGTCTCCAACGAACCGGTTACTGACTTAACGGTCGTAGTGATTGGCAAGGTCGCGTCGCTGGCCGCCCTCGAAGACCTCATCGAAGGGTGGGAAGAGGCGATGCTGGACGAGAACTCACTCGCGTGGCTCAACGAGCGCTTGCCGGCACAACCCTAGGCCCCGAGGTAGGGCGTCGAAGAGTCGGCCACCTTACAGAGGCGAGTGAGCGACGGCACGAGATTGGCTAGAGGCACCCGTTCGGATTCGTTGATCGTGGTCATCAGCGCGTTCCAACTGCCGTCCGCCGACGTGGCCGCCGCGGCGAAGGGCGTGGCCTTTAAGAGTCGGCTTAACGCCGCCGCCTCGAGGCTCCGTTGTTTCGCGCCGGAGAGACCGGGTTGCTCGCTCTGACGCTCGATGGCGAGGGCGCGCGTCACATCGACGCAACTCTTTCGAGCGTCCGATACCGCGGAGTTGGTGCCGCAGGAAGCCAGGGACACACTCGCCACGCTCAGGGTTGCGAGCACTACCAACGATCGAACTAGCCGAGCCACGAGTCCGCGGATTGGAGCAAGAAGTCGCTCACACTGCGTCCGCGCTCAAAGATGTCGCACAGAGGGTCTTCGCCTTTGGCGACTTGGCTCAAGGAGATGGCCCGTCGCGCCACGATAGAGATCCGCCGTTCGGAACCTTCGGTGGGCGAGGAGAAGGCGTCGGTCGCGGTGACTTCTAAGGGCATCTCGAGCCCACCGATGGGCGCCAAATCAATCGCCAGGCGCAACAAGTCGGGTCCGTGCGGCATCGGCGGCAGACTCCACGTTAAGACCAGTGGAAAATGGAACTCGTCGGGCGGGTCGACCTCGTCGGGGAGGCCGAGCACCGCGTCTTCGAAGGCGAGCAGCGTGCGCGGATCGACGTCGAGTTCGATGTGTAAGTCGACCGGGCCGCCGCAACCGTCCTCGGGGTGGAGGTCGACCTCCCAGGCTTGACGAAGTGAGTACGTCTCGACGAAGTGTCGTTCGTCGTGTACGTGAAACCCGTGCGTCACCGCGTGATCCTTGAGGTCCGCAACGAACCCTGCAACGTCAATAGCGGCCATCACCATTCAGGATAGCCGCGAGGCCCGGTAGCGTTACTGCGTGCACGCATCACTCTTCACACCACTTCGCGACTGCGCGCACGAGATCGGCGAACTCGTCGAGTCCGGACTTCATGAAGGTCTTTCGGGTCTGCGAACGTCGCAGTATCGACTCGATATAGTCGCCGATGAAGTCGCGCTGCGCGTGCTGCACGGCGCGGGATTTCGCGTCGTGAGTGAAGAGTCGGGAGTCTCGGGCGACGGCGAGTACACCGTCGTCGTCGACCCGATCGACGGGTCGACGAACTGTGATCACGGTGTGCCGTTTTTCTCCACGAGTCTCGCCGTGCTTCGCGAGAATGATCTCGTTGCGGCGCTCGTGATGAATCACGCCACCGGCACGATCTACGAAGCCGAAGTGGGTGGCGGTGCTCGTCGTGACGGCGAGTCGATAGCCCCGAGCGCTCAAGACGACCTCTCCCAGGCGATTGTCGGCTTCTCCGGGCTACCCTCGCGCCACCTCGGGTGGGCGCAGTATCGGGCGCTCGGTTCGGCGAGTTTGGAGATCTGTCTCGTCGCGGACGGTTCACTCGACGCCTACACCGTCGCGCGCGGTTCGACTCTTAACCCGTGGGACTACCTAGGTGGACTGTTGGTCGCCACCGAGGCTGGAGCGGTGGTCGCCGAGTACGACGACGAAGAACTTGTGACCGACGAGCGAGTGCGCCGTCGTCCGATCTTCGCGTCCACTGCAGAACTGTTGGCAACCTTGCGCCAAGCGGGGAACCTCTAGGCTGGGCTACTTCGGGCGCTTAGCTCAGTTGGCTAGAGCAGCTGATTTACACTCAGCAGGTCGGGGGTTCGAGTCCCTCAGCGCCCACCATATGTAGCAAGGAAATGCTAGAATTTCGTTGTGAAGTCACTACTTGCATCCCTCAATTATCCCTCACAAAGGGGAAACGCCGTCGTTTCCTGTGGCGCCGGACGGAGCCGGAAAGGTGCCACGTGAGCGGCTCGCTTCGCCAAATCCGACCTGGGGTCTGGGAATTGCGAGTCAGGACCGGGCTGGACCCTCTTACGGGTCAATATCGGCAGGTCAGCCGTACCTTTCATGGATTGAAAAAAGATGCGCAGGTGACCCTGAACCAACTGGCCGTTGAGGCCGACCAGGGAAATCTAGCTAACTCCAATGCGACGTTCAGCCAACTGGCCGAACAGTGGCTTAACCTCGCCAAGCCCGGTCTCGGGCATCAAACTCTTCGCTCGTACAGAGGGCTCCTAGACAACCACATCCTTCCCGCCATTGGAACGTGGCCGCTCCGTCAGATCCAGACTGCAGATCTGGACCTGCTTTATCACAACCTCGTTAAGCGCAAGGGTCTGTCGCCGAGCAGCGTACGACGAGTGCACACGATTATCCACCAAGCCTTTCGACAAGGTGAGCGATGGAAATGGGTTCGAGAGAATCCAGCGAGTTTGGTGAGTCTTCCGAGAATGTTCCGAAGCGAAGTGACGCCGCCAGACCTGCAGCAAGTGCAGTTGTTGTTGGCCGCGGCCGCAAAGCGGGATCCGGTATTCGGTCGCTTACTCTATTTGGCCGCTACTACTGGTGCACGCCGCGGTGAACTCTGCGCCTTGAAGTGGAAACATGTTGACACAGCATCTTCAGCACTTCTCATCGAAGGCGCGATTATTGAAACCCCCGGCGGGGGATGGCTAGAGAAGGACACGAAAACCCACGCGAGCCGGCGGATTGCGATTGACGCCGAGACCATGAATGTGCTCGCCGAGCAACGGTCCCACGCGGAGGAGTTGGCCCAATTGGCTGAGCTTTCACTCACCGATGAGAGTTTCGTGTTTAGCCTCGAACCCGATGGCGAGCGCCCTCTACTTCCGACGTTTGTGACGCGTCGATTTGAATTAGTGAGGGCCAATCTCGGTCTGACGCAGATTCGGCTTCACGATTTCCGACATTTCGCGGCGACTCGACTCATATCTGCCGGTGTCTCTGCAAGAACTGTGGCTGGCCGACTTGGACATTCGAATGCGTCGACGACGCTACAGGTCTACAGCCACTTTGTCGAAGCGGCGGACCAGGAAGCCGCAGAACTCATCGGGTCCATCGTCGCTAGGAAGCAGGCAAAGAAAAAATCGAAAGTCCGTCCGCGAAAATGACGGCCGAGAAAGCGGGATTCTTTCGACAGATGGAAGTGATTCTGACACGGTAGTGAGCGCGGCTCGAGAGGTCTAATGGAGGCGACAGGCGTGTCGGGATGTTCGAGTCGGCGCAAAAATCTAAGCATCCTCTACCGGGAGGACGACCTCGAGCAATTTCAAGTGTTGCCGAGCGAAGAACTGGCCCAAAACAATGACTTCATGACGTGCGAAAGCAAAATTGACGACTGGATTGGAGAACCGCCTTCGCTCGTTGAGTCGTGCATTACGGTCTCGGGAGTTGGTACCTTATCACGCGCGAGGACGTGGCACAACGTGCCACTTATGATGAATAACGGCCTTCCCGTCGACGTGGGCAATGCGGTTCTGACTTGAACTCAGTTCAAAATATGATAAACGAGCAATTTCCCGAATATTTTGCGGCTCTGAGATGGTAAACATCCATCAAGTTGAGCGGTTAAAGCTCGGCGAATGTCACCGGCACGAAATACATGGAAGCGGGAAAAAATGTTAAATAATTCAGGAAATTCGAAGCACTGATCCGCACCTTGAAAGTTTCGACAGCGGCGCTGCTAACGACTTTCGCCACTGTTTTCATGATAACTGGCGAATCGTCAGCGAGTTCAGACATCTCCGCGACGTCAGCTATGCCAATCCCAGTTCAAGACGCTCTAACCGTCGTGGCGAACTCTCTTGAGAGTGGGCCTCTTACGATTGACACAGCGGCGGGAAGTTTGTCTAGCGGAGTATGGGTTTCAACCACGGAGAATCAAAGCGTCGGGATATCGCAACATTGGTCACTCGAAGCCTCCGACAGTTCTGGAACCATTGCGCTGGGCATTACGGTCGCCGATGACGGCATGGAGGTCATCAGCGGTGGGTGCCCGGTACTAGCCAGGTTCTCAACTGGGTTCTAAATGGATCAGGCGCTTCACCCGCCGTGATTGATCAAGTGACGGTGCCGGGGACAACGGAAACCATTTCTGAGTCTTCGTCTGCACCCAGCGCGAGTCCGGATCTCATTAGTTGCAATGGAATAGTGGCGGTTCCATATCAAGTCGGCACCTCAATCATCTCCAGTGGCTCCGTCATCTGCGACGGGCCTGTTGTAATCAATGACTTGCTACGACTGTGGGATTACTACAACAATTCGACGTACGAACTTATTGAGTCCACAGTCTCGGCGGGAATAACGGTCGATTACCCGCAAGGCACTGCCGCGTGCGCTTCTGGCTACGCACCTAGGAACTCCTTCCATGACGACTTGAATACCGATCTCACGTGGCCTCCGGGCTACCCGCCCACAGCCCCTCGATATGCAGTTTCGGCACCCGTGCCACTGCCATGCAACCAATAGCTTCGACATAAGGGAGTGTTCCAAGGTCAAGATCGGAACCCGGCAGGTAGCCTTCTACTTCGGTCGTGGAGGCATGCGATTTGAAGATGCCTTAGTCGGATGGCATTGGTGGCGACGAGAGTCGACGAATACTGAGTGGAGGTTATTTTCGCAATGCGGTCACCTCAATGCCGGTCCCTTTTCCGCAACGCCTTATGTGCTGGGGGTATCGGGTTATTGTTGGCGAGTTGTTCGGTGAACACTGCGCAGTCAACGCGGAGCCACCGATTGCACTTGGAGGAGGTCGCCTGTAAACAGATCGGGACGATTCCGAAATTGCCAAAGTCGGGCCCCGGAAGCTTCACCGAGATATCAGTGAAGTCATCTTTGATTTTGGCGCTGGCAGACTCAAATGACCAAACTCTCGAGGATGTTGCCCGAGATTTGAAGATTGCTCTCCGTTCAAAATCGCCGTCGGGAAACGGAACGGCGATGGTGCGAGCGCTCAAACTAGGAGTGGCGGCTTGCGGTCGTCTTGGACTACCTACGACCAGCTAGGAAACGAGTGAAGAAGGTCTAATGAAGATCGAAAGTGTTCACATTGCAGAATTCATTCGCCCCAGAAGCACCTTGGCCGACGTGCTGGAACGAGATTAGATATTGGCGTCGCCCGAATCGGGAGAAGCAGTTTCGGTCGTGCCTGCGATGAGCCGCCGATGGATCAAGGCAGCACTTGACGACGGCGAGGGCGAAGAAAGAGGCTTATCGTCATTGGTACGCGATCGTCATCATCGCCCCAGCGCGGTACCGTGCGGCACTTTGGGACGTGGTAGGCGAGAGCGACGGTGAACGTCAATGGTTGTTCCGTCTGCGAAAATAGGACGGTTCTCGTCGGCTACAACGACTTGGCCACGACCCACCCCGAGATTGCGTCGCAAAGCGAATGGATGGGACGCGACAACAGTTGTCGCCGGCAACAATCGAAAGTCTTCGCAGCCTCGTTGGGGTGATGAGTGCTTTGGCAAGTGAATTAGGTGACTCGCGCTCGGAGAAGCTAGACGTGGGATGCTAGGCGCAGATTTATCTCTCGAACAGATCTGAGACGCGAATGAAGTCAATTCGTCTTACTATTTATTTGCTGAAGGATGTCGATCAATCAGACCAGGCGGTTGCGTCTGATAAGAAACCCAAATCGATTCACTTAGATTCCTCGGTTGCTACTGATGGCATTTTCTATTACGACTCGCGTCCGGCAACGCCACCCGCATGGGTTTCATTCGTGCAACCCCTCTTGGACGACAATCTCGCCTCCGTCACTTCTTCTTCGGCATCTGGACTTCTCGTTTTGAAAGTGGAAAGTAGATTTTTTGCATTCACCTTCGGATACGGGCGGGGATTCCTCAATCAATCAAAGATCGAGCATAGGTTTGGGCTCAAGGTAGCCCTCAATCGAATCGACCCGAGTCAAATTCGAAGTCTCGATACCAAGACGTTTGAGGACATGGTCGTCGCCAAAAGCACGCAAGTAAGTAAGAGTTCCGAATTACCGACGTTTGGTGTCGATATCTCACGCGACATTCTGCGAGCGGTGACGGGCAAGCCCTCAGACGAGTCGTTCGCAAAGACGTTGTCGGGTGCCGACGCCCTTGTAGTAACCGCACCGATCGTTGCAGCAGACCTATCGAAGTTCTGCGAAGGACTCCTTCGAGCATTCGAAGAGGATTCGTATAAAGAGAATTTTGCCTGGATCGATAACTTGACACTCGTCAATGGGACTCTGTTGATTGAAAAGTTAAACAACTTGACTATTGAACAATTACGAGCGGCCGATACTTCAAAAACTCACATGGCCATACCCGAAAACATAGGTTGGGAGGATATCGACGCATTCAAAATGGCGGGAACTCGCAGTCATGAATATGACGATCTCGATTTGGACAAGTATCTAGAAAATCTTCGATCCAAGCGGAGTGAAATCTCCCTAGAGAAATTGAAACGTGGTTCTGTGGCAGTTCGATTCAGTAGATCGAGTGACTGGGACGATAGATGGAATCTGTACCACTGCCTGGTTAGTGAACAACGTTTGGATGGCCAGTTGTACGTTCTGATTGAGGGGCGTTGGTTCATGATTAACGAATCATTGGTGTCCGAGGTTGATTCTTTTGTCGCATCTTTGCCGAGCGCCGCAGCGACATTAATTCAGTCCAAATCAGGAGAGACTGAGCCAACCTATAACTCAAGATTGGCAAATTCTTCATCCACCGAGTTCCTTCTTTTAGACGCTCGCGTGAAACGGCCGGGAGGTGCATCGAGTGGAATCGAATTGTGCGATGTGTTTACTAAAGAAGGAGAATTCATTCACGTAAAGAGACGGTCACGATCATCAACCTTGAGCCACCTCTTTGCCCAGGGCATTATTTCGGTGTCTACATTCCTTGCAGATGGGCCTTTTCGGGACGAAATTCGCCGCGAACTCAACTTGAAATCGGACGCGAGCAATCTCGCAGGTTGGCTTGATCTAGTGCCCGACGCCAGCGGCACGGTTGAAAGGTCTAGATATTCCGTTTCGTACGTTGTCATCGCTAATTCTTCCAAAGCAGAAAACGATTGGCTCCCGTTTTTCAGCAAGTTGAACCTTATGCAATGCGGGAGACAACTCCGCAATCTCGGTATCAAGGTCACGCTCTCTAGAATTTCAGCGCCTTAGATTCCCGTTCTGGAGATGAAGGATCCAGAGCTACGGCCCGCCAAAAATGGCGTCGTTTCTTACGCGGCTCGATAATCTGAAATTCGTTATGGCGACTTCAGCCCCTCAACATCTGAGGTCATTTTTGTGTGGTCAGAGGCGCCGAAAAGTACGAGATTTGGCCATCTTCGTGGGATTCAGAGCAGTATTGTTGCAAGACGATGTATATCTGTGTAGTCTTGCAGTATATGAAATCAACTCGCATGCCTGTAACGACCGCATCTCGAAAAGGCGTCTCAAAACTCGCCTCGGAAGCTGAAAAGTGGCGAGTCGTCTTGACTAGCCACGGCCGTCCTATCGCGGTCGTGGATTCGGCTGAGCGGCTCGACGAAGACCTCCGGCGAGTTCGTGAAGCAAGCCGGTCTGTTGTCGAGACTGCGGGTGAACTTGCTTTGGGGCGTTCTAACAAGTTCACGTTGGAAGACGTGTGCGCCAAGTTAAACATTGATCCTTCGCGAGTGCGCGAGCGTGTCGCGGCAAAGCGAGGGTGAGACGCGGGAGTCGCTTCCCTGACGATCAAGCCGAGATTGTCTTTTCCGATGTGATCATCGAGCAACTGGAAGAGTTGACTGAAGTCGACAGGATAGATGTATTAGTTGAAGTTGTTCGACTTTGCGAGGATCCCGGGGGCAAACATCCCCTCAGTAGCCCGCTCTCTGGATGGAACACGCTCGACGTCTTAGCCGCCGAATATCGAGTCGTGTACAAAGCCACCGTCACTGATGGCGTCGTACTCGTGGAAGTGCTGTGCGTGGGCCCACGTTCTGACTCCGAGGTCTACGACATGGCGAACGCGATCACGAGCACGGGATTGTTATCCAACGAAGAAGTGGTGCAGTTATGGGAGGCGCTCGGTCTTCTGGATGTTGTGATCGAAGACGTTGGCTTGGAGGGATGGGATTATCGTCCCGAGCCAGCGCCCGAAGGAATGCGTCGGGCCGCCGTGAAAGCAGGTTTGCTCGACGCGGACACCGCGAGCGTTCTGTCCAAAGACGAGTTGGAAGTCGCTATGAATTCGGGCTGGGGGCCCGATGGTGCTGATCCAGATAAAGCTCTACTCGCGGCGCTGGAACGCGCTCGCGGGAGCGCGGATTTCTCCGTGCGCAAGATTCTCGAATTACGTCAAGACGATAGATGCGGCGCCTTGATGGTGCGTGCCAAGTCCACGTGTGTTCGCCGGCTCGGCCACCCCGGCCCTCATCGCTCGGCGTAGGTAATCACAGTCGAGGGAATTCTCTCAACTCGGCCCTCTTGAGTGTGATTGAGGCGGTGTAAATCATCCCTCAATTCATCCCTCACACCGAACTAACCCTGATGAACAGGACCGACATGGTGGTCAACACTAGTTCTACTAATGCCAACAACGAAATTAACGCCATGCTCGCTGAAAACGTCCAGTACATGTTCGTAATCACGTCTCCGTCGCAATCAAGAATCGAAACAGGTGGAGCGACTGGGACAACGTATGGCGACGCCGACGCGACGATCGCCTCGAGACAATCCCCGGCTGTTGCCGCCTTCTACCTCGAGCGCCGCAGCAGAGATGAGATCGCCGCTTCGTAGCCAACGATCTCGCCATGGCTTGCAACTGACACATACTTTGGTAGCGAGGCGAGTGTACGTACCATTGAAATTAGCAGCCGGTACGAATCTTCGCCCAAATATTGGCAATCTCGTCAAGGTCACTACAGACAATGGAACCTGGAATGCCGATGCCTAAGAGATACACCTTGATGAGGATTTTTAAGCGGTGCGCCGGGCGAGACTTGAACCCGCAACCTGTTGATTAAGAGGTCTAGGCGGCGTGTCTTGACGTTTGGTAAATAACAGGAAACCGTTGTGTTTTCGAGAAAGTCGGTGGTGCAAACGTCTATAACGTCTTACCGCGTTTTGGAAAAATAAGGGATGTAATGAGGGATGTAATGAGGGATGTTCCGGTCTGAGAGCCATCATTGATCATGACCGAATTCGATGAGGGCATCAATCTCGACTCACCATTATTTCCCCAATCCGGCGCAGAGCTGTCGTATGGACTCCAATTTCGGTTGATTCTCGATGCCCACTCTTCTCAGCACGAATTGATCACTTCTCTTGACACTGAAGTTCAACGACTTGACGGTCGAACCCTCGCGGACCGAACCGAACCGCTTCTACGTGGATTGGCAATCCCCGAGTCAACTCGAATTGCGGTAGATGAGGCTTTTACTCGAGCGCACGTGAATTGGGAGGAAGAAGCCTCGGCGAGATTTGAAACCGACCCGACAGACCTAGAGACTTTTCTCAGCGATCCCGAGAACTTCATGTTCAAGACCGGTGCGATCGAAGACTTTGTTTTTGAACTCAACTCCACATCACGGAAGTCCTTTCTCTCCCCGCCGCGCTTGAGTATTTCAACGCGCTGACTATGGCCGACACAACTTCTTCTCGAGAGCAGCTCTTCATTGCGTCGGCGCTGATCGTCCTTGTGAGTACCGCAGAAACACGGCTTCGAAGAATTATGCGGAGATTCGTCGAAATTAAGGGGACTCACCCCGACCCGGTGAAACGGAGAGCGTTTCTTGGACAATTGTTTCGTGGTGGGCTCGGTGCTTGGGAAAACCCGTTTCGAACAAAGCTCGGCATTGAGATCAGGGACTGGTCGAACGAATGGGAGCGAATCACCGAGATTTTTGCGCGTCGACATGCGCACGTTCACCAAGGTGGTGTCGTAGACGCCGCTTATCGGGAGATCACCGGTTCCAGCGAAATGATCGGAATGCCTCTGCTGCTTTCGACCGACTACCTAAACGAAGCGAATGACATACTTACGGCTCTTGCAATCGGAGCGCTGTATCGACGTGGAGCGATGCGAAGCCATCGATTCGATATCAGGCTGCAAGAATGCTCGACCAGTGTGTACACGATGCACTTATCGATGGTTGTTTCTATCTAGTCGAGCAACTCGCCTCAATCATCGAGGGGAACTCGAACGAGGACGATGTGCGATGGCGTGCCAAGGTAAACCGACTACTTGCGCTTGAGGCACGCGCAGGATCGACCGCCATTGAAGATGAGATTGACGACTGGGACACTTCCGAACTGCCACTGCCTTACAAACTCGCTCGATTGATTCTCCGCCGCCAGGACTACGAAGCCCGCGCGCTGTTCGATGAACTGAGAGTCGGAGGGGTTATTAGTGACATCGATGTTGCGACTTGGGTTATCTTCAAGCGCTGGCGCGAAGAAGGCGTTTTCATCTGATCAGCCTTGTTCAATTGCCTAGGGTCACCAATTAACTGAGTTGCCGCGCACGACGATGATGACGAAGACGATAACGACGAAGAGGACCAAGGCGAGCACCACGGCGACCACGGTGTTGGCGGTGAATAAAATCTGCCGTGGCCTTTTCTGTTCGTCGGCAAGTTCAGAGACCTTCCGTCGCGTAAGGATTTAGGATCTGTCGTCGCCAAAGTTGTAAACGCTCACTTTCGGTGAGTCGGGCGACGTCACAAGCTTCCGTCCATTGGGATCGGATGATTTCGAGTTGTTCGTCAATAATCTGCCTTGCCTCAACTTTCGAAAGGAAATATATTTCGGACGCCTTGATGCAACCAGCGAGTTGGCTGTACCTGAAACCTGGCGCAATTGTCATGGCTTGAACAGCCTCGCCTCCGGAACGTTGCTGCGGGCATATGTCAAAAGCGGGCGTCAATGTGAGCGAAGTACCGTCCCAGAATGCAGCGTGATTTCTTGCGTGATCATCGGTGTTCCCTACGCATATGTTGAATACGATGCGCGAGAAAAGCTCGTGCAGCGTGGGAAGTGCGTTGCTAAAGCGCTCTTGAATAATTGGCACTAAGGCGTAATATGTGGCATATCGTGCAAACATTTCGTCGAGTTCCAGGAGGGTTAGAGCGGAAACTATCGAATGGCGTTGTCCTTGGGTCGAGGTCCGGTCGAATCGTTCCACTAGCAGCACGTCCCTACCCAAGCTTTCGATGACTTCAGTGTGCGCCACCTTTAATCCAACTCGTCTGGCGAGTTCCATCGCAACACCTTCGGCTTTGACGACCGGATAACTGTCTGTAGTTGAGGAAAATTTGGCAATGAGCGATCTCACGCCGTCCTTGAGCAGCGCTTTTGGTCGGGCTCCCCCAACTGAGGAACCGTGGAGGAGTGCCATTTCAAGTTCAGCTGAGAAGGGAACGCCTTTTTCGAGTCGTTCTGCGGCCTCTTGCATTTCAGCGAGAGTCGCTTCGCTAGTCCTTGGAACGTAAATTTTAGGGCTTGACTGAAAATCGATAGCTCCAATTCGATCGGAGCCTGATTCGAGGAGGTAGGTCAATTCCGTGAGGTCGTCATCCTCCGAGTCCAAGTCGGCTGTTCCCAGCATCCGATATCGAATGACTCGTCGGCCCCAAGCGTCGGGTCCCGCGTCACTGAAGCATCCAGCGATCGTTAAGCCTTGGAGGGGTCGAATGCGCCCGCGCTGGAGCGGCAGTTCTGGAAGATAAATGGAGACGGCGTTTTCTCGCTCAAGATAACTGCGGCCATAGTTGAAATAAGCGACTTCGCCGCTCTTTTCAATCACGCCGGCGGGAACCGGCTCGGTCGATCCTGGAAGCCAGACCCACACGTAAACCCTCTTTGGCGCAGCGTTAGAAGTCGTCATCTACAGGTCCTTCCGGCTCGCGAACCCGAGCCGGAAGGAGTGCCAAACGTTCTTGGCCTCGGCCCACGAGCGCGGCTAATTCGTTTCGGTCCGCACCAAATAATTGAATACCGAGCAAAGTTGCGACCTCAAAGACGATTCCAATCGCGACAGTTGGATCGCCGTGTTCGACGCGTAATAGCGTCGTCCTGCTGATGCCGGCGCGGCTCGCCAATTCAGCTGCCGTCCATCGACGGTTTCTACGGGCTCGCGCAATTTCTAGCCCAATTACCCGGGCGGCGTCTGAAGTTTGGGGTGTGTACGTGTGTGGTCGACGCATTATATTATCCTATATATAGGCCTTTAGAGGCTTAAAGCACTATATATGAATCATTCTCCGAAGTCAATAGTCAACTGAGCATCGGACGGGACCCCATCACTTCCGCGTCAATGTATCCAATTTGACTGAACAGAGCCCATTCTTTTCTTGCACCTTCATTGGAGGCAAACCGGGAATTGAGATCGAGGGCACGATGGCTTGGTCATATGTGCACGCTTCCTCGTTGCTCCATGATCACGCCCTTATCGAAGGCAACGGGAGAAATCACGAGGATGGCAAGGAGTATTCCAATCGCCAGACGCACCATCGACCTCGGGGAAAATTCGAAACTCACGGCTCTCAGAAGGAGTTTAACGATTTCAGAGAGGAAGCGCATCTGTTAGCCAAGACGCTCGGTCGGATATTTCGAGTGATATTGGCTAATTTTCGCCGATCGAGAGCAGCCCACGGTGCAATCGACACGCCTTTCGGGCGTTCCACGAAGGTCGGGGTTCGGCCCATACCGGAAGACGTGGTCAAAGCTCCCGCGAAGCTGGAACGCTCCTTGCGCTTCTTTGATCAATTCTCCAGCCGCAAGGATACCCGGAAAGGAGGAGAGAAACGAGAGCGATGGTGCGCGAGAGTCCAGCGGAGCGTCGCAATCTCTGGCGTCCTCTTCGAGGATCCTCGTCATTTGTCGCGAGCATCCCAAGCAGCCGTATCGACCAAATTCAACGCGTTCCACGCGAGTGTTCATGTCTCGACCTGTGGCTCCGTCAATCAGAATGCGGGGAATATCCCGTTGGATCTCCCAACGGGCTTCGTCATTGTCAAGACCGGCGACCACGACGTCATATCGGCGATCCTTGCGGAGAGGAGTCCGGAGCTTGAACTCTCCATAGGTCTCGCGAAATCCAGTGACCGTCAGGTTTGGGCTGCGCATGTGCAGAAATCGAGTTGCTTCTTCGACTTTGGATGCACCAGCCTCGGCGGCTTGTGTCGACGAATATGACACTCGGTTGAGGTTGTGCACTGTCAGCATGTCTGCGTCTACGAGGGCGAGCGTGCCGGTCACTCTGGACCCAAGTGCAGCGATCACCCGTAGGACGCCGGCGCCAACTCCACCGAGGCCAACGAGCGTTGCGTCCAGGTTGACGGGGCCCATTGGGGGATTGGCAAGATCGAATGCGTACGACGAGAGAGAGAAAACACCCGACCACTCGCGGAGTTCGGGTGCGGTCGATGGCTCGGTATGCACCTCACTGAACGCCCACTTGAATATTTCGGCGGCGCCCAGCGCTGCCGCGGCCAAGGGTCCTACCGGATTACCATCGTCTTTCGCTTCGACCGTTGATCTGATCCCGGCGAGCCAACCGGCGCCGTCGACGAGTAGAGCAGCGCCATCGAAGTCGCCAACTCCCACGCAGAACTCCGGTAGCGCCTTCACATCGGTCTGCTCGAATGGGACTCTTCTCGCAAGCTCGGCGACCCACTCAAATTCGTGTCCACCTGGCATATCGATCACAACTTCGCCAACCAGAGGATCCAACCGCAAAAGCATGTCCACAAGAGATTCCGCGAGGAGGCGACGTGCGGGATCGGCCGCCAAGGGAAGACGTACACCAACAGCCACCTGGCGATCGGTACGTCTAATGCCCAGGCTCTCCAACTGGGCGGTCGTTCTGCATGCCGAGCTACCTACGAGTTCATGGAGTCGGGACCGAAGGGCAATGGCCATTAGTCAACTCGAATGATCGAGTCGTCGATTATGAATTGATGAGCGAGCTCACCTTCGGAGAGTTCGTGCCACCCGCCCGCGCCGAGGAACCTATGTGCCGACCAGTTCGCGACCTCCGCGAGGTCTATGAAGCCGAAGTGCGGTAGGACGATCGACATGAAGCCGGGTACCGCAACGAGCGGCCGAATGGCGTCGATGGGGGACAGAAATGCGGCCCGTGGGTGACTGTGGATCTGGAGAAGGGGGACGAGATCTCGCTCGTCAAGAGCTTCGAGCAGATGGGCGGTAGTCTCCGCGCTGACTTCGCCGTCATACTTACCGAGTTCGAGCTTCGGGATTACTAACGAGCAGATGTACGCGTTGCCTTCGGCGATGGATCCCGCCCATACGACGAACCCCTCCTCACCGCATTGCCCGGCCTGTCGAAGGACCAACTCTGTGTGATCAACAATGAGTGAAGGCACGAACACGCGCTCGAATGAAAACTCCACGTCTCTTCGACCGAGCGCGCGAGGAGTCTTAGGCTTGCTCGTAGACACGCGGACTGATGTCAGCTCCGGCTGAACAACTACGCGCGGCGTTGCGACAGTCGAGGCCCGGTCGCGATGACCCTTACGACCAAACATTGAGAATCGCGTTTCGCACGTTCATGACGAGCTGGTAAGGAGAGTGTTCCCGAGTCGGTGGATTACTCCAGCCACCGTGCCAACCTGCCGCGTAGTAGTCACGGTGACCGATGATGCACGGGACAGGAAGCGGGCCACGACCTTGGTTGGCATCGACGATGTGAGGACCGATGGGATAGAAGACTGCACCTGCCTCAGCTTCAGCCAAGGAGTCGTCAACGGCAACCGGGTCTATGAACCGTAGTTCTGGGGCTATCTCGGGGTAGTCGTCGAACTTCAAACGCATGACGAAGGTTCGACCAAGAGGTTTTTCGACTCGGACGAAAGTCACGACGTAGTCGCCGACATCGATGATCGTCGACTGCCAGCCATACTCGTCTTGTTGCGCCGAGATCATTCGGTACTGCTCCCTTGCATGTGCCTTTGATTCATCCTCGGGCGAGATCGCCTCATCGGTCATCGCTCGCCGAAAGGCGTTCCGGCAGCGAGGGTGACCTTCTGATCGTTCTTCAGGTGATAATGCTCGACCTTTTCCGCCTCCTCGAGCTGTTCTTCTTTCTCGTCGACCTTGGTCTTGAGGACGAATTTGTCCTTGTCCTCCCGGGCAATGCTGAAGAGTTCCATCGCGTCGAGCTTGACTGTCTCGATTGTCTCGTCCTCTTGGACCGTTAGGGGCTTGTTTACTCCATAGACGATGATCAGCGTGATCTCGTGTTCGGGGTTCTCTGACATCCGCAACTCCTTAAGCGACTCGCGCCCTTGCAACTGCGGCTCGACTTGAGCCGTCCTCGAGCACTCGGGTCGTTCTCATCACGTTATCACCACTGTCCGTATTCCATACGGGGGTGTTGGTGAAGCAAACGTGTCAGCATCACTGACGTAATGTGTAGGCTGAACACATGGAGGTTTTCTACCGAGATTTCGGACGACTCCTCGCGCGTACCCGTCGAGATCACGGGATGTCGCAGCAACTTCTCGGCGAGCGCGTGTCGCTCAGTCGCACATCCATCGTGAACGTTGAAAAAGGTCGTCAGCGCGTTCCGCTCCACCTCCTCATCGATATGGCCGCGGCCCTTGGTGTAGAACCAACGGCACTGTTGCCCGAGCGGAGCTCGACTGGAGACGAGAATCTTCCGGGGGGCTTGCAAGGAATGGATGAAGCGTCTCAGGCGTGGGTGCTTCGCCAAATCCAACCGATCGTTACCGATGACGATATAGGAGCGATGAGAAATGCCAGATAAGCGAAACGTAGAAGAAAAGGCCCAGGCCGTACTAAAGGAACAGGGAGTGAGTCGACCACCCGTTCCAGTTGAGGCGATAGCTCGAAGTCTCGGTGCGTCCATCACATATGAACCGTTCGACGGCAATATCTCAGCGATGCTGTATCGAGATGGGACGCGTACAGTCATCGGCGTCAATACGGGACATCCTGATGTGCGTCAACGATTCTCGATCGCTCACGAGATTGGCCATATGAGCCTTCACCAGGGGAGAAAGGTGTTCGTAGATCGCCTCGTTCGCGTGGATTTCCGCGACGACCGATCGAGTGCCGGGACGGACCAAGAAGAAATTCAAGCCAATGCGTTTGCCGCGGAGCTACTTATGCCAAAGGATTTGGTGATGCGCGCCGTTACAGAAACGGGCCTCGGTCCAGATGACTCGGTGGACGTTCTTGTGGACTCATTGGCGGAACAATTCGGAGTAAGCCGTCAAGCGATGGACTATCGGCTTGTAAACCTTGGCATCAGAGGACACGTCTGAGCCAGCCTTTTGCCGAATTCTCTTAGAAACTGGAGTTGGGCGCGACCGTTGGGATCCGTGGGCAAGAATTCTGAGAGATATTTCGTGGGTATTCAGACGAGAGTGGACCGTGGAAGTCCGTTCTGATGAAGTAAAAAAGCGGGAATGAATGTGACATGACGTAGTTGCGATGTTGCTTCGTTGACCCTGGAAGCCAATCGCAGAATCGCCGACAATAAGTTGGGCACTGGACACCCGTGGGCTGTAGTCGACGGAGCACTTTATGAATCACGCCGGGTGTTGTGTAGACAAAATTCCTTCCAAACCGGCCAGACTTTCTGACTCGTTCGAGTGATAGTAGCGAGCCTCGAACTCTGCAGGCGGGACCATGCCGATCTCGCCGTGCAGACGCCGTCGATCGAACCAGTCGACGTAGTTAAGCGTCGCCCATTCAACGTGTTCCACGTTGCGCCAAGGTCCTTGCCGATGGATTAGTTCCGTCTTGAAGAGTCCGTTGAACGATTCGGCGAGCGCATTATCGTAACTGTCGCCGCGACTCCCAACTGATGCGACGACGCCGGCTTCACCGAGTCGCTCCGAGTAGCGAATACTTAAATATTGGACTCCACGATCGCTGTGATGTATCAATTCACTCAGGTCTCGGTCGCCTCGCGCAAAGATCGCCATCTCGAGCGCGTCGATCGCGAGGTCACTGCGTAACGAGTTCGACACCTGCCAGCCCACGATGGCTCGGCTGAAGACGTCGATGATGAACGCCACGTAGGTCCAGCCACTGTGGGTCTTCACGTAGGTCAGGTCCGCGACCCAGAGACGATTCGGTGCACTGGCGACGAACTGGTGATCGACGAGGTCACTCGGACGGTGCAGTTGGTCATCGCCGAAGGTCGTTTTCTTGAACCGGCGACCACGCCGGGCGCCTTGCCGTTCCAGGTCTTTCATGAGCCGCTGGGCGGTGCAGCGCGCGACCGAGTGGCCCTCGCGCTGCAACTGTTTCCAGACCTTGACGACGCCGTAAACGGCGAAGTTGTCGTGGTGCACGCGTCTGATCTCAGCCTTAAGTTCCTCGTCGCGAATCCGGCGCGCGCAGGTGGCTCTCGTCTTGGCGGCGTAATAGGTCGTGGGAGCAAACTGCAGGGCCCTGCAGATCGGCTCGACTCCCCACCGGCTCTTGCGAGCGTCGATGTAGGTGACTACCTCCGCGTTTGACCGTCGAGCTCGGTCGCGAAGAAAACTGAGGCATCCTTCAAGATGGCATTGGCCCGTCGCAAGTCGCGCACTTCGCGTTCCAACTCTTTGAGGCGAGTTCGTTCGTCAGTGGTAAGACCAGGGCGACTGCCTTGATCGACCTGAGTCCTTTGGACCCAAGTTCGCAGCGTCTCGGGCGACATGCCGAACAGTTTTGAGAAGGCCGTGACCGTCGCCCAGTCGGACCTGTAGTCCTGGCGGCGTTCTTGCACCATCTTCACTGCACGTTCACGCAGCTCGGGTGAGTATCGGGGAGTTCCTGACATGAAGTAATCCTCTCAGAGGAATTACCTGTCCCACTTTCCCGGCGTGATTCAGGGGCAAGTTTGGACGAAGGAGTAGACGGCAACTTGAGCGAAAGTTACAGTCGAACGATGGACCTTGGCGACGGAGTTCGAGTATTTGGGAGTACGCGTCCGGAGGCCGATTGGACGTGGGGGCTTGGTCACGTTGAGGGGTTAGTGGCCGGCTGGTATCCCCGGCCGGGGCGGATGCCCGCGTGTTTGGTAAAGCTGGTGGAGGCGGTACCGCTTTCGGAACGCGAAGCGCATATCGGACCCCCCACTGGGCAGTATCTGGTATTGCGATTGCGCTACAAAGATGCCGAATGGGAGAGCGAAGGCGTGGTACACGTGGAGATATTCGCGGTCGAGCCGGAAGAGATGGACTGGGATAATGGAGATCATTGGGTCGATGGTCGCGCTTCATATGAGCTTTTGCCAACGACAGAATGATCTCTACAGAGGATCGGTGAATGCTGCTTCCGTCACTTCATAGTTCACGGGTCCTGCAACGGTGAGTACCCCAACTCGCGAAAGTGATCGGAATTTGGCGATATCTCTTGGCAACAAAATTGATCCAGAGACCCCGAATGAACTACTCGCTCGAGCCCTGGGACCCTTCGTCAAGATGAACGTCGGAGATGGCAACGAGGGCTGAACGTGCGCATGACACGTGTATAGAGTGACTCGTTATGGCGCTCTATCTAATTTGGGCAATTCGCCAAACAATTCGAAAAGTTCGCTGATGTCCAATTGGCCATCTATAGAACCGCCGTCGGTACACTGAGTCTCGCCGCGGTGAGCGCTGTTACTTTGCGGCAGAATCGATCGCTCGTGAGAACCGCATCTGATGAGGTCAACGCTTCAAACAAACTCATTGCAGAGGTCGTTCGAGATCGAGAACTTCGGTGGCAGCCTTCGCCCGGCGTTCGTTGGTTTCAGAGTGCTGTGGGAACTGGTGGTCCAGTCAACGGCATCGAACTGACCAACGCGGGAGGAGGTCCGGCATTGTCGTGTCGGCTCGTCGTCAAACAGGATGGCCAAGACGGTTGGCTTACGTCGGCCATTGATATCCCGCCGGGCGTTTCCCTAAAAACTCTTGCCGACCAGGTGCTTGACGCTGCGACTTCGGTGCCGCTTTCGACATGGAAAGCAGAAGATGGCTTCAATCACAATTCGGAGTCGCTCGGCGCAATCTTCACGAAAGACATCCTTGGCAACCGCTATCGATTCTTAGTTGTAAAGGACGGTTCGAAAAGGGCAATAGTCGAACATCGGGAGATGTGGCGCGTCGGAGAGACACCTCAACCTGAGTGGGCCACATCTCCCGTCATTTGGCCAGACTATGGCAGAAGTGACCTATCTTCAGAAAGTCCGTTTGGGTCATAGGGTTTGTCGCTCCAGGGAAGGTGTCGCAGGGGACTTCACTCTTGATCACCCAATACTCTGACCGCTTCAGGGGTTAAGGAGTACCGTCCTCTCTCGGGGGGTACACCCATCCGCGCAGTCTGATTTGAAGATCGGGCGCGTTCGTGGCAAGTGTCCAGGCCTGACGACTTATTGTTCCCGGGTTGCCTTCGACGGTCCGTCACATCCTCCGTTCCTGAGGCAAGCGTCTGAGGAAACAACGGTCACCCGTATGTCGGAGGACGGTTGAACCCGATATCTGAAGTAATTGTCACGCCAGAAGAAACGGGTGGAAGTCTTTTCCCCGATAATCTGTGTCTGTCGGGAAGTCGCCAATGGACGGGCGTTAGTTTGAGGAGGTTTCGCGATGGGGCAAGCGCAGCGGGCTTCAGAATTGTCTTATGATGCCATTCAGCAATACGCAGAGCGCATAGGTACGAAATACAAGATTTATGACGCGGATGGCCGAGCAAACCTAAAAGATCTGGTTAAGACTTTGGGCGGACAGATTGAATATGTGGATACTGACGAGTCTCTGTTCGTGGCCGACGAAGGCAAATTCACCATTTTTCTCCCGAACCACACCTCTCAGAGACGCGATCAATTCACCCTCGCGCACGAGTTGGGCCATTACTTCTTGCACTATCTCCAGTTGGGCGAAACTGGCGAAATGGCCTTTCAGCGCGGGGGTCAAAACCGACTCGAAACGCAGGCGAATTTTTTTGCGGCCTCCCTTCTGATGCCGAAAGAAAGCTTTAAGAACCAATATGAGAGATTTGGCTCAAATTTCTTCCACATTGCTCAAGTGTTCGACGTTTCCCCCGCGGCAGCTGAGATTCGCGCCGAGGTCCTCAGGCTTACATGAGCGGCTCCGTGGCGGAGTCACTCTTGTTTTTGTCGTGCGACGTAGTGGGATCCACGGCTTATAAGCAGCAAAACGTCGAAGGGTGGCGCGAGACTTTCCTCTCTTTCTACCGTGGATTTCCGCAGGTTCTCGGAGATTTGACTCTTGAACACCAATATGGTCCTGGTTTCGAACTTTGGAAGGTTCTCGGTGACGAGATGCTCTTCTTTTCTCGCGTTCGAAGCGAGGAAGACATTTGCGCGGCGGTGAGTCTCTGGCTCAAAGCGATGGACAAGTATGAGACGGACTATTTAAGAGATACGTCCTTAAGTACGAAAGGGGGTGGTTTCATCGGTACCTTTCCCGGACCGGACAGTCAAAGTTCAATACCGCGAGATCCCACAACCGAAGTGAGTGACAAAGGTGTGGTCGAGTTAAACCATGAGGCCATCAAATCTAGCGACGGAAAGAAATTTCTGTATGACTATTTCGGACCAGGAATTGATACAGGATTTAGGGTCGTTGCTGCCAGTTCTCAGAGACTATTCACGATGACTCTCGAAGTTGCTTGGGCAATGCTGATTTGCCTTTGGGACAAGACCCACAAACACATCGAAGATCATGAAAGAGCACTTCTATTTGAAACTCGTTCTTTGAAGGGAGTTTGGAATGGACGCGAATATCCCATCTTCTCGATTGACCGGCAATGTGCCGACCCAGTAAACGCCGCCATCGAGGGAATGATGAGGCAGAAGCCGGACGTGGAGGCCGCCCTGAAATTGTGTGTTGCATGTGCCGAAAGCGCGATGTGGCCATCAAAGTTATATCTTCCTAATGCGAAGACGAAAGAATTCCACGAGGTGCCGCGTGACAGCCTTGAGGCACTTCCGCGCGGCAATTCAATGGAAGGCGCTGAGTCGGTGCCTCCAGACGTGAGGACGGGAAACGCATTGCCCGAAGATGTCCCTCTTGGCGGAAACTAGGTTCTTGACTTCGCGTCCAACGTCCGGGAAGTAGTTGTTGGGGGAACTTTTCTAAAACTACCGTTGTTGACGCGTCGAGCATCTCGGACCGTATTTCTTTGAGTGTCATGGTCACCGTCACAAATTAGAAAAGGCATCGTTGACAAGTTCGTCAACTTCCTCGAAAAGCGAAACCCTTATTCGTGCGTAAATCTTCAACATTTCATTCGCGAAGCGAACCTCTCGCGTTCCATGCGGCGGAGTTAGCAGGATCCGTCCGAATGGAGACGCTGACCTTTGTAGCCTTCGAGGAAGTTTGCTGCGTGTTTTGAGGATCCATAAGGCACGCAAAGTTCTTTGATTTTATGCGGTGCAGACGTCTTGTCTTTCTTTGGCCGCTCTCGTAGTTTCGCATTGACGCCGATCCCCACAATCTTGTAATGAACAGGCACGTCGGATTGTCGGCAGGAGAAGTTGCGCTGCAGAAGAATAGTCCGATTTCGATTCGAAGTCGACGCTCTAGCCGGCGGTAGCCATGAGTCAGAGTAGTGGCTGCAAGACATTCAAAATATGATCATCGAAGTACGCAGTATTGAGATTGCTGCTGCCCTCGTCTAATACTTTGCGTCTGTCGAAATACAACGAGTGGCGAAGACGACTTCCTATCTATTGAGAGGCGGAACCTGCGCCCGGCAAATCGGAGGACCATCCTCCCTCAGACGGAATAGGGGCCTGGCTCCTGTCGATCGCACGTGTGGTGAGTGACCTCTTCCAGAGCCGCCAGCGTTGGCGCGTGGAGGAGTTTATTCTGTCATTGACGCGGATCAGAATCCTCGCATTTGTATCAGCGTCACCTCTTTCGTCAGTAGAGAGGCGAGTGAGAGGATCTGCACTTTTGATCGAATCCCCTAACTGAGCGTCACTCAACTTCTTCCGCATGGCTGGAAATTATAGGCATGTCGGCGCTCTAAGAGGCGTCACTCGCGAGTTTGAGTGGCATGGTCATACTGCGCATAGGTTTATTAGTGGGCCACCCACTACACATTGGTCCGCGCTTGTGGCAAGGGATGGGAAAAAATGGAGACGGTTGCGTGACAAACTCAGGTCAGAGGTTCACGCGCAGGAATGCGTCATTCAAGTTACGCTCGTCTGACTAATCCGGCTCGCCGCGCGGCAGACCTCGATGATTGCCAATGACCCCCGTTTCGTCTTCTTCAGAATTCTCAATATTCGCTGAGCAGCATTCATCTGCGATGATGAAGTACGCGAGACGCAGGTGGGACGATGTCGAAGGTTGCGAAGACGTGGTTGTCGATGCGCTCTTTATCGCCTGGCAGAAATGGAGGGACAGGCCGGACGAAACGCTGGAGCGCGCGTGGCTCTATGGGATTACATTTCGCGTCCTTGCAAATCTTCGAAGAGCTCGAGACCGTAGACAGAGTTTGTTTGTCCGACTCGCGATGGAAAGGACCGAAGAGAATGTCGAGGTCGATACAGTCGGTACGAGAAGCATTCGTCTTGCTCTATCGAAGCTACGCAGCAACGAACGTGAGTTGCTTCGACTGCTTTATTGGGAGGATTTGAGTCATCGAGAAGTTGCTCAGGCGATGGGAATTACTGAAAACGCAGTAGCCATACGAGTAACGCGCTCGAGATCAAAGTTACGCAACCTTTTGGTACCTCCCGAATAGGTGCCTCGTTTGACCACGAGAATTCGGGGCGGTCTCGTTTATAGCTACGCAGGACAAGTTGTCGCGGTTCCGGTAACCGGTAAATGAGCCTGAAGTGCAAGAGTCCCTTCGATCAAGCACTTAGTAATTGGTCCGGCAACTTCTGCCCCCGTAGCGCTGAATGTCTGGAAAGGAACACTGACTGCGATTGCGACGGTTGGGTCGTCGGCGGGCGCAAAAGCGATCATCCAATCGTCAGTGTCGTTTTTTAGGTTATCTCCGACTTGAGCGGTGCCCGTCTTTGCAGCGACGTCGTCAGCCGGAAGGAAACCGACTTCGGCAGCCGTTCCATACTTCACCACGTCTTCCATGAGTGGAACAATGGTTGCAGCCTGAACGGCACTAAGTGGCGCTTTCCATTCAGAATCTTTGTATCGAATCACCGTTTTGCCTTCCGGTGACGAGATGTAGTTCATAAGGTGCGGAGTCATTATTATGCCGTCGTTTGCGATTGCCGCAGCCACTAATGCGTCTTGAAGTGCCGTAACGCTGACGTCTTCTTGGCCAATGGCAGAGTAAGCCAAGAAGGGTGGATTGGCGGCAAGATTGGCCTCCTTTGGAAAGAAGGATGGGACGCCTCCCGGCAGGTCTAGGGGAGGAATCTCGTTGAAACCGAATGCGTTGGCCATGTTCGTTAAATCTTGAGCACCCAGAGCAAGACCGAGCAGTCCGTATCCTGGGTCACATGAAGAGGGAAGCATTTCCGCAACCGTTCCCCCGCAGGGTTCGCCACCATCGTTATGTAAAAGGTTCGTTGTGTCAGGAAGTTTTGTGTAAGTCATGGAGGGATACCTTTTCGTGAGCAGCGACGGCTTGTACTTAACAATTCCGGCGGTCGTCACAATTTTAAAAGTCGATCCAGGGAAGATTGTTTGTTCAGTAGCAACTAGGCCGAGGGGCGGATAGCCATCAGCGTCCTTTCTGTTGTCCTTTTTCCACGCGGCGGTTTGCTCACTTGGATGAACTGAGGTGAATGGCTTCGGATTGAATGTGGGATTCGAATAGAGGGCCAAAACTGCGCCACTTCTAGGGTCGAGAACAACCACGGACCCGTCGCGACCTGCGAGTTCCGTTCGTGCCAGTTGTTGGAGAGCGGGTTCCAGAGTGATGTTCAAGGAGTCGGTTCCCATTGACGGTGCAAGGAGTTGTTCAAAACTTTGAGGAGGCTCTCGATGCGATTCCAGGTACTTGTTGTATTCGACTTCTAAGTACCAGTCTCCGTATTCTGATGAGGTGAAGCCGACTACATTCGAAGTCAGTGACCCAAAGGGATAGATCCGTCTCCAAGGGTTAGATTTTGATGACGTCGCGATTGATCTTGCGAGCACTGCCCCATTTGCTGCGTAGATACCGCCGCGATCGTATTGGTCACTACTAACATTGTTCCTTGGGTTAATTGGTGAATTATCGAGCGCTTGGGCGTGGAATAACTGAACCCAAGACGACTGGACGGCGACCAATACGAATAACAGCATTATGACAACGGCTAGCGCCCAGATTCGGTGTGACACTATCTACCCATCTGCGAAGTTGATTCTGCAAGCCTGATTGAAGTCGATAGTGGGAATCATATCGACATCCAAAATGGTGGTTGAATCGCTTGAATTGTGCATTCGCCCGTCTGCTTCTCGTACCCTTAGAGTCTCGTGATACAGGAGAAGGGCAATGGGAATCCGGAAACGAACCCTCTGCTTCAGCGCATTCATGACTCCGATGGAGGATCAATGCGCTGAAGCACAGGGTTCAACTGAATTTTCTTTGAACGTTTAGTAGTAGCTCGTTGTTCCCGTCGCGGCAGGTCCGGAGGCTGTAATTAAGAGCCAACCGTATCCCTGTGTTTCGATGCCAGCGTCGCTGTACCAGCCCGTTGTGACTGAACTCCCCGAATTGAAAAGGTAGTTGCATGTCTCGTCCGTCCCCGAAGGCTCGGTCGAAACGTGCAAGCAAGCTTCCATCTCCTCACCCAAAGTGAGTGCCTTATTCGACGTTGCAATGGCCTTTACGTCTCGGTCACAGGAATCGTAGTACAACGAGATCTCGCCGTAGGTTGTTCCGGAGTTCACCAGGGGTGCATCGGCAACTAGTACGCCCGTACACCCATCAGGTGTATCTGTGACAGTCGTTGGGGCCAGGGATGAAGTCGCATTCGATGAACCGTCTGCGAACGCCGACGGGGAACTCAATATGCCTAACGAAAGCACGACGGAAATCAATCCGACCGCTTTCACTGCATTTCTTATCATTGTCTCTCCAGTAGCGGGCTCGAAGCATTCGCGCCCGTACTCAGTTAGTGTTCGGCAACGGCTCGCACCTTTCATCAATGAGCTCGTGTAATTCGAAGCGACTGTGAGGAATGGAAGATTTACGTCCAGAACCTCAGATGGGACGTTTTTCCTGCGCGACTACGCCTCTTGACGGGGTACTTGCCGATTTCCAGATGGGTGACTCATCGCTCAGCGTGCTTACGTTTCGAGCACAAAGTCTTGGCTCCAAATCTGAGGAAGAGCGTTTTCTGAATTTGAGGAGACAGATTCCAGTCGCGCACTCGGTATCGCGAAGTCGGTGTTGACGATCTGCGCGGCAGCAAGAATGCGATTTCGGTGAGAGTCCTGGTCACAGGCTTGGGGATTGTTACCAGAATGCCGGACTATGTCCTCACCTCCCCAGCGCTCAAGATAAGCGGCGCCGTCGGTGACGACCCGTAGCCAGCACTCATGAGCGTCACGGTCCGCTGGTGGAGAACCGAACGCCCGTACCCAGTCGTCGCCGCGTTCAATTGCGAGAGTTGCGAGTTCGCGCGCCCGTTGTTCGATGGCGTCGACGCGATCCCCGATTGCCCTGTCGGTGTCGGAATCAATGGAGGCAATCGGTCGCGGAAAGAGACCGACTACGAGCTGCTCATCGACGAGAGCAGGAAAATCCACCGCGCTCAGAAAGTCATTGACGCGCTGATGGAGCACGTTCGCCACGTCAACCGCGTCGTCGAAGGAACGGCCCTTAACGAGCAGGCGAAGATCGACCGAAACGTCGAGACCTCTCTGCTCCGCCTCCCGCAGTTTTGAGACCAAGGTGGGATAAGCGGGGGAGGACGTTGCTCGCGCGAGCTCTGCGCCGCTGAGTCCCGACTTGAGAAGTAGCGTCTTCCAGCGCTCACCATCAGCTAAGGCGACGATGGTCTCGTATTCCGCGACCAACGTGGCAATGGACACACTCTGAGCCGTACGAATCATGTCGGTGGCGGACACTTCTGCCCCCTCGCGCCGCAGCACCCCTTCCAGCACCTCAACCGCGCTCGGTGTCGCGGCTAGACCGTCGTGGCCCGTATCGGGATCAGGGTCGTAGTGGGTGTCCACATAGAGGTGGTTAGCCTCAGCGCCACGGGTGAGCGCGACGTAGAGGACCTCGCGAGTCGTGGCCGGACTCACGAAGGCGTGCGCGGTGTCGACGGTGCGACCCTGGGCGCGGTGCGCCGTCGACGCGTAAGCCAGATCAACGTGCTCGGCAACGTAGCGGGTTGGCAACCGCACTGAGGCAGAGCCCTTAGTACGCATGACGCTCAGCGAACCGTCCTTATGTGCCGCGAACACGCGCCATTCGTCGCCGTTCTTCACCCACCCCCCGTCGGTGACGAGTCGACGATCGTTCTGGCGCGTCACCACCAGGTCGTTCACGCCGACCATCAAGCCGCCTCCGCGACCGACGACGTCAACAACGAGGCCACTCTTTACTCGGTCGGTCTGTGCTCGCAGGTTGAGCTCCGCGACGGTCTCGGCGTCACCGGCCAGCATGAGCGATCGTCGTCCGCGTTCACAGTCGGCGTTCCACGCTGCGTAGAGCGAGTCGAGGAGATGGTCGCGACTGCCTTCTACAATTCGGTCGCGGGAGTGGTAGGCGTGGAGCGCAGTGGGATCGCCGCGTCGGATCTTCAGGCTTTCGCACCTCTCCCATGCGGACTTGAACCGTCGAACGTCCCTCAACGTCGGTGCGTCGTCGCCCCTGTCGCGTACCAATGTACGAAACATTCCGCCGGCGTCAATGCTGGAGAGCTGCGCCCAGTCACCGGCGAGCACCACTTTTGCCCCTGCGTCGCCGGCAGCGGACACGAGTTCGTCGAGGGCGAAGGTCGAGGCGAGACTGGCTTCGTCCACGACCACCAGCTGTCCCGCACGGAGCGTCCAACGTTGAAGGACCGCTTCACGTTGAGCGGCCGCCGAGCGTAAATGGGAACTCGATCCGCGACCGAAGCGTCGGACCGTGCGGGCTCGTTCCCGTAAGGTTGCAAGCTCGCGCACGCGTCGACCGTGTTGGCGGTGTTCGTAGATCCATTTCGCGAGGTTGTCGGTTTCGATACCCATCTCCTCTGCCAGGACCTCCGCCGACGCCGCGGACGGGGCGAGTCCCAGAACCGAGCCTTGACCGTGACCGACCTCCCAGACAGCTCGCAGGCCCGCCATCGCGGTTGACTTGCCGGTGCCCGCCGGTCCGACCAGTAGGTCGAGCGCTCGACCGGATGTGGTGATGGCGTGCAGGCAGCGCGCCTGGTCCTCGGACAGGGTAAGCCCCGTGCCGGGGAGACGGCTCTTGGTGATGGTCGATGCGGCACTCCTGGGCACCACGTCCGCGTCGACTCGCTGACCTGCGGCGAGCAGGCGCGCTTCGGCGTCGAGCAACGTCTTCGTGGTGTAGAGCCAGTGCCCGGTTGACTGGAACTTCGAAGAACCGTCATTGCGGAGTAGAAAACGTGGCGTGTGGTGCAGGCTCGGCATGGTAATGAGGAGAGCTTGTTTCAGCGCGAGTTCGGTTGTGCGCTTCGCCGTCAGGATGCGTTCAGAAGGATCACTGAAACGGACTGCCTGCAGCTGGCGAAGAACTTCGGCCTGAATGTTGGCGTTCGAAAACGTTGGACGCTTCGAGCTCACTACGTCCAATGATGCTCTCGCCAGATCGCGCAAGATCTCGTCGGTAAAGTCGCCGCTCGCGAACGTGGCCACGATGTTATTGCCTAGTTCGTGGACCCAGGCGGTCGGTTCGTCGTCGAGGTAGGGGCGGGCGCGGACGGTCCACGTCGTGGTCAGTTGGCCGAGACTGAGGCCCTTCTTCGCGCGTCGCGTCGCGATCGTTGCGGTCTGGCGCAACTTCAACACTTCGACGTCAGTGGGGGGGCGGCCGTGGTCAATCTCGAACTCGGCGATGAGTTGGTCCTTGGCTGTGACGATCGCCGCAGTGCGCCGTGAGAACTCGCCCATGAGCGCTGGCGAGACGCCAGCGACCTCCCACTTGGGAACCGGACTGGAACGTCGAGCGTGCGGTGTCCAGTCCCAACCGAGTTCTTCAGTGAGCAGGTCGGACAACACACCTTGGTGGAGTTCGGAGAGCATCACCGCTGACGAGAACAGTCCTCGACTGTCCAGCGTGCGCCAGCGGCCGTCGCTCGTCGCCTGGACGCGATTAAGAACGACGACGTGATCGTGAAGCTGGGGATCTGCGTCGCGCGAGTCGAAGTGGGTATAGCTCGCCGCTACGACGCCGAGCGTTTCTTCTTCGACGCAGCCTCGAGTGCCGGACCGGGTGCGGAAAACGTCGCGCTCGGCGTAGGCGAGGACCTCGGCGACCGCTTGTTGGTGGCACCGGTAAACGACGTCGCGGGTCTGCCTGTCACCAAGTGCCCAGGCAACGGACACGCTCTTCGAAGGGCTGAAGGTGAGGTCGAAGCCTCCGACGGCTTTCGCACTCGGGGCACGACCGAGCACCTCTCCCGTCACGGGATCGGCGCATTCTTGAAGCATCCGTCTGAGGTTCTCTGCGGTGACGCTCTGGCCCGTCGCAACACCGCGGCCGCCGTCAAGTCCGCCAAGACCTGCGCCGAGAAACACGCCCGGTGGCGTGCCGGACTCGCTGTAGTAGCGGACGAGATTTGAGGTATCGGCACTCGTGGGCCCGTCGCCAACAGCGATGGACTTGAGCAGGTATTTGTAGCCAGATCCGATGGTGAGGCGTCGGATCGTCATCATGATGTCAGGACTTCCATCGCACCCAACTGTCGGCGTTGGGCGAGTTCCGCCGAGAGTGCCAGACGTGTGAGACAAAAAATCGAAGGCTTACTGAAGGAGAGACGAAATGCTTCTGAGGGAGAGGGGACCTGAGGACAGGATGGCTGGTATGGGTACGAACGCGAGTTGTGTGCTGGGAAGGGCGGAGGGTGTGTGCAGGTCGTCGGGCCGTTCCCGAAGACCGTCTCAAGGTCAAGCATCAAGTCACACCCGGTCCGTATTGTTTGGCCAATGAGCGATCACTCGAACTCAGCTAAGGCAGCGGGCCTTTGGGTCGAGGCAAATCGCGAGGTTGTGGAGGAGACTTACCAGAGTTTTGCCCGTACCGGCGAGTGGCCCACCGCTAGCGAATTGCAGCGTCACTTTGATCGAGCGGGCGAGTCAATCTCAGTGCAAGACGTCATCGACAGTAAGCCACGGGTACTGAACGAAGCAAGGCCTATCTACTTGCAATATCTCACCCTCCATCTTCGCCATCTCATGTGGGTGCCAAGAGCGGGTCCCTTAGTCACGGTCTGCGTCAGAGCAGTCCAAAGAGCGGTGGTGTCTTACCTCTCGGATGCCGAGACTCCCTTTGTTTCAAGCGAGGACCCTCTAACGGAGCCGCCGTCGAAACTGGATGGCGACCTCTCGAATCGTGTGTACAAAGTTCTCTCCAATGAGTATCCGTCTCCATTCGGTGGCTCGGGTTCCAGTGGCGATAGTTGGCGTATGGAAGTCGACTCCCGATTCGTTCGTCAATTTCGAGATGTCACGAACATTGAGGACCTTGTGGCTCGTCAGGACGTCGTGCGAGCGGAGATAGCTGCACAAGCAGGCATGATGGCGCCAACGTTCCAAGTCCGCTCAGCATTTGATGTGCAGGAATTTGTCGAACCTGAGCCTGAACAGAGCCTCGCTTCAGTCCCCGACACAACTCCGAAATACCCCGGCGCAGAGGTCTTCGACTCGAGAACTCTCGATGATGTCCGAGATAACTCCGAGCAAGAGCCGATTCTCTTCATCTCCTGGAGCAATGGAAGAAGCCGGTCCGTAGCTGAGAAACTAGTGCCGCTGCTCGTAGAGCGACTGCCGGGCGTCGATGTGTTCTTCTCTCCAACCAGTATCGAACCGGGAGCGGACCCGTCGCGAAGAATGTTTGACGAAGGTCTCTTAGGTTCAAGTGCCCTACTCGTGGTCCTCACGCACAAGAGTGCTTCGAGCGCTTACGTCATCTGGGAGACGGCTAGCGCGTGGGCACTTAGAAAGCTCGTCATCCCGCTCTTCGTGGAAATTGAGCCATCCGACGTTCCGGGTCCCCTCGTTGGAAAAGTTCAAGGTGTGCACCTCGCGGACCAGGACGACGTCGACCGCGCAATAAGGAGGATTGCTGCTCACTTCGGCGTCGTGACGCCGACTGACTTGAGTAACGAAGAGTACGACTCGTTGCTCTCATCTGAGGGTCAAGGGGAGAGCAATCCGCAATCGAATCTCGCCGGGGTTCGAAGTCAACTTCTTGGTTACGTTGCACGGTGGCAGACTTTGTATGACGGCCTTCAAGGTACTTTTGACACCGTCGACCGGTCAAGGCTTGCTGCAGAGATTCAACAGATTGTGGCTGAAGCGGTTCGCTTCCTCGCTCAGGACGATCCTGAGTCCGCGCTTGCCAGCGAACTCTCGACGATCGCCATAAGAGCCGGTGACGTGAAGCGTATTCGGGTATTGAGCGATGGGGGCATCTCGTTCAATGCCTTAGACGGCGGTTGCTTCGAACTCATCGAGCGCGTTCGAAGTGTTCTCCACCATTAACAGGGACATTTCGCTATCGGCGTTGGCCCACCGCAACCGGCAAGACTCGGCGAGTCGGCTCGCGTGACAGACCTCTTCTGGGACAGCCTCTGTAAAGAACACGGGGGATTGAGCCACGCCGTCGTTCACGAAGCTTCTCACGCAGTTGTCGCCATACATCTCGGCGTTTCGTTCGTTGACGTTTCGGTAAACAGTGATCCGTGGAATCATCGGTTCGACGAGACTCGTGTGATAGGTGGCGGTGTACGTCTCACCTCCATCGAAGATTTCGAAAGAAGGGTGAGAGAAGATCCGCTAAGTAGTCTTCAGTTCTGTCTAGCTGGGGCGCTGGGCGAGAGGGCTGCCTTTGCACACTCACTCGACCGATCTTACGAACTCGACGTAAATCTCTGGCGCACGCTCGCAGGGTTGCGAGAAGAGCAGACGATGGAGACGATTGAAAGGGCTCTTGGTGTTCCAATTGCCGAACTCACAGCATCAACGAACGCAATCTTGAAGGCTCGGAGTTCATCACTCGTCGCTTTGGCCCAATTACTTGGTGAAAGCGCCGATCTCTCGCTGACCTTCAATGAAGTGGCAGAGATCGTGACCCACCATGGCTAGAACGAAGAGGCGTGTCAGTTGCACGATGCTGCAGGAAATTATGAGTCCCTGACGCCGCAGCGTCGAGCGACTGATGAGTGCAAAACAAGGATGCCGACCGAGTCGAAACGGCATCGCCGCCATTCAAATATTCGAGGCATCACCCACAAGTACTTCAGCTGAACCTAGGAGGGCGTTGGCGTAATTGAAGGCTTGCCTCTTTACCCAGTTTCGCGAGACAGCCCAAATCCACAATGCGATGACAATTAGGTTGCCGACCGCAGCAGCGCCGAACAACGCCGCCTGCGTTGAATGAGCGGGCAGGGCGACGAGCGAAGCAACGACCGCGACACCTAATGCGACAAGTCCAAGGCAAATACCGAGTGGTCGAAGGCCAAGTGTGTTTCGCCGAAATCCGTAGCCTGCATTCTCTGCGGCAATCAAATGAAACTGGTCGCGATCCCGAGTCAGTTCGCGTAATCGAGCGACATAAACCTCTATCTCTCCGTCGGATGGCGCCGCCCCGTCAATCTCGATGATGCCATCGCGCATTATCCCTCGCATGAGCTGCCATCGTCGTGTGCGAACTTCGACGGAGTCCTCTGCATCACCTCTCAACAACAGAGTCGTCGGTGGTGCTCCCCACGAAGACCAAAGTTCATCCTGGAGTCGTTTGCCGCGATCTCTTACCAGCGTCGCAATGAAATAGAACACACCGGTGCTTGCAGCAAACGAGATGGCTCCGCTCAGTGCGCTCCCTGAGAGACCAAGTACCAATGCGAGAGTGAGTGACAAGGGGAGAACGCACAAGAGCGCAGGCTGAACCCTCGAACGGTACTGAAATGAATCGACGTTTGCCATCACTCTTCAACTTCATCAAAGAGCGGAAGCGGCTCAATTTCGACCCAACCCGGGCGCGGACAGCCGTTGTGATTGTGAAAGAGCTGATTGCCTTCAGTAACGAAGACGCGCGCTCCTCGGCGGGTAAACGCGTTCGTCACTTGTCGTGAGGGGTGCTTGGGGCCGCCACCGGGTGCTGCAGATACGTAGGCCGTTACGTTCCGGGGCTCAGGGCTGGTCTTCGGGCCAATCATTCGATCCAGTATCGAAGGCCCGACGTTGTGCCGGCTGCCGTGGTGGGGTACCTGAATGAAGTCGAGCTTCTGTGTCAGCCCGAGGGAATCGAGCTGGTCTGCCGCGAGGTCTAGGGCAGCTATGCCAGCATCGCCAGTGAGTAAGACCCGCTTCGGGTCGAAGTCGAAAAGGGTGATGACACTCGTCTCGTTTTCGGCTGACGTAGTCCCACCGTCTTTGAGCGTCTCCACGCCAAAACTTTCTCGAACGAGCCTGGTGGTTTCAGCCATTTTGGCCAAAGGCCCCAGTCTCGAAGGCTCTGGTGTGCTTCGGAACTCGATGAGTTGCTTCTCGTAGAAGTCGACGCTAGGTCCGAGAACCCGCAGAAGTCCGTCGAAGGCGGTGACACCCGTGAACGGCTCTGTCACGGGGACGCCGCGCTCAAGCGCTGCCTCTGCCAAGATTCGCGCACCGGTGAGTTCATCTCGTAGTTTCTTGCTCACGCTGTTGTCAGTAATGCGGCCATCGTGAAAGAGTCGAGCGAGATCTTCCGTGTGGTCCCAGGGCAGATGCATCCAAAGTGCATCCACTTCGAGAGTTTCAATCACAGTACAGAGACCGTTGATGTGATCCGTATCGGGGTGAGTAGAAATAATTAGGTCAACACGGTCAGTGCCTACCACGTCTTGGAGATGCTTGACGAGCGCGTCACCGGTGGTCGAGTAACCACCATCAACTACAACGACGGACTGCTTGTCTCGTGAGGAGTTCACCTGACCGAACCGCACGACAATCGCGTCGCCACTTCTTGATCCTTCGCCTACCGGGAAGAAGTCAATCTCAAATCCCGCATCCGCGGGGTAATAAATGGAAGCCATGAAAGGTCCTCTCTATAGGACCCGCTCTGGCGCTACTGTCTTAGCTGTATGACATCGGGCAGCTTCGCCAAGGCGGGTTGGTTCGAATGACAGGAGGCTGGTTCGCGCCAGCCTCCTGTCACATTCCGTGGGCACCTTGCCCACCTTGGCGTATCGCGCTTTAGCACTTCAAGCGTTGGACTGCTAAGGATGCCATTACAGCACTGTAATTACACGGTGTCAACTACTTCTCAACGACTTTCGAGAACCTCGAGGGTGGGTGAGGTTAGTCGGTTTGAGGCCCCGATCAGCGAAATCCAAGGGGTACGGAGCTGACGCACCTCATTGACTGCTCTTTCGACAGGAGCGACTCCGCGCCAAGCTTCAGGACTGATAGATCGTCCACAAAAGTTGGTCCTCTCAACGATGAGGCTCGTTGAAGCGCGGTCGGTCAGTTCCTCAGGAAACTCCGATAGGTGCGATCAATTCAGTTAGCGCTTGAGCGAGGGGCGCCGCAATTCGAACAAAATTGCTGTCCCGGTAAAAGTCCCGTACCGGACTTGACGCAACCAGGCAGCGGAATTGGCGACTGCACCACCACAACTTGAGGCGTCTTGGATTTGACCGCCATGGCGAGCGCCACGGCCCAACCCACGAGAGTCCATCCAAGAAGAAAATTGATCACGAAGACGGAGCCAGCATTTGTGACCTTGCGTGACGTCGCGACGATCGTGGGGATGAAATACAAAGCAATAATGATGATTACTCCGATGAGGCCGATTCCGCCCGCCGCTGCCGCTGCCCCCAATACGCCCATCGGTCCCCCCGCGAAAGTAATTCGGAGATTAACACCCTAACCTGAGGTCACATGGCTCAAACGGCCTGAATCCCACTCAAGATATTCAAGCGACGAGTCGGTCAGACTCGTGAGACCTCGACCATGGCGTGGATGGACGAGAGTTAAACGATCTCTGAGATCTCTAAGGCCTGGCGACTTTCGTGACAGCATTCCATGCGTTGGCCCAATGATCATTCACGGATCGGCCCCATCTTCGTTCTTTTGACGTTCCGGCGCGACCGTTGCGGCACGTGGATGGTGACTTTCCGATATCGAGGGTTGGAATTCTTGACGCTGAAGCACGACCCGACTGCAGAATTCGAGTGAGTCCTGGTGTCGATGGGTATGCCCTTGATTTCGGTTTGGCATCACGGTGAAGAAGCTCGCTTTCCTCATCGCAGTCGCCATTGTTGGCTTCGCCTTGGCGTTACTCGGTCTCATGATTGTTGCGGGTTCTGTTGGCGGTACGACGGACGCAACCTCGTGTGCGCTTTCGAATACCCAGAAGCCGTCAGCAGACGACATAACTGCGACTGCTACCACAACGACGAATGCTGACTGCGGCGCGTCGGCCACAGCGACTTTGCCAAGTTCACCGCTGGTCGACAACGGCCTGCCTTCGGACTACATGATTCCCGCAGACGCTGCGGCGCCCGAGACCGTTGCAATCACTTACGCCCTCGCACAGCTCGGAAAGCCCTACCTCTGGGGCGGAGTTGGGCCCGACGCCTTCGACTGTTCGGGTCTCACGATGATGGCCTGGGCCCAAGCTGGTGTGACGCTACTGCACTACACCGGCGACCAGATCAACGAAGGTGCGCCGGTCTCTCACTACGCCGATATCTCGCCGGGAGATCTTGTGCTCGTTCCCGGCAGCGACGGGACCGTTGTGAACCCGGGACACGTCGGGCTGTACATCGGTGACGGACTCGTTGAGTCGGCTGTTGATGTGCGGTACGGGGTTGTCGTCCAGCCGTACACCCAGTTCATCAGTGGTGGATTGTCAGCGATCCGTCACGTGGTTTAGTGGCCGTTTTGAAAGTAACGCGTCAACCAGCAAAGGAGAAGTCATGACTCAACTCACTTCAGTCCGACTCGTGGCGAGTGGTGTCAATGTGACGCCCAATTCGACCGCGATTCCGGGGCTCAACACCCTGTCCACGCTCGTGGGCTCATTAATGGCGTTCGGGCTCGTCCTCGCGCTCGCCGGGTTCATCGGTTGCGCAATCGCCATGGCCGTTGGGCATCACAGCGCCAACCCGCAATGGTCGACCCGGGGCAAGATGGGACTGCTGGTCTGTCTGGTTGCGGCACTGCTCATCGGTGGCGCAGATCTGTTGATCAACACGTTCTACAACCTGGGCTCCAACCTCAGCTGATGGGATCCTGGCACTCGACTCACGCAAAGTTGCTCTTCGCCGTCCCAGTTCTCCTGATCACCATCGTGGTCGTCCTACTTATGGTCCGGCCATCTTCTCCATCATCGAGCGGGCGTGCCGGTCATAGTCAAAGCCCCACAACCATTGCTTCGTCGCCCAGTTACTTCCCGATGCGAGTAACACCACCAGACAAAGCAATCGAGCGCACGGTGAATCAACAACTCGCTGCGGAGTGGACCGGTGAGAGTCTGGCGACCGCCGTTGCGCTACCCAGCGCAGCAACGTGCGCGACGTTTCCTCCCGTGGACGCGGCCGATTCGTCCTCGCCCTCCTCGTACGCGGGGGCGTTCACCCAGGAGCTACTTGACATCGACTTCGCGACTTCGACCAGGGTCAAGTTGCTCGCTTGGGCGAGCTTCAACAATGCGCCAAACAGCCTGGCCTCCGAGCCCGCTTCAATCAATCTGAAGACATTGCCGGCGTCGCTTACGACGGGCTCGGCACCCGTGCCACCAGGGTCCGAGTGGCGCAGACTGGGCGAGACGAGGACCCACTGGCGCGTCAGCGGCCTTGTGGTCTCAGTGAGTCCGGAATGGACCGAGCTCCTCGGTACTGGCTGGCAACCCATCGATCCCCTCATGGTCATGTACGACGTGTCGGGCACCCTCGCCGTTTCGATCCCGGACCACGCGCCAACGCTCGAGTCCATCTTTTTCGTGCTCACCCTCGGGGGCGCGTCCCTGCATCCCGGTTACGGCGCCGTGGCCGTGAATGACTGGACCGTGAACTAGTGTGCGACAAGATCGACATCGCTTGTGACGTCGTCAGCGTTATCGGTCGCGTGGGCAGCAGTGTCACGACCTCGGTGTTTGGCAGCATCGCGTCGGGCTTCGGTAACACTGCCGACTCCGCGATCAATTGGCTGTGGCAACAACTCTCCACTTCGACGACCGTGTCGCTCAGTGGGGCCAACTTCGAACTCGACCTGGGCATCGCGGTGGCGATTGCGGCGGTGCTCTGTCTCGGGCTGTTCGTCGTTCAAGTGGTGATCTCGGCGCTGAAACGTGACGCCGGCGGAATTGGGCGGGGGCTGCGAGGCCTCGTGATCGCGACGGTCGGGTGCGCTATCACCTTGGCGACCCTCAACGTGCTCCTGGCGGCCGTAGATCAACTCTGCGTGGGAGTCGTCAAGGTCGCGACCGGGGGCACCATCGCGACGATGGGTACCAAGATCATCGGAGGGGCCGTGTTCACGACGGCCCTGGCCAGCCCGCCGACGGTATTAATCCTGTCTCTGGTAGCGCTGGTGGCGGTTGCGATTGTCTGGTTCGCCATGGTGATTCGCAAAATGCTGATCGTCATTACCGCGGTCTTCGCGCCTATCGCCTTCGCCGGTGGCGTCGCCGACGTGTCGCGAGGGTGGGTGCGCAAATGGCTCGAGGCAATGTTGGCGCTGGTGTTCTCCAAGTTGATCCTGATCCTCATATTTGTGATCGGCCTTGGCGTGCTCGGGGGTATGGGTTCGGCAACTGGTGGAACTGCTTTCACCGCCATTACTCAGGAGATCACAGGGCTGCTCATACTTCTGGTTGCGGGATTCTCACCGTGGATGGCGCTTCGGTTGGTGCACTTCACCGGTGATCACGTGGCGACGATGGCCCACTCCGCCTCCAGCGCAAGTGCGGGCGCGAAGACCATAGTGGGGGCGCCGCAGAAGATGGCGCAGCTGAAGTACTCGGCAGCCTCACTCGGAGCTGGGCGCGCGCGGCCATTGGAGTCCTCCGACGCTCGTGGCACCGCTCGCCACCACGAGGACTCCGGGCGATTTACGCCAGGATCGTCGACTGGAGGTGGTGGGAGCCGCGGCTCCTGGGCGCCAGCCGCGTCCTCAATTCTTGGATCCAGCGCGGCCGACACCCATGACGCCAATCATCGCACGACCGCGGTAGGCGCGCCGGTACCACTGAGAGCGACTCGGGGCGCGTCGCCCAGCAGTGACCTCGGTCGAGCCAACGGCACGGATCCCTCGATACCTTCATCGGACGCGCCGTCGTCAACCAACACTCGTGTGGACGCGCCGCGCCCAGTGACACCTCGCCCAACTAACGAATCCACTCCTACGCCACCTTCCCAACCACCGCATTCAGTGAGTCAACCCGTTGCGCCGGGCGAGTAGGCGGTGACGTCCGCTCCCACGTCCGTCCGATTCGCTCGTCGACCTACACGAGGGCTGCTGCTCGGCTTCTCGGCGCTGCGCTGTGGAACCCTCGGCGTCGCCTTCTCGGTGCTGCTCATCGGACTGCTCGTCGACGGCGCGTGGGGAGTGGTCGTCACGGGGCCGCTCTGGGCAGTCGCCGCCGCGAGTGCCTTTGTGACGCGACGCGGCGAGCCGGTCGTGGAGTGGTTGCCCGTGGTTCTGCATTGGTCGAAGCGGGTCTCAGCCAAGCAAACGGAGTACCGGGCGAGAGTCACAAGACCACGACCGGCGGGCATGATGGCACTCCCCGGCGACGCGGCCGCGCTTCGTTTCTTGAACGACCCGGAGTCACGGGCATGCTTCATCCACGACCCGCATCGACAGACCCTCTCGGTGGTCCTCGCGCTGTCGCACTCGGCTTATGTGCTGCTTGCCCCTAGCGATCAGACCCAGCGCGTCTCCGCCTGGGGACGGGTGTTGGCGTCATTGGCTCAGACCGGGACGTGTGCAGCGATTCAGGTGCTCGAGACCACCATCCCCGATCCCGGCACCAAGGTCGCTCAGTGGTACAACGAGCGCGGCACACACAAGGACGATTGGCCGAACGCTCAGTACCAAGAGCTGCTCGCGCAGTCCTCTTTCGGTTCCTCGACGCATCGAACCACCCTGACGCTCTCGCTTGACATGAAGAAAGCCGCGCCCGCCATCCGTGCGGCCGGGCGAGGGGTAAAGGGTGGCGTCCATGTGCTGCGTATCGACATGGCGGTGCTGGAGCAGGGACTGCGCACGGCGGGTCTGCGTCTGGGGGGTTGGCAGAGTGAAACGCAGTTGGCGACGCTGGTTCGCCAGGCCTACGACCCATGCGCGGAGGTCACTGTCGCTGGATCGCGCGCGAGCCTCAGCACGGCGGGACCGATGGCGGTCTCTGAGCACTGGTCGTTCCTGCGCCACGACTCGGGTTATTCGTGCGTGCTCTGGATCAGTGAGTGGCCGAGGATTGAAGTCGCTCCGAACTTCCTCCACGCGCTGGTCTTTGCTTCCGATATTCGCAAGTCACTCTCCCTTATCGCCCGACCGTTGGGCACCGCGGAGGCGCTGCGGGCGCTGCGAAAGGAGAAGACCGAAGCCATTACTGACGCCAGCCATAAAGCAAAGGTCGGTCAGGTTCAGGACCTCTCCGACGTCCAGGAGTACCACGATCTTTTGGCGCGCGAGCAGGCACTTATTGGCGGCCACGCTGACGTGGAGTTCAGCGGCTTCGTCACGATCACCTCTCACAGCGAGGAAGGACTGACGCAGGCGGTGGCGCTCATTGAGCGCGCGGCCGGTCAGTCGGGTTGCGAGACGAGAGTGCTCTATGGGCGCCAGTCGCAGGGATTCGTAGTCGGCGCACTGCCGCTCGGTCGAAGTGTCTTCTAGGAAAGGAGGTGGCAGTAGGTGGCAGGGCGGAGAACCAGGAGGCAGCTAGGGGGAGAGATCGAGGAGTTAGCGGCGGCAGTAGCGACGCCGCAACTCGCTCGAGTGCCTGGTTCTCACCACGTCGTCGTGGTCGGCCCGAAGGGGGGTACGGGCAAGACCACGACGGCCGCCATGCTAGCGATGAACTTCGCGGCTACGCGCAGCGAGATCGTCAGCGTCCTGGACGCGTCACATCAGTTGGGCACGCTTCGCCGCCGGCTAGTGCCCTCAGTCAATCCGCCGACTCGTCCGTTCCAAGAGCTCGCCGCACTCGCACTCTGCGGTGTGACCCCAGAGTGGTCGACGCTCGCGCCGTATGTCGATGTCGTTCGTGGGCTTCGCGTGCTGCGAAGTGTGAGCAGTTCCACCGAGAGTCCGTGTCTTACGCCAAAGGAGTACCAGGCCGGCGTGGCCGTGCTGAGGTGGGCTGGACAGGTCGTGATCTCGGACATTGGGACGAAAGCGAACGGCACACTCATAGTTGCGTCGTTGGAATGCGCCGACACGTTGGTGATCGTCACTGATGCCGCAGTCGACGCACTGGAGATGACGATCGAGATGGTGAGTGCCCTCGCCGGCGAACCACTCAGCTATCGGATGGACCCGGACGACTGGTCGGGGCTCGGCGATGGACGCTTCGCATCATTGATTGAAGGCGCGATCGTTGTCGTGTCGTCGCTTCGATGTCGATCTGATGACTCGGAAGACGGAATCGGGAGTGGAATGGCGACAGCGATGGTGGACTGGTTACGCGTCGTCTGCGGCGGGGCCGTCGTTGTCGTCAAAGGTGATGATCACCTGGCTGAGGGCGATCTCATCGATCTCGAAAAACTCCAACTCGAGAGCGCCGTCTCTCATCTTGGCGTTGCCGCTGCGGTCGCGGCGCGATTCCCTCTCACAAGGACGATCTAATGCTGCCCGAGCTACCCACTCAACACGACCGAGCAAAACACGTCATTTGTTCGAGTGGAGCGTTGCGTTTGCCCGTGTCATCTATTCGACGAAGGAGGCGGGCGAGGACTCTCAAGTACGTAGCCGTCGGCGCGATCGATGTCCTCTTGATCGTGGCGATTCTCGATGCCGGACTAACCCGAGAGATCATCGGATGGGTGACGCTGACCGTTTCACTGCCAGCAATCGTGGCGCAGCGGTAGACGAGTAATGGGTGGGCGAGACTGCAGAAGTATTGAGGTACCGGTAAAGACTCAGCTGCCGCCGTATCCCGCGTTCGTCGAGCGACGACGCGCGGAAACATTGGTTTCGCATCGGCAATTACGTAAAGTCCCTGGTCGTCGTCGGGTACCCAGGGTCCACCAGTCAATCACGGAGCCCGTAGAAGCGATCCTGGATGGAGGAAAGTCGCTCGGTGGCGCCTTTTATGGAGGAACTGTGACCTCGCGACGGGAGAAACGAGCTCTCGGCCGCACGACCCAGCGAATCTCCAACGCCGACAGGGTGGCCGAGCGCGAGCGAGTACGAAGATCCAAACGTCAACTTCAACTCGAAGCTCGAGAGGCCGCGTACCTTCCGAAGAACGGCGAAGCCGGCGAGTTGGCACTGCGCACATATCGAAGGTTGAAGGTTGAACCACATCGCGCGACCAGTGAAGTCTTGGCCGGGGCGTATCCGTTCCTGGCCGAAAGTGGTCTCGGTAGTGAGGGTGTACTCATCGGTCAAGACGCCTGGAGCGGTGCGGGATTCGTCTACGACCCTTGGGAGCTCTACCGCATCGGCGTCCTCACTAATCCGAACGTCATGCTGGCGGGGGTCGTCGGTCGAGGCAAGAGCACGTTGGCGAAGTCGATCGCCACGCGTTCGATCGCGTTCGGCCGGAGCTGTTATGTACCCGGCGACCCCAAGGGCGAGTGGTCGGTCGTGAGTCGAATGGTCGGGGGACAGGTCATCGCGCTGGGCGACGGTAGCGACGCTCGTCTCAATCCCCTGGACGAGGGTCCGCGACCGCAGTATCTGTCGAATCACGACGGCACTAGCGCCCACCTTTCCGACGTCGCGTGGCAGCAACTCATTCGCCAGCGTCGACGTGAGTTACTTCGCTCGATAAGCGAATCTGCGCTCGGTCACTCGATGGCGGCGGTGGAGTTGACGGCGCTCTTCGCTGCGCTCGATGAGGCGGTACGAAGTAACACTGTCGCGACGTTGCCACAAGTCGTCGCAGCGATGTTCGACCCACTCGGAGACGTCGTCGGTTCTAGCTGCGCGCAACTGGTGGACGACGGTCGTGACGTCGCGCACGCCTTGAGTCGTCTGGTCGGGGGTGACCTCGGTGGGCTCTTTGACGGACCGTCGACGGTGCACTTCGACGCGCATTTACCAATGGTGAGCGTGGATCTCAGTCGCATTCAGGGTTCGGACGCGAAGATCGGTTTGGTCATGACCTGTGCTAGCTCGTGGATGGAAGCGGCGCTACAAGATCCCGCGGGCGGCCAGCGCTGGGTCATCTACGACGAAGCGTGGCGGGTGTTGAAGCAGCCCGCGCTGTTGTCTCACATGCAGTCGCAGTGGAAATTGAGTCGCGCCCTCGGCATCGCGAATCTCATGGTGATCCATCGGCTCAGCGATCTCGACGCCGTGGGGGAGCGCGACTCCGAATCGCGAAATCTGGCACTCGGACTGTTGGCGGACTGCTCCACCAAGATCATCTACGCCCAGGAGTCGGGCGAGGACGCGAAGACCGGTGCATCACTGGGACTCTCCTCCACCGAAATCGACCAACTCTCGAGCCTCGTACGGGGTGAAGGACTGTGGCGCGTGGGCGAGCGGTCGTTCGTGGTGCGCCACGTCTGCACGCCGGAAGAGTTGGCGCTGTTCGACACGAATCAACGGATGGTCCCGTGAGCGCGGGGAGGACCGAGGATGCGTGGCTGCTCGTGGTGGCGGGCGCCTTCCCGTTGTATCTGATTCTCGCGTGCGGTGGTTTACTGAGCGCAGCGACCTCTGGTCACGGACTTCCTACGCACCACATAGGGGGAGCGATCTCGGCCTTTGCCCACGCGAGAGACCCGTCGGTCGCCTGGCGCGTGCTCGTCGGGCCCGCCTGGCTGTATTGGAGCGCGACCGCCGTCGTGCTCACTCTCGGCGTAGCGGCCACTTTGGTAGGAGTGCGGTACGTAAAGGTTGACGCCCGTCGACGGGCCGACGATCCGACGCGCGTAACTGGACTCGCGGAGCGGCACGAGGTACTCCACGCCGCGGGGACAAAGAACTTGCTCAGTCGAGGGATCGTGCTACGACCGTCGCTGGAGAAACCGAAACCGAATGAGCTCGGCTTCTTCGTGGGGCGGAGTCGCAACGCTGACTGTTTTGCGAGTGTCGAGGATTCGATGGTCATCCTCGGACCACCGCGCAGCGGAAAGGGACTGAACCTGGTCATCCCTTTCATCCTGGACGCGCCGGGCGCGGTGGTGACTACGAGCACGCGAACCGACAATTTGTCTGCGACGATCACGGCCCGAATGAAAGGTGGTCCGGTCGGCGTGTTCGACCCCCAGGGTCTCGCGAAGGGCGTTGTCGGCGGACTGCGGTGGTCGCCCATTCGGGGCTGTGAGCACCCCCAAACGGCAATGCTCCGGGCTGGAGCGCTCTGTGCCGGAGCGGCCGGTCGCCTCACCGAGGGGAACTTCTGGCAACAGCAGACCGAGGTCGTGGTGCGTTGTCTTCTGCAGGCCGCCGCCGTTGGTGGACGCACCGTCACGGACCTTTACCGATGGAGCTTGTCACCGGACGAAGCAAAAGAGGCAGTCGAGATACTCCACACCTCTGCGCTGGCAACCCCGCTGTGGGCGAGGGGTCTTGGAGCGGTCGTCGGCCTCGAGCCGCGACAACGAGGCAACATCTGGTCGGTCGTCAGTTCGGTCTTCGCCCCTTTGGCGAGTCCTCAGGTGATCGAGCAGTTGACCCCCGCCGCGGGCGCGGAGTTTCGCCCCGAGCGATTCCTCCGAGAGAACGGCACGTTGTACTTACTTGGGACGAGCTCGGGCGCATTCGCCACGGCGAATCTGGTTTCTGCGCTCATCGAGGACGTCGTGGAGACCGCCCGGCAACTCGCGGGTGCTTCACCCGGAGCTCGACTTGATCCGCCGGTGTCGCTGATCCTCGACGAATCGGCGAACTATCCGCTTCCCTCGCTCGGGGCGCTCATGAGTGAAGGCGGCGGCACCGGCATCACGACTGTTGCCGTGCTGCAGTCCTTGGCCCAGGCGCGTGACCGTTGGGGCGGCGAACAAGCTCAGGCAATCTGGGACTCGGCGACCTCCAAGATCATCCTTGGCGGTTCGAGCAATGCGGACGACCTGCGCGATCTGGCGAACCTCATCGGTGAACGAGAGAGCCCCGAAGTGTCGACGACGCGCCAAGCCGGCGGTGGTCGCAACGTCACCGAATCGACTCGCCAACGCTCGATTTTGGACCCGAGCAGCATTCGGCTCATCCGGGCGGGATACGGACTGCTGCTCTTACGCGCGGCGAGACCTATCGTGCTCACGCTCCGTCCCTGGACATCACGGCGCGACGCCGCTGAACTGCAGCGGCAACGAAGCGAGGTGGAAGCGACATTGCGGGCTAGTGCTGGTGAGTTGGTGGCTCCTCTGCGAGTGACGTGAGCGAGGAGGAGGCGCCTCACGATCGGCTGCGCCGAGCCCTGGAGACTCGTGCGAAGGCGTCCGGCAGCGAGGGGGAGAGGGCCGAGCCGCCGCTGCACTGGCCGAACCTCGGGGCGATTCCGGCCGAGCGCGAGTGGCCCGAGTTGCATCACTGGGTCGACGATCTTCGACAGCGCTACCCCGGCCTGGACAGCTACGTGGTGCCGGCATGCTGGTACGCGCACGAATCGCTGGTCGGGGCGTTGCAGGCCCTCAAGGACCACGAGCGCGCCGCCTACGCGCCGACGTCGCCGGCGACCTTCGGCACCGACTGGCACCGGGCCCTGCGCGACCTGGCGGCGATGTTGCGCCAGTTCACCGCCGACCTGCGCTGCAGCCACGGCCCCGAGTACGCCAGTCGATCAACGTTCGGCGACTTCGTTGTTGACGATATTTCGCGCCGACGTCGCCACGCCGCGACCGTTGCGTTAGGTCACCCGGAGACAGCCATCGGGTGAAGACAGGAGTGGCATGACTCGCGACTACGCAGAGCTTCTTGAGGGACTTGCGGAGGGCGTCGCGTCCCTCACGACGAGCGAGGGCTGGCGGGAGTACCTCGCGGTGCAGAGTCGCTTTCCTCGCTACAGCCCGAATAACGTGCTCTTGATTCTGAATCAGAGACCCGACGCCACCCGTGTTGCCGGTTACCGAGCCTGGCAGGCGCTGGGCCACCAGGTGTTGGCGAAGGAGTCGGCGCTTCGCATCTTCGCGCCCATGAAGTACCAGAAGACGGACGCGACCGATGGTGAAGTCGCCAGTGAGGTTCGGGGGTTCAAACTGGTGCCGGTCTTTGACGTCAGCCAAACGTCTGGCCCCGAGCTTCCCGACATCGTGAGCAAACTCCAAGGAGGAGCACCCGAAGGCGTGTTCGCCAGACTGACGGAGTTCGCCGAAGGCGTCGGTTTTCTCGTCGAGCGTCCGTCATCGTTGGAGGGTGGTGCAAATGGTGACACGAACCACGCAGAAGGTCGGATTCGCATTGCGACCAACAACTCCGATGCCCAGCAGGTGAAGACCCTTGCCCACGAGATCGGTCACGCGTTGCTGCACGACATTGAGAGCGTGTCGGCACGCGACTTGTCACGAGGTCTCAAAGAGCTGGAAGCAGAATCCGTCGCCTTCGTCGTCTGCTCGGCGCTCGGACTGGAGTCGGCGGAGTACTCCTTTGGGTACGTGCTCGGCTGGGCGGGAGGAGAGGATGAGGCGTTGAGGGGCATCAAGGCGTCAGCGAGTCGTATCCAACGTGGCGCGGCGGCGGTGCTGCTGACCTTCGAGGTGGCGGAGCCCGTCGTGGAGGCGATCAACATAGTCAGTGCCGGCGTCTCGGTCGAGCACTGGCGCGACGTCGACGTCACGCTCGACATTGGCGAGCCGTGGAACAGCTATCGGAGCGAGCTGGCTGAGCTCTACGCTGTCGCGGACGCTGCGCGCGACCGAGTCCAGGTGATTCCGGTCACGTGGCCGAGACGTGACGCTCGAGCTGCCTCGGATCGAACTCGAGTGGCGGAAATCGAGTTTGGCGACGCTTCCGTCGGCGTGCCCCACGGACTCGAAATCTAGGAGAGGAACATGTCCAAACTCGTCTCGCTCGTCGTGACCTACGAGACAGACACGAAAACTATCTACGTCGATTCGGATGCGTCGAAGGCTCTCTTCGTCGAGGGACCATGCTGGGATCGGCAATCGGAGCATTGGTTTGAGGACTCAGGGCTTGTGAACGACGTTTCTCGGCGACTGACCGCCCGTCTGGAATCAATCGAACCGTCAAATCCTGAGCGCGGGAGATCCGTATCTGTAGAGGCCCAGCTCATCGAACTGGCACTCAACATCATCGACCCAGACGATTCCTGGGACGTGGAGGCGACCCTCGAGTTCAGTGATGCCGCAAAGGAGTTTCTCAGCGACTATCCGCTTACTACGTGGGAGATTGAAGGGGGTTTCGCACTTGTGGCTCAGTTCGTCCGCGATTGGGCTGTGGCTGAAAGTGGCATCGCGGAGAAGGAATTGGCATTCGATGGCGCAGCGTCCGTCAGTTCCCGAGTGTCAACACCTTCAAGTGAAATCAGAACTGTCACCAATGTCGCTGAGGTCAAAGAGTTTGCAGAGCTGACAACAGTAGAAACCGAAAATCCTCTGACTAAGTCGACACTTCGGGTCGTCGTAGGGGAATACGACGGGGCACCGACGCTCGCACTGTTCGTGGGAGAAGACGAAAAACCAATTCTGATTGATCGTTCTGCGTTGCAAATTGCAATCGAGCAGTGCGAAAGCACAGACGAGCGAGCCGAGCCGGCATTGTCCTTTATGGCGAACACCGACCTGAATCTCGGCGTTATCGAACTGGACATCGACTTTGGATCGTACGAGTGAGTCTCTGCCCCAAATTCGATTGCTCACTTAGCGAGGGAGGAACGGGGTTCACTGGTTCCCTTGGCCCAAGACTTGCCGAATTTTATTGACTTGGAGCGATGAAATCAGAGAGACATCGCTCCACGGCCACCCGTCACCGTATGCCGAGAATGCAATCATGAAAATAATATGGTCGACGCTGCCCATTACATATTTACTGTTGCTCGGACCCTTGCTGCTTCCCGTCGCACTTCGCTCTACCACGTGAGTTATACCGACATCGGGAATATGGAAATCCTCGATGACCTTCTCATCCGCGACAGTTCCTGCGAATCTTGGGTTTCGTTGTCCCATTAAAAGTAAGCGTGGGACCGCGTCGTCTGCATCTTCTCGTGTTGCGTAAGGGCCAACCTGAGCCCAGAGAGTCAAGGGGGAATCCGTTTGTCGAAACGATCGCCAAACGATGAATCCGCCAGTTCCCCTGGATCGGCGCGCGACGTCGCTCTTCCAGTTGGGAACGACGTAGCCACTGCGCCAACTCATTTGCGACTTAAGTACCCATGCTCCCCCAGGCAAATCCGGTAGGTCGAGTGACATTGCAAGCGACTTCTTTCGCTGGCTCCAACGTCCTTGTTGAGCCAAAAGATACTGGAATTGGTTCATCATCCTCCGGCAAAGGCGAAGCAGACATCGGCCTCTTCTTCACAGCCTTTGTGCATTTCAGTTTAGAAGACATTCAAAGCAGGTGGCGCTTTCTGTGTAGCGTCGCGACACTGACATGGGGCCAGTCAATGCCATTGAAGGTCAACGTCACCGTCTGGGTGTACTGCAAAATGTCCGGTCGTTCTGAGCCTTCGGTTGTTTGAAGCCAGAAAATGGATTCGAGTTGCGCAGCAAGGGCGTTCGGGCCCGTCGCCGGTGGTGGCGCGTCGCTTGTCGGAAGACCTTGGAGGAACGCCGTGTTAGCAGTACCCCCGCCAATTAGTGGTGCAGCAGCACTTGTAAAGACGTGGTATTCGGTCGTTCTCACGATTTTCATTTCGGAGGGTGCTAACAGAATGTTGGGATTATCAAGCATCCCCTGAACTACACCGGTAAGGCCGACGCCGCTGGTACGGAACAAGGTTGTGTTTTCGAGATCTTGTTCGAAAAAGGGAGATCCGTCCGGACCTCCCGGCGTGATGCTCGCCGAGGGAATGTTGGGCGCCTCGTCTGTACTTGTTGCCATTCCTTGAGCCACGATCGTAGTGCCATGCGGAATCGAAGCGAGGCGGGCCACGGACGGTGGAACTGGCGGATCGTCAGTAGCAGGAATTGAGAGCCACACACCCGGCTCAACATGGAGACCTTGATGCAGATTCGAGTCCGATACTTGCTGCAGATAGTGAAGGCCCGCCATGCTCAAATCGCCTTGCAATAATCCGCGATTTGGTATCGCGCCTGGAATTTCTGCGAATCGCAGTTTCTCCGTGGTGACGTTAATTTCGAGGAAGCGATCATTTCCCTCTGAGAGCTGAACTGGTCGCCAAATCAAATTGAGGCCAGTACCTTCCCACTCACCAACGAGACCTTGTAGGACATCGCTGTCGGCAACTAGCGGAGGCTTGGGTGCCGTCGACGCTGAAGTGGTGGGCATCAAAGGGGTTGTCGATTGAAAAGCGAAACTCGAATCGAGATCCATCGGCCCCCCGAACATTGAATAGATGACTAACTAAGGCCGAGCGTAGACCCGCAACCAAGTGAGAACAAGTGGTTCCGATGGGCTTAGTCGAGCTCCGTCTTATGAGGGGACTCGGGGAAGGATCATCGAATCTGGGTCTTAGGAGCGAGGCGGCCATTTACTCAGCTCGCCAATTGTTATTGCATGCAGAACGGTGTACTTCGTGTGGACTTTGCGGGCACATATTTGCGGACACAACGAGGGCAAAAGCGCCGCCGGCGGCCACTCTCCAACGTCCGTCAGTTCTGGCTCTCGGCAATTTTCTGCGCGCCAAACTGTTGCGCCCAACGAGAATGGACTCCGGCTTGGCACCTTGAAATGTTTGGGGATAGCGATTTTCACTCTGAAAAAATCGATTAAGGCGGAGTCAATCAGGTCCGAATTCCAGGAGCACTATTTGCGGGCGCTAGAAATAATCTCTTTGCTGAGTTTGTTTGCATCGGAAACACCGTGGTCAGTTCGCCGACTCAAAACTATGGATTGCCGTCGCCTGCATCGACAGCACCTGTTTCGGTCGTGCCTGCGAGCAGAAATTTCTCCAGATGGATTTTCGTGACGCGACGACGGTGACCGATCTCTAATACCGGTACCGGGAACTCACCTCGGCGGTATAGCTGTGACGCCGTGCTCCTATGGATTCCGAGAATGATGGCTGCGTCCGAGAGGCTCAAGGTCGCACACTCGTCCATCTCGATGCGAGTCGGATTGTTCGTCGGGACATGCCTGTCGCTGGTCATTCGAAGCTCCTGCTGGTTTACCTATTCCGCAACGGTCGCACATATTCGAGATTCCAACGTGCGAGCATCGCCAGGCGCCAAACAAGTCAGACAGGATTCCGTTGGCCGCCGACGAAAGGACTTTCCATCCCTCAATTCATCCCTCACACTCGCTCGACCGGGCAGGACGGAGGCGACAGTACGCAACCAAAACTCCAGTAAATCTCTACAGATATGACAGTTTTCGTCCGATGACTACACTTCGGTTCCCATTTACACTCAGCAGGTCGGGGGTTCGAGTCCCTCAGCGCCCACCAAATTTTCCTTTGGTTCTCCGGAGCTTCTCGCCGTTGTCACAATGAGAACAATTGCAGCGCCCTACTCCGTACAGACCTTTTCGAGTCGCTCCAGGCTTTCTGTCATGGACTCAAGCAACGTATTGTTGCCGTTGATCCACGCCGCGCCACCACTGAGGAGTTCCGATGGCAATGGGCCGGAGTCAAAGACTTCGGTGACGACAGTGGCGTCGTCACCGTCCGGAGCGAGGATGTAGCCCCACCGATAGCCGGCAGGGATGCCGACTTTTGATGGATCATTTCCCTCGGCACGAGAAGGGTCGCCGGGAGCCGGTTCCCAAAAAATGCGGCGATCTGGCTCGAACTCCACCACGTAATTGATCATGAGGTAGTCATCTCCGAGCCGGTGCATTTTCATCGTGAAGGTGTCGCCGACGCCCGAGAGGGGACGTTCGACGACGACGCCGCGGAGCATGTCTGATCCATCGAAGTCTTTGTGGCGTTGCGGACTCGCGAGGATTGCAAAAATAACGTCCGCGCGTGCTTCGATTTTGCGCGATGCTTCGAGCGTTCTTCCATCCATCCTCATGCCTCCGATTTGTCGTTCGACGACTCCATTGTTAGCGATTCGACCGCTTGAACGATATCGACAATCGAGTCGACTAGTGGCGTCACCCATCGAGGGCATTGACACGTCCCGTTATCCCTTGACGTTCACGCTGTCAGTCAAGGTCAAAACGCAGCTGACGCTCTCGTTGAGGTACCGGGCTGGTACTCCGAAGGCGAAGATACCCCTGACTTGCTCGAACCACCAGCCATCACTTCAATGGCGCTTTCGGACCGGAGGTCGATGTTTTCAGCCGAGCGATGTTCGTGCTCTTCCTTCGAATTGTTTTGTCGGCACCTCATTAATATGCAAGAGTTGCCCGTCAATGTTCAACGCGGAAGGAACCTCATGAGCGTCGAGTTGCCTCAGAGCCACGCAGATTTACTCGAACGGCCCTTGTTCGCTCATCTCGCAACGATCCGACCTGACGGCAGTCCGCAAAGCAGTGTGATGTGGTTCGCCTGGGACGGCGAGCGAGTTCGTTTTTCCCACACCAATACGCGACAGAAGTACCGCAATCTCCTCGCCGACGGGCGAGTGTCGTTTCACGTCCAGGACCCCGAGAACGCCTACCGGACGCTCGAAGTCCGTGGCCGCGTCGAATCCATGGATCTCGACCCCGACGCCGCGTTCTACCGAAGCCTTCAGCGACGCTACGGGTCCGAGGTCCCCGTCTTTGACGCCGATATCCGCGTCGTCATTGTTGTGGAACCCACGAATTTCGTCGCCGTCTTTGGCGGGCTCACCGGAGCAGAAACGGCTGCGCTCACCACCATGTTGGAGCAACTCGAAGATAACCATTGACGCACGCGGCGCGAAGATTGAACGACGGAGCCGATGTTCGTCGTTGCCACTTTCTTAGCGAACTCCGTCGAATCGTCGTGGGACGTATGGATTGACGGCTCGTCTCGTGAGTACGGGTACGACCGTAGGGCGCGGTGGTGTGAAATGAGGACCTGCGTGCGACGTGCGCAGTGGGCCGGCGGGCGAGCTAGTTAACGGCGCGAATCGTTTCTTGGAAGTTGGCCAATAGTTCTGGTTTGGTTCGATTGGAACGGGCCAACGTGTCCTCGAGCGTCTGTTGGATCGTGACGCTGGCGAGAGCGGCGTCGGCCGTCGCCTCCGTCGCGTCGTAGATGTCCTGGAGCACCGGACCGATACTCGAGCCAATGGGACACTTCTGCGACGGCGGCGAACTATGCAGCGCAAACGTTGGTCCCTCATGAAGAGCGTTCTTCACATCGAGGAGGGTGATCTCGTTCGCTGGTCGCGCGAGCGTCCATCCCGCCGGGGTTCCACGGTGCGACACGACGAGACCACTTTTTCGGAGCACGCTCAAGAGGCGCCGCACGACGACCGGATTGGTGCGAACACTCGCCGCAATGGCCTCCGAGGTCGCAGGGCCTCCGCCAAGTTGGGAGTGAAGACTGACCCAATCCAGCGCGTGGACCGCGATGGTGAGTCTGCTGTTCGCGCTCATTCGCTCATATCCTAGGGAGCATCACGGCGTGCCCTTGATCCGATTCGCCGAGCCCCACAGCGCACCCGGGTTTGCTCGGCGAGGGTGGCGCAGAAGAACGGCGTCGTAGAGATCGCGTGCCGTCGACGTCGAATTTTCTGCTTCGATGAAGTCAGATATGTACCTCATCGACTCATCGATCGTGACGGGGTCGTCAGAGCGCCCTGGATACTTATGTCCGGCTACTACGTTGAGTGGGTCAAGTGCCTTGACGGCCTTCAGGGAGGCAATCCACTCCAGCCGCGAGTCCTTCGTCGACTCCGCTAGGTACATGTGCGTCTCGTTATAGACCACGTCCCCCGCCACGACGAGACGAATGTCCGGCGCCCAGAGAACGGTCGTGCCTTCGGTATCGGTGTATCCCATCTCGAGGATCTGGAGTTCGTGACCTTCCAACAGCAACCGGTCACCGTCGAGCACCTCGGGAAGTACGGGCTCGGGAATCTCGCCGGGGAAGAGCTTGCCCCAAAATCCAACGCGCCACGCGTCTCCCGCCTGGATGCGCGACTGTGCGAGTGTGCCGGCAGTGGCGACCGCTCGGGCAGAGGGGAAGGCCTCGAGCAACTGACCGATTCCATAGACGTGGTCGCCGTGACCGTGGGTCAAGTAGACGTGCGTCAGTCGTCGGTCGTGTTCGTTGACCCACTGGATGAGGGCCTCGTTCTGCTCGATCGTGGTGAACGAGTCGACGAGGACCGCGTCACGCTCGCCCAAGATGAGCGTCGCTGAATTCGTCACCCAGCGAAGATCCTCGTTGTCGCCTTCGGGCAGGTCACGCGTGATCCCTTCACGGCGCTTGAGGAGCGTGTCGTAGTTGAGTGTTGACATTGGACTTCCTTTCCTTGAAGTTGATGTAACCATAGTAGTTACATTAGACGAACACAAGCCAATTCCGTCGGAATTTCTGTCAGGGCTTTCGACGTTCCGGTGCTTGCCAAGCCGGCGTTGGTTGAATCGGGGATCTGCGGAGTACGGTTTCCGCAATGTTGAAGCACCCCCGGTACGCTGACGCGATCGCCGCAGCCTGCTCTGCTCGACGCCGACTCCTCGCGGCGGCGATCGCGGCGACCGGTCTCGAGTCGTCGAGTGAGTTTGGCGTTTCAAGCGGCGCCGTCGCGATTTTGAGGGATGCCCGAACGAGCGATGGTTGCTCGCACCTCGGTGACGGTCGCGACCACCGGTGGCCGAACGACTACGTTCCTCATCCCCGTTTGAGCCACGACCTCGTCGTGTCGTGACGAGTAGCGAAAGGCCGTGGGGCAGCGACCATGACTGGTGCTGAGCGTTGCGAGAGGGAGTTCTTCGATCGCGCGGTCGATGACGTGGCGTTCGATCTCGTCGGAGCCGTCGTCGTCGTGCGCGGTGTCGAAGGCTCGCGTCGGGCACTGATCGTCGAGACCGAAGCGTACGGCGGCGCCGACGACCCCGCGTCGCACGCCTTTAGAGGACCGACGCCTCGCACGGCAGTCATGTTCGGTCCCGCGGGACATCTCTACGTCTATCGCAGCTACGGGTTGCACTGGTGCATGAACGTCGTCACTGGTCCTGGAGGTGTCGCGAGTGCAGTCTTGATTCGTGCGGCAGAACTCGAGGCCGTCGAGTCCGGCGCAGACGCGGTGGACTCGACGACACTTCGCGGACCCGGGAATCTCACCCGCGGCCTCGGCGTCACCGGCGCTGACAGTGGGATCGACTGTTGTGGCACCGATGCGCGGATCTATTTCGAACGGCGCCGCAGCGTCGCTGCAGATCTCGTTGGCCAATCGAAACGGATCGGTCTGACCAAGGGCGAAGATCGGCTCTCGCGCTACTACCTCATCGGGCATCGAGCGGTGTCGGCGACCCGGGGGGCCAAAAAGCCTGGTCCGGGGCCACGCCCCGTCGAGTCCTAGGAGATGGCCGTCGAGCCCCCACGATCGATCGGTGTCGAGCCGGCCAGTGCCAGGTCAGTAGCATTCACGTCCGGACCGAATGAGCGAATGGGAACGTGATGCAGACCGAGAACAGTGTGCAACTCGTTGCGATCATCATCTTCGCCGTGATGGCCAGGTCGCTGGTACGCAAGGGACGCCGCGATCCTCAAGCCGCCTACCTCCAACCACGCCAACGCATCCGACCTCTCCTGCTCGAAGTCCTTGATCCGATCCTCGCGGTCATCGTGGTCGGTCCCGTACTGGCCCACGAACTCAATATCGATTCGTGGCACGTGCTCGCCGGGGCCGTGGGAATAGTGATCGGCGTACCCATTGGGTTATTGCGATCACGCGTTCAGTTCGTGCGGGCGATCAAGAGCTCCCAGAGCATTGTGCTCACGAGGTCGAACGCTGAGTACGCACTGATCGCGGTGTTGGTCGTGCTGCGCGTCGCGCAGGACAGCGTGCGAGACGTCCACTCGACGACTCTCACGCTGCTCTTCGCCGCCCTCCTCGCGCTGCCAATCGGTGAATCGATTGCACGTTCGTACTCGATGGTGGAGAGGTACCGAAACAGCCCCGACGAGCCAGTATCGATGCCACGCCAGCCCTAGCAGCACTCGCTCGCACCGGTTGGTCCGTTCGTTACTGCGAGCAGCCTCGTGCGGTGACCCGCACGACATCTTCGATAACGTCGCCCCTGGCCAACCACATGACGTCGTAGCGATCGACAGTTGGATCGCAATGCGGCGGCACGAGCATGAGTCGCTGGCCGCGAGGGAAGTCGTCGTCGGATCCGGGAACGATGAAACCCTGCTCGTCGCCGAAGAAACCGTACCTGGCTTCGTCGTGGCCCTCTACGAGCGGGGTGCCCGCGTCGGTGGCCATTGCCTTAAGGCCCGCATCGACAGTGACGAAGTTGGCTTGGTTGGTCGAGATCACGGTGGTAGCGATGAAGAGGCTCTGCTCGTAGCGTCCCTCGAGGTCGTCGCCGAGCGCGTCGCGATACTCGCGGTCCATAAAGACGTAACTCCCGCACTGGAGTTCGTTCAAGACGCCAAGTTCGACGTCGATCGCGGCGGTGCCGGTTCCGCCGCCGGTACGCAGGGCGACGGTCACGCCGCGCGACTCAAGCGCCATCACGACCTCGGCGAAGCGGTCGGTGGACCGCTTCGTTGCGTCTCGTCGTTGTGCGCGCCCTTTGACGTGTTGCAGGTGCCCCCCGTAGCCTTGGGCGCCCTCGAAACGCAGTTGGGGGTGAGAGAGAATCTCCTCGACGACGCGCAGCGCCTGCTCTACGTCGGCGACCCACGTTCGACCGAGGCCCACGTCGACGTCACAGAGCACACCGACGTCGGCCTTTCCGTGGGCGGCCCTTGCCAATTCGATGACGCCCTCGACACTGTCAACGACGACCAGCAGCGAACAGCGCGTCGCCAGTTCGACCGCGCGTCTCGCGAGCGCCTCGCCGGCGAGGGGCGAGGTGATGAGTGTCGAAATGCTCGCATCGTTGCCGTCGGCGCAGAGCGCGACGAGAATGGACTCCGCCTCGGAGAGTTTGGCGACGGCGAGCCCCACCGCTCCGGCATCGAGCTGGCGTCGTGCGACGTAGGAGGACTTGTGTGATTTCACGTGCGGGCGCAGCGCGACGCCCGCCTCGGCGGCCATGCTCGCCATTCGTTCGAGGTTGTGAGCGAACCGGTCGAGGTCACAAACGAGCGCGGGGGTGGCGAGATGTTCGAGGGAGCGGACCTCACCGAGGTGCGCGAGTGCGTCACGGTATCGTGGCTCGTCAGGCGGTCGTTCCCTCACCTCGCCATTGTCACATCTCCGTAGGGTCACCAGCGACTCCGCACACAGGTCTCCGCCAATCCTTATGGCATCTTCATCAAGGCCCGGTAGGGTGCGTACGCGCGTTCAACCAAGGAGGACACCGTGTTAGGTGACAAACAGGAACACTTTGCAGGCAAGGGCACCGAGATCAGTGCACTGGTCGCGCATGTCGAGGAGTACCTCAAGAACAACGGCTTCACCGTCCAGACGTCCCCGCCGAGCGATGACGGCACCGCCATTCAAGCCAAAAAGGGCGGCTTTCTTCGAGAGGTCGTCGCCGCCGATCGCGCGCTCAGCATCACCATCAAGGGCAGCCCGAACGACTTCACCGTGCGATTTGGCATCGGAAAGTGGCTCGAGCACCTCGGCGTCACCGCGGTCGAGACGTTGCTGCTCTCAGAGTTGTTCCTCGTCGTCGACGTCGCCGATTCGCTCTGGAGCCTCGAGGTCGAAGACAAGCTCATCGCCAACGTGAAGGCCTTCATCGGCTGAGCGTGTGTTCGACGTCACGTCGACGGGAAGACCATTTCACCCTTCGGGGTGTACCACTTCATCACTTCGACACCAAAGCGGCCGGCGACGACCGCGGGGTCGATGGACGCGAGCCGCGTCGCCTCTTCGATCGAGCCAACCTGGTAGAAACAGAGCCCGCGACAACGGTCGTCACGCTGCTCGTCGAGGGGTCCGGCAACCTTGAGGTGTCCCGCCTCGCGCATTGCGCGCAGGTGGCCCAGGTGGCGATGATGCAGGAGTTCCGACTCGTCCTCGTCAAGTTCGGGTGGGTGCTCGCCTCGCACGAGCAGGACGAGCTCGAACTCGTCGAACTCCGCCGGTTCCTCCGCGAGGTCGTCGGTCACGTCAGCGCGCGCACCTGTTCGGTGTGCATCGCCAAGTGATACGTCGCGTTACCGACGATGAAATCACCAATCGCGAGGGGACGGTCCACCACGACGGCCCCGTTGTCGTGGATGAGGACAGGAATCTCGGTGAGCGCCGTGTCCGAGTTGAGTTGTCGCTTCGCCTCAGCCAGTCGTCGAGCCGAGCGATCGATCTCGTCCGCGACACCGCCGCGACCGTGCACGCGTGCGACGAAGTCGCGCAGCGTCGCGTCATCCACGCCGGTGGCGTTGTCGTAGCTGAGCGCCTCGCCGCGGGCGACCGATTCGGCGACGGCGGCGATCGCGTCGTTGTTCATCGCGACGTGCGCGCCAATCATCTCCGCCGACCAGCCGTCACTGGACGCGAAGGGCACGCTCGAGCGAAACAGTGAGGTCAACTCGTCGTAGGCGGATTCGATCTCGTCGGCTTCCATCACCCTCCCGTCGTTGCGCGAAATGGTACCGGAACGACGACGCGGCGGTCTAGCGAATTCCCGCGACGGCGTGGGGCCGGTAGTCGCGCTCGAGGCGTTCTATCTCTGCGTCCTCGAGTCGAAGGTCCACCGCAGCCACCGCGTCGCGCAGGTGGTGTGGCATGGTCGCGCCGACAATCGGGCTGTTCACGACGGGGTTGGTCAACACCCACGCCAGGGCCACCTGCGCGGGAGCGACGCCGCGCTGCTGGGCGATATCGATCACCGTATCGACGATGGGTCGGTCCGCGTCGTCGTAGAGCCGGCGGCCGAATTCGTCTGACTCGCTACGGGCGGTCTGCTCGTCCCACGGACGGGTCAGGCGACCGCGCGCCAGGGGGCTCCACGGAATCGCCCCGACGCCCTGGTCACCACAGAGGGGGAACATCTCACGCTCTTCCTCGCGGTAGAGCAGGTTGTAGTAGTTCTGCATCGAGACGAACCGAGTCCACCCATTGAGGTCGGCGACGTAGAGCGCCTGGGCGAACTGCCAGGCGTACATCGACGACGCGCCGATGTAGCGAGCTTTGCCAGCTTTGACGACGTCGTGGAGCGCCTCGAGGGTCTCTTCGATTGGCGTCGTCGAGTCCCACCGGTGGATCTGGTACAGGTCCACGTACTCGGTGCCGAGTCGACGAAGGCTGTGGTCGATCTCGCTGAGGATGGCCTTGCGCGAGAGACCCTGACCGTTCGGCCCCGGGCCCATGCGGCCGTGCACCTTGGTCGCGATGACCAGTTCATCGCGCGGCGCCATCGAGAGCAGCGTCGCTCCGGTGATCTCTTCGCTACTGCCCGCGGAGTAGACGTTGGCGGTGTCGAAAAAATTTATGCCGGCATCGAGCGCTTGGCGGAAGAACGGCACCGCGACGTCGCGATCGAGCGACCACGGCTGGTTGCCACGGGTTGGCTCGCCGTAACTCATGCA
>Ga0302144_10000025_pt1 | contig 55812 bp, 39 predicted proteins | sample I_Bog_E2_2_FD_192436 | JGI IMG/M metagenome (GOLD analysis project Ga0302144, IMG submission 192436) | Peat permafrost microbial communities from Stordalen Mire near Abisko, Sweden - I_Bog_E2_2 | ecosystem: Environmental > Terrestrial > Soil > Wetlands > Peat | place: Sweden: Abisko, Stordalen...
TCCTCAACCTGAGGGATTAGGGCCTGTCATCCTGACCGGCCCGACCTGAACCAAACCGATTACGAGCAATCCAAAGTCCGTATCCCAGAGGCGCTTGCCTGTCGAAAACCTGTGGAAAACAGGTCATAAACCCTATGAAACACCCTGAAAAGACGGGAGCAATCCGGAACCAAAAGGCGAACACACGTCGAAGACAACGCCCATACCTTTCCCGGAGATTAATTTCTAAGCTATTGATTCAAAATGCTTTATTTCGCCCCAGATTTCCCCTTGACACTCCCTTCCCCCGCCCCTACTATGCAGCCAGAAAGTTCTGATGGTTTTGCCTCCGTTGGAACTATTCTCCCTGAGGAGAGAGCTGCCCTGTTGCCGGGCGGCTCTTTCCGTTTCTAAAGGGGTTACGCCGCAATCGCATTCGAATGGGTCATTAGGTCGCCGGAACCGGGTCGCTCCACTGCTTGCCGCAGGCCTCGCAAAGCCATGAATTGGTCGGCTCGGCGCTCTCCAGGACCGGGTCTTCCGTGCCACACTGTGGACATTTCGGCGGGATAAACTCCGGCACATCGGTGTTGAACCACTCGACGATCTCCCTGGGAATCGGCTGGCGGGCAATCTCGATCGCCTCTTCCAGTTGATCGGCCGCAACCAGCAAGCGCGGTCCCAGAGCTTCCACCACATACCGGCCCGGCGCTTCCAGCCAACTGTCGATGCCGGCTCGGCGCAGCGCCTCGCGTAGCATCGCAGCCTGGTCCTGGTCGTCGCAGTCGCAGAGCGTTGTCTTCCATGTGTAGTCGCGCGGACCGTCGGTCTCTTCGCCGGGGTCCGGATCCCTTTGGCCGCCCGCATTGGCGTCCGGGTCCACTTCGCTCTCAAAGTGCGAGGGCTCGACCTCGATTGGCGGTGCGGGCCGTTCAGGCCTCTTCGGCGGAGCGGCCGGATCAGGCAGCCCGCGGTTCCGCATCTCGTTGCGCAGCACCTCCTGCGCTGCCTGGGTCAGGTCTTTGAAATCAGCTGCAAGGTTCTCAAGCTCTCCGTCGAACATCTCGCGATAGTGCGCTGTGAGCCGTTGCCACTCATCGGATGGGTTTTCGAACATGGGCAGCAGTATAACTGTTTGGCGGCAGAGCACCTCGGCTTGCGAAAAAATGTCTGGAATGGAGCGAACTCCGGAAGGAGTCGGGGCAGGAGTTCAACAGGCTGCGGAAAAACTCGCTCCTGTCCCTTGCCGCGCCGCTGATTTGAAAGGGCACGACTTCAGTCGTGCCATAAACACCATAGAATCAACATGGGCTTCAGCCCCAGAGGGATGTTTTTCGTAAAAATCGGGATGGAAACAGGGGTTATTTCGCAGCCCGTGAAGCCCGACTCATTTTGTTGGTTTTATCGGCACGACTGAAGTCGTGCCCTTTCAAAGCTTGAGGCCGAAATTGAGTTTTCCGCGGCCTGGAAGACGCCGCTTGCGGCCAGACTTTACCTTCCGCGAGCGCAACGATACAATCGTGAGAGCATCTGGCCGAAGTAGCTCAGTTGGTAGAGCAGCTGATTCGTAATCAGCAGGTCGTCGGTTCGACTCCGATCTTCGGCTCCACTCCCTCCAGCGCCCCGCCGTACCCCCAAAGCCAATCACACGGTTTCACCCTCGTACATTCCGGATTTGTATGGGTTTGCTGCGTTTTCCACAGGCCGTGACCCCTCCCAACCCCATTCGTACCAAGTCAGGTACCCCTTATCCACGTATTTTTTCATTGCGGAGGTAGTTCCTGTCCGCTTATCCACGCATACTCTTGTCATAATCTTGAGCAAGAGCGGTTCCTCCGTAACTGTTCCGGAAGTCCGTAATCTGGGTTCTGAAGACCGAATCCAGGGACAGAGTTCAGAACACGAGTTCAACCCCGAGGCCGTGGGAGCACTCAAGAGTGACCAGCTATAGCCGTCAGGACGTGTTGCGCATCTTCCAGATCAGTTCCCACCAGTTGCAGGGGTGGGAGCGAGCCGGACTGATCCCTCAACAGCAGACTTACACCTTCCAGGAACTGGGCCAGTTGCGGACTCTGCGCGCCCTGCGCGAGGAAGATGTTCCCGCCGCCTCCATTCGCCACTCCATTGTGGCCATGAAGGCCGTCAGCGGCATGACCAATCCCCTGCTTGAGGCCTGCCTGGTGCGCACCGGCACGCGCCTCGCTTTCCGCCACATGGGCTCCATGTTCGACCCCATCCGCCGCCAGTTGCTCTTCGACTTTGAGCGACTGGAGCGAACGGACCGTCCCACCGCCGTCTCTGAGCCGGCCGCGCTGTTGCGCCGTTCCGGGTCCGCAACGGCCGGCAGCGTGCAGGGCCGCTTCCTGGCCGCCGTGCAGGCCGAGGAGGCCGGCGAGAAACAGCGCGCCATCGCTCTCTACGAGGAGATCATCGAGATCGACCCGCAGTATGCGGCCGCCTACATCAACCTGGGCACCATCAACTTTCACCTGCGCCAGTTTGCCCGCGCCGAGGAGCTCTACCGCCGCGCCACCGAGGCCGACTCCGGCTACGTGCTGGCCTTCTTCGATCTGGGCAACGTGCTCGACGAGCTTGAGCGCCTTGGTGAGTCCATCGCCGCCTACCACCGCGCCGTGGCCCTCGCGCCCCGCTACGCGGACGCCCACTACAACCTGGCCCTGGCCTACGAACGCACCGGCGAGCGCCGCCTGGCCCTGCGCCACTGGCAGGCCTACGTCAGGCTCGACAACAGCGGCCCCTGGGCCGACCACGCCCACGGCCAGATCCGCAAACTGCTCAGCCGGGAAAATCTGGCCATCGCCTGGCGCGCCAAAGGGTTCATCCCGCCCCGCAAGGGCCTGGCCGCATTGCAACTGGTCAACAGCACGCAGCCGGGCCTGAAGGGTTAAAAATTAACCCCATCAAGGTTAAATTTTTAACCCAAAGCGGAAATCCACTCCATTCGCCATCGGAGTTGCTTGCCGCGATAAGGCCTTCACTTTCAATGTGTTGCGATTTTTTCTCAACACTCGCCGGAGTTTGGCACGCGGGATGCATATAGTCATGGCGTTGGAAGCAATCAAAAATTCCCTTAGGAGATCAACACCATGGCAATCACCAAGAAGTCCCTCTTGAGCAGCAGCCCGGCCCCCAAGTCCACCGCCAGCTTGCTGGCCAACACAAAGATGGCCAACGATAAGGTGACTGCCAGCAAGGCAGTCGTAGCCAAGGGCGTCAGCCTGGCCAAGGGCGTCAGCCTCGCCAAGGGCGTCAGCCTGGCAAAGGGCGTCAGCCTCGCCAAGGGCGTCAGCCTCGCCAAGGGCGTCAGCCTGGCCAAGGGCGTCAGCCTGGCCAAGGGCGTCAGCCTGGCCAAGGGCGTCAGCCTGGCCAAGGGCGTCAGCCTGGCAAAGGGCGTCAGCCTGGCAAAGGGCGTCAGCTTGGCAAAGGGCGTCAGCCTGGCAAAGGGCGTCAGCCTGGCCAAGGGCGTCAGCCTGGCAAAGGGCGTCAGCCTGGCCAAGGGCGTTACGCTGGCGAAGGGCATCCGCTAGGCGAATACCTTCGGCCGAGAGTTGGCTCGCAAAGCCGATCTCCGCAGCAGCAGTTGAGTTTGAAAAGTCCCTCCCTGAGAAGTGCGCGGCAGCCGGAACACCGGCTGCCGTTTTCATTTTCAACCCCCATCTTCCTTTGCCGGATTGAGCGCGCCTGGGAGCATGTGCGAGCCCAGGCGCCCGCTTTTGCTCGACGCGTTCGCCGCAAAGGCCGCCCTTCCCTGACCTACTCAAATACGGGGCCATACTCCCATTTGGGACGCGGTCGAACCCAAAATCGGGGAACCGGAACCGCGAAAGCAACTTCTTTAGGATTCCCGTGTCTAACCAATTGGAGAAATCCGTGCGGCGTACCGGGAACCACCCCGGACACAGCGACGATTGCGCACTCGTATCGGATCTCCTTGAAGTCTCTTCCTGCCGCTCTCTGCAACAGACGCATGCGCCCTTGGCCATGAATTGCATCGAACAAAGCAAGCAACGGCGTTGGTGTGTCTGCAATGTCAACAACTTATTTTCCCCCGAGGATGGCGAAGATGATCAAACTTGAAATTTCGCGCCGTATGCAGTACCGGGCTTGCGGGCTCGTCGCAGCCTGCACCATGCTGGTTGCATCGCTTGGCGCTCAGTCAGTGTCACCCCGCATACCCGCCGATATCGGCAATGCGCAATACCCCATCGCAGGCACGCTCAACCCGCGGGCTCAGCCGCAATTCGATGCCGGCCGCCTCGCCTCGAACACCCGCCTCAATGGAATCACCCTTGTCTTCAACCGGACCGCCGCGCAGGAAGCCGCCCTGAAGACGCTGATCGCCGCGCAGCAGAATCCCTCTTCGCCGAACTACCATCAGTGGCTCACGCCCGACCAGTTTGCCGTCCGCTTCGGCATGGCCGAGTCCGACCTGAGCGAGGTGCAAAGCTGGCTGCAGCAGCAGGGCTTCTCCATCGATTCGGTGGCCCGCAGTCAGAACGCCATCCACTTCTCCGGCACATCCGGCCAGGTGGAACGGGCTTTCCAGACCGAGATGCACACCTACAAGGTGAACGGCGTCTCGCATTTTGCGCCGTCCAAAGCGCTCAGCCTGCCCCCGGCCTTTGCCTCCGCCGTTCTGAGCATCCAGAACCTCGATGACTTCCGCCCGCGGCCGCACGTTGTGTTCAAAAAGAACGCGCGCATCCGGCCGTCGTTCACTGGCGCGGGCAGCACCGACGCCGGCAACGAGACCATCTTCTTCGCTCCCCCTGACATCGTCACTGCCTACGACATCATGCCGGTCACCAAGTCCGGATTCAACGGCGCAGGTCAGTCCATCACCCTCGTCGGCCAATCGGCGATCGTGGTGAGCGACATTGAGGCCTTCCAGAGCGCGTCCGGTCTCACCGTCAAGGATCCCAATCAGTACCTGGTCCCGAGCTCGGGCGCCGCCGCCCTCTCCGATGGGGATGAAGCCGAGTCCGATCTCGATATCGAGTGGTCGGGCGCCATCGCCACCGGCGCCACCATCAACTTCGTCTACGCGGGCAACAACCCCACCTACGGCGCATTCGACGCGATTCAATACGCCATTGACCAGAACATCGGCACCATCATCAGTTCCAGCTACGGCACCTGCGAAACCGCCCTGGCCGGGTTTACGCTCGAATCCAGCCTGGAGCAGGCCGCAACCCAGGGCCAGACCGTGATGTCCGCCGCGGGCGACGACGGTTCCACCGACTGCTCCGGCATTACCGGCATCTCCGGCACTGACCAGACAGCGCTGGCAGTGGATTACCCCGCCAGCAGCCAGTACGTCACCGGCATGGGCGGCACTGAAGTCTCTTCAACCGCCGACAACGGCGACTACCTCATCGTCGGCGACGGCTACTGGGAGGCCAACAACGGCGCCAGCGACATCGTCAGCTCCGTCCAGCAATACATTCCGGAGATCGCCTGGAACGACGACGCACTCAGCGTGAGCTATGGCAACGGCCTGGCCTCCGGTGGCGGCGGAGCCAGCGCGCTCTTCTCCAAGCCAACCTGGCAGACCGGCGTGCCCGGCATTCCCTCCGACGGCAAGCGCGACGTGCCCGATCTGGCCCTCTACGCCTCGCCCTTTAACCCCGGCTACCTGTTCTGCAGCAGCGACAGCGGCTCGAACGGCCCCTGGCAGTCGAACCAGCAAAGCAGTTGCACTGCCGGCTTTGAAGACTCCGCCAGCGGCGATCTGACCGCTGCCGGCGGCACCAGCTTCGACGCGCCCATCTTCAGTGGCATGTTGGCGCTGCTCAGCCAGAAGGCGGGCTACGGCGTTGGACAGGGCGAAGGCCCGATCAACAAGACGCTCTACTCCCTGGCCTCGAACGCCGCCACCTACCTCTCAGCCTTCCACGACATCACCAGCGGCAACAACGACTGCCTGGGCGGCTCAAGCCTTTGCAGCGGTGACCCTGGCTTCTCCGCCGGTGTGGGCTATGACCAGGCCACCGGCCTCGGATCGGTTGACCTTGCCAACCTGGCCGCAGTCTGGCCTGCGAATACGGACGTCATCACGCCCGCGCTGACCGCCAGCACCACCACCATCACCGCATCGAACTCGAGTCTGCTGGTCGGCGTCAGTGACAACTTCACCATCGCGGTTACCGCGGCCTCGGGAACTCCCACCGGCTCGGTCACCATCACCGTGGACGACAATGCGCCGATCACAGAAACCCTCACGTCAAATGGAACCTACGTTTACCAAACCTCCTTCTCTACCGCGGACACGCATACCGTTTTCGCTGCCTATGTGGCCAACTCCACCTATGCGGCCTCCACAGCCAGCGCTTCCGTAAGCGTCGGCGTCAACAGCTCGGGTAGCGGGTCCATCTCCTTCAAACCTGCGCCAAGCCCATCCACTCTCACAGTCGCCCAGGGCAGCTCGGGCGTTGAAACTCTCAGCATCACCCCGGCTGGCGGCTACACCGGCACCGTCGATCTGAGTATTGACGCGGGTTCGGCTGACACCACACTGCAAAACCTGTGCTGGCAATACACAAGCACAGATAGCGCCGGTAACGGCATCGTGCAGATTGCCAGCACCACGGCTGTGTCAACCCAACTGACCTTCTACACCAGCGGCTCATACTGCGCGTCGGCAGGCGCCATGCGCAACAGGACCATTCACTCGCTGCGCAAGGCGAACACGGCCGCAAATACCGGCGGAAATCCAGCGCCGCTCGGTGTGGCCTTTGCCGGATTGCTGCTCGCGGGCTTCCTCGGCCGCCGTTCCCGCAAGCTGCGCGGCCTGGCTGCTCTCATCGTTCTTGGAGCAATGGGCCTGGCGCTCTCCGCCTGCGGTAACAACAACAGCATCTCGACCACCGTTTCCGATCCGCCCAAGGGAACCTACACCATCACAGTGACCGGTCAGGACTCGGCGACAGCCACCATTACCGCAACCTCCACCTTCACCTTCGTGATCGACTAAGCAGCCCTCCCTCAACCAAGGGGCGAACACCACAACGGTGTTCGCCCCTTTTCTTTCCTGCCGCAGGCGCTCCGCCGGAGGCGGTTCGGAAGGAACAGGGGCCGGGGTACCCGCAAAGTGGGTCGAGGCCCATCAACGCCAACGCGCACCAGGCACGGCTTTAGAGCGGTTTCAGGATAGGTATACCCTATCTGCACTACTGCGAGGTCGCCGCTCCTTGGGGTCGCGTCGACTTGAGTGTATTCCCTTTGGGTACGGCAATCCTGAAACCGCTATAGCCGCGGGCCTTCTGCAAGCGGCACGACTTATCCCCCAAAATTGTTCGGCCGCCTTGAGCGCGCTGTGTATCAGGACCTGACTTCAGTCGGGCCGAAAAACCCACCCAAACGAATTTCGAAATCGCGTACGCGGCGAAGCCGCGCCCCTGCCCCGCTCTCCGCTGCCCCGAACCCCATGCGAGCCTCCCGCGAGCGTCTGCTCCATGCAATGGTGCGAGCGAAAAGCGAGCGTCTGCTCCATGCAATGGTGCGAGCGAAAAGCGAGCGTCTGCTCCATGCAATGGTGCGAGCCTCACGCGAGCGTCTGCTCCATGCAATGGTGCGAGCGAAAAGCGAGCGTCTGCTCCATGCAATGGTGCGAGCCTCCCGCGAGCGTCTGCTCCATGCAATGGTGCGAGCGAAAAGCGAGCGTCTGCTCCATGCAATGGTTCTCACTCCGCTGTCGCCAAGCGACCACCACATCCTCCATTTGATACACTCGCAATCCGGAGGCACCTTTTTTGGCCCACGCAACGCATACCGGCTCGCCGCTTACGCGGCTCTCTGAAGAAGAGAAACTTTTCTACTCCACTGTGCGGCAGTTTGCCGAAGAAAAGATCGGGCCGCACGTGGGCGCGATGGACGAGGCGCAGCAGTTCGCCCCCGGCCTGGTGAAGCAGCTCTTTGAACTCGGACTGATGGGCATTGAGGTGCCTGAGGATCGGGGCGGCGCGGGCGGCAGCTTCTTTGACGCAGTCCTGGCCATTGAAGCCATTTCAACCGTGGATCCGGCCGTCGCCGTGCTGGTGGACGTACACAATACGCTGGTCGTCAACGCGCTGCGCCGCTGGGCCACCGAGGAGCAGAAGAAACACTGGCTGCCGAAGCTGGCCACTGACACGGTAGGCGCGTACGCACTGAGCGAGGCCGGTTCCGGTTCGGATGCGTTTGCCCTGCAAACCCGCGCAGAGGCGGCGCCCGGCGGCTATCGACTGAACGGCCGCAAGCTCTGGATTTCGAATGCGCGCGAAGCAGGGCTGTTCATTGTCTTCGCCACGCTTGATCCTGCCGCGGGCTACAAAGGCATCACGGCGTTTCTCGTCGAAAAGGGCACGCCTGGATTTACGGTAGGCCGCAAGGAAGACAAGCTCGGCATCCGCGCCAGCAGCACCTGCGAACTGATCTTCGACAACTGCGAAATTCCGGAAGAGACTTTGCTGGGCGAGCCCGGCAAGGGCTACAAGATCGCGATTGAGACATTGAATGAAGGCCGCATCGGCATTGGCGCGCAGATGCTGGGCCTGGCCGAAGGCGCATGGGGCCATGCCGCTCAATATTCCAAAGCCCGCCGCCAGTTCGGCCGTCCCATCGCTGAATTTCAGGGTGTGCAATTCACGCTGGCGCAGATGGCCACGGAGATTGAAGCGGTGAAGCTGATGGTCTACAACGCCGCGCGCCTGAAGGACGCCGGCCAGTCGTACGTGCTGGAAGCAGCCATGACCAAGCTCTTCGCCTCGCAGGTAGCCGAGCGCGTAGCCAGCCAAAGCGTAGAAGTCTTCGGCGGCAACGGCTTCGTCCGCGATTACCCCATTGAGAAGTATTATCGCGATGCGAAGGTTGGCAAAATCTACGAAGGCACCTCGAACATGCAGTTGATGACGATTGCGAAGCAAGTGCTGTAAGAACAGGAAATAGGGATTAGGGATTAGGGATTAATTGTCAGTCGCCGGTTTGAGCTGGGTGCCCCATCCATTCCGCTCATTTCTGCGGAATGGGTGGGAAGTATGAGGCCCGTCCTATACTACCGCAGCTACCATCCGCACATGCGCCGGCCGCGTGCGGCAGCATCCGCCCACAATCTGCGCGCCGGCGGCAAACCACTGCGCCGCCTGCGCGCCATAGCTCTCCGGATCGCCGTTGCCGGTCCAGCAGCGCGCCTCCGCATCCCATCCCTCACCTGAGTTGGGATACACAACAATGGGCTTGTCGGAAGCCGCGCGCAGCTCCGCAATCAGCGCGGGTATCAACGCAGGCTGCGTGCAGTTCACGCCTAGGGCAATGGTCTGCGGAAACCGCGCAACCGCCGCCGCGCATTCCCGCAGCAATTCACCATGCGCTACATGCGTAGCATCCTTGCACGTGAAGCAGAACCACGCCGCCAGTTCCGGAAACGACCCCAGCGCCTCGCCAATCGCCAGCGCTTCTTCCAGCGAAGGCAGTGTTTCAAAAGCCACCAGGTCAGGTCTCTGCGCGCCTTCGGCATTCGCCAACACCTGAATCCGCGCACGATGAAACGCGACCAGTTCATCAAATCCAACTTCGTAGTTCCCGTGGTATTCCGCGCCGTTATGCAGCGCCGCGCCGTACGGACCGAGCGAAGCAGCCACCACCACGCGCCGCGCGGGAAACTCCGCCGCCGCCGCCCGCGCCAATGCGACCGACTTGAGCAGCGCCGCGTCAGCACGCTCCGGCGCGAACCCGAACTCCGCATAGCCCATGCGCGAAACCTGATAGCTCGCGGTCAAAATGCAATCCGCGCCCGCCTCAATGTAGGCGCGATGCACCGCGACCACTTTCTCCGGCGCGTCCTCCAGCACATGGGCCGACCACAGGGGCCCATTGATGTCCGCGCCCTGGTACTCAAGCTCCGACGCCATGCCGCCGTCGAGGACGCGCACGCCGCGCAGGATGGAGATCCGCCGATCGGCTTTTTTTGTCATCGATGATTTCCGCCCTGGAGACGAGCTCTTAGCCTCTAGCTTCGACCTTCGAGCCACCAACCTCTTCGCTAAAACCGAAAAGCCCATTGCCACAATGCACAAGCTAAGAGCTAGAAGCTAACGGCTAGAAGCTGCTTTTACAGCTTCTGCGTCCTCTGCACCGCTCTTACGCCGGCCACGCGCCTGAGGCCCAGCACCATGCGGTTCAGGTGGTGCATGTCTTCCGCCTCCACCACAAACTCCACAATGGCTTCATCGTTCTCGCTGCGCCGCGTCTCCACCGCGCGGATGTTGGTGTTGTTGTCGGAGATCAACGCTGTCATCTCTTTCAACATGCCGGCGCGGTCGTCGCAGATGATCGTAATCTTTACCGGATACCGCTGCGGCCGTCCAGTGGCCTGATCGCCCACGCGGCCCCACTCCACCGCGATGCGCCTGTCACTCTCGTACAGCAAATTCTGCACGTTGGGACAACTGCGCGCATGCACCGCGACGCCCTTGCCGCGCGTGACGTACCCGATAATCTCTTCCCCGCGAATCGGATTACAACAGCGCGCCCGATACACCAGCAAGTCGTTCTGCCCCTCCACCTGCAGCGAGTCGGAGCCGGTCAAATGCAGTTTGCGCACCGCATCGGACATCCCCGCGTCGCCCGGCTTGGTCTCCGGAACGCCCTCGGCATCGCCCGCGCTATCAAAGCCCGGCGCCAGCTTGTTGAGCACCTGGTGCGCGGAGTGCTTGCCCTGGCCCAGCGTCGCCAGCAGATCGGCCGCCGTGGCCACGCCATATTCATTGGCAATGCGGCCCAGGTCCTGGTCGCTGATCTGGCTCATCGGGACCTTGAACTTCCTGGCCTCGCGCTCCAGCAGCTTGCGCCCGATTTCGACAGCTCTGGCCCGCTGGTCTTCATTGAGCCAATGCTTGATTTTGTTGCGCGCTCGCGGACTCTTGACAAACGTGAGCCAGTCGCGGCTCGGCTTGTGGTCCTTCTGCGTGACGATCTCGACAATGTCGCCGGTGCGCAGCTTCGACCGCAAGGGCACCATGCGGCCATTCACTTTGGCGCCCACGCAGGTGTGGCCCACCTCGGTGTGAATGGTGTACGCAAAATCCACCGGCGTCGCGTCCGCCGGCACCACCACAACCTTCCCCTTCGGCGTGAAGGTGTAGACCTCGTCGGGATAGAGGTCCATCTTCAGGCTGGACAGGAATTCGTTGGGGTCGGTCATCTCCTTCTGCCACTCGACCAGTTGCCGAATCCAGTTCAGCCGCTCTTCGTCGCGCGCCGTCACCACCGAGCCAACGGCCTTGTACTTCCAGTGCGCCGCAATGCCTTCTTCCGCGATGCGGTGCATCTCTTCGGTCCTGATCTGCACCTCGAACTGGTGGCCGCCGTCGCCCATCACCGTGGTGTGCAGCGATTGGTAACGGTTGGCGCGCGGAATCGCGATAAAGTCCTTGATGCGCCCCGGCACCGGCCGCCACAGCCCGTGGATCAGCCCGATCACGGCGTAGCACGCCCCCACGTCCTGGGTAATCACGCGCACGGCCAGCAGGTCGTACACCTGATCGAATGAAACTTTCGACCGCTCAATCTTCTGATGGATGGAGTAGAGCCGCTTGATGCGCCACTCCACGCGTGCGTCGATATTGTTCTCGCGCAACTGCTCCACCAGCGTGTCTTCCACGGTGCGCAAAAACTGCTCGCCCTCCACGCGCCGCGACTCAACCTGCGCCGCCAGTTGCTCGTAGCTCACCGGGTCGGTATAGCGGAAGGCCAGATCCTCAAGCTCGCCGCGCACCTTGCCCATGCCCAGCCGGTGCGCCAGCGGAGCGTAAATCTCCTGCGTCTCGCGGGCAATCGCCTCCTGGCGATCGGGCTTCAGGTGCTCCAGGGTACGCATGTTGTGCAGCCGGTCGGCCAGTTTGATCAGCACCACGCGCACGTCGGACACCATGGCCAGCAGCATCTTGCGCACGTTCTCTGCCTGGCGGTCTTCGCGGTTGGCAAACTGGATCTTGTCGATCTTGGTCACGCCCTCGACAATGTGCGCGACCTGGTCGCCAAACTGGGCTTCAATCTCCTCGTTGGTGGCCGGCGTGTCTTCCACGGCGTCATGCAGCAGGCCGGCGGCAATGGCCGTCGCGTCCATCTTCATCTCCGCCAGCACCTCGGCCACTTCAAGCGGGTGAACGATGTACGGCTCGCCGGAGGCGCGCATCTGCCCCTCGTGGTGCTTGACGCAGAAATCCCACGCCTTGCGAATCAGGGAAACATCTTCGCTGGGCCGGTTGGCCTGCACCTGGCGGAGCAGTCCTTCAAAGCGCTCATTGATCTGGATTTGCCGGGCAACGGGATCGATTGCACGCGCGGAAACCTGCGTGTCCCCCTGCGGGGCCGGGGGCTCGCTCGGATTATCTGCCGGAATGGCCTGCCGGACAGTCGCCATGCTTCATTATAGGCCGGATGTGTTCAGCGAACCTGAAAGTGCCCAAAGCCTCTGCGTCAACCCGGTCCGCCTTGGAGCAAATGAAACTCCAGAAGCTATCGAGTGTGCTGAGCCGACTAAGTTTCCTCGATGGCATAGCTCACGCCTGACACTCGACTTTTCATGAACCTAACCCATGAACAAGAAAGAAGAAACTTTGTTAGTGGATTAAAGAAACAATGAGGCTACATTCTTACTTATGAAATAACCATCGCAAAGAGGCCATCCACTCACCGCAATGTAACTTTAACTGCAATAGAAAATATCGGGCGACGTACTGACTCTTGCGAATCGATCCATGCCTCGTAATCTTAGCCTTTCCTTTATTGGTTCGTCGGTGCTGTAGGGCCTGATCGAGTGTGCTGGCCGTCACATCCCGACTACTACAGAGAAGGCGTAGAGTCCCCTTCGGACTCGAACGTTTCTCCAATCGGCGTGGACGGAAGTAATACGGTGAGTCGCCCGTAAGGTCATGCGAATTGGAGAACTGCTCTGGAGGTCCAGAACCGAGGAACTTGAGATGAAACGCCTATTAGTGATCGCCATGACTGCTGCCTTGGCAACAGGCATGGGTTATGCCAACCAACCCAACACAAAAGTAACCATTCCAGTGAATAGAACCACGGCCACCAGCGGCAAGCAGATGTATACCAGCTATTGCGCGCCATGCCATGGCGTGGACGGCCGCGGAAATGGCAGCTATGCCCCCGTATTGAAGACGCCGCCGACCGATTTGACCGTGCTCACCCGGAACAACCACGGCAAATACCCCGACTCTCACATCGCAGCCGTGCTCCAGAACGGCGTCGAAGTGCCGTCGCATGGAACGCCCGATATGCCCGTATGGGGACCCATCCTTGGTAAGATGAGCCAGGGCAACACCCAGGACAGGCTGCTCAGAATCAGCAATTTGAGCCGCTACGTGGAATCTTTGCAGGTAAAGTAGGGGCCGGCGGCCCATTCGCTCCCGGCTAAAGGGAGAAAAATGAAGCCGCGCAAACCCCAACCCGTTTCAAGCCAGAAGGCGCCCTGGGGCTCAAAACCCAAGGCGCCTTTCGCGCGGAATCACGAGACTCCTCTTCCGGCCCAGCGCCGGGAAACCCGCGACTCCAAGCCGCCCGTGTTCTCAAAAAGCAAGGGCGAGGCGCCAAAGAGCAGCGGGACAAAAAACGCGAGGCCGAAGCCTCCCGCACTGAAGCAATCCAAATTGCGGCAATCCGCACCCACAAAGCCCGCTCCAGCTTCCCTGGGGATTGGCGCCTTGATCCGGGGCCGCGCCGCCGACCGGCTGCGCAACGGCTATCTCTGGGTCTACGCCTCCGACATCGAGTCAGTGGAACTACCCGACCCAGACAACCCGCCTGCCCTCTTGCCCGTGGCCGATAGCCGCGGACTGCTGCTCGGCACTGCGCTTTACAGCCCGGCGTCGCAGATTGCCCTGCGGATGGTTTCGCGCGAGGCCATCGACGAGGCCGCCTGGCTGGAATTGCTGGCGGAGCGCTTACGCGCGTCCATTGCCCGCCGCGGGCCCATGCTCGACAGCCAGACCGACTCCTGCCGCCTGTGTTTCAGCGAGGCCGACGAATTGCCCGGCCTGATTGTGGACAAGTACGGCAATCTTTCGATCCTGCAACTGCTCACCAGGGGACTGCTCTCGGCGGGAGTGCGGGAGACCATCGTGCGCGTCCTGCGCGAAGAACTGGCGCCGGCGACCATCGTCGAACGCCCCGACCCGCGCATGCGCGAGCTGGAGGGTCTGGACGCCCCCAGTTCCGCGCCGCTCTTTTCGCTGGACCCCGCGCAGCCAGCCGTCAGCAGCCAGTTCCGGCTCAACGGCCTCGACTTTCACTTCGACGCCAACTCCGGCCAGAAGACCGGCGCATTCCTTGATCAGCGCGCCAACTACGCCGCCGCCGCGGAATGGGCGCGGAAGCTTGGGGCTACCGAACGCGCCCTCGACGTCTGCACCTACCAGGGCGGATTCGCACTCCACCTGGCGCGAGTCTGCAAGCGCGTCACCGGCATTGACGCCTCGCACGCATCGCTTGAAGTGGCCGAACGCAACCTCGAAGCCAATCGCAATCAAATCGGCGCCGAAGTCGACTGGGTCCAGGGCGACGCTTTTCAGGTCCTCCGCGACTGGTCCGACTCCGGCGAGAATTTCAACACCATCGTTCTCGATCCGCCCGCCTTCGCCAAGTCCCAGCGGGCCGTCGAGGGCGCAATCCGCGGCTACAAGGAGCTCAATCTGAGAGCGCTGAAGATGCTTGCCCCAGGCGGCCTGCTGGTCACCTGCTCCTGTTCGCACCATGTCAGTTGGACCGATCTTGAGAGCGCAGTAGCCTCGGCCGCCGCCGATGCCGGACGGCGCGTGCGTTTGCTGGAACGCCGCGGCGCCGCACTCGACCACCCCGTCATTCTCAACCTGCCTGAGACCGAGTACCTGAAGTGCCTGATTCTGGAAGTTGAATAGGGCCTGAACGCGCCAAATATGCGTTTCAGGCCTGGGCTTCGCGCTGGTTTCTGTGCCAGAACAGAAACGGCCTCAGCAGCAGCCGAAGCCAGGACATCCCAGCCCCGGACCGCCTCACCGGCTCCACAGCGGCCTGAATCGGCTTCGATCCCCCCGTCCGCAGCTCTGCCAGCGCCTCCTTCACCTGCGCCCGCAGCGCCTCTGCCTCAAACGTGCACGACCGCAGATAGGCGGACACAGTGAGTCCGGCCTCGCCGGCCCGCTTGCGCAGTTGCGCGCTCTCCTCCTCGCTCAGACGCACCGTCACGCTGGCCCGCTTCAGATTCCGCTCCAGCGACTCCCGCGCACGACGTGCAGCCTCGGACCCGGGGTTTGCGCTGGTTCGGCTCGCCTCCGTGCCGCAAACAGGCTCCGCCAAAGGCGGCAGCTCGGCCACCCTGGGTGGATCCTCGCCTGCGGCGGGGCGGTAGCGCGCGTGGGTGCGCAAGGCGTGCTCATAGCTCAGTGTGGCAACATCCTCTTCAAGGCCCTCGTCGTTCCACGCAGGCACGCTCTTCTGCGCCGGCCCCGACAGCGCCGCCAAAATACCCGCAAATCCTCCTTGAGTGGGTGGAGCGACGGTCTGTGCTGCCTGCTGCATGGAATGGAGCATATCCCGCCCAAGGTAAGCTCACCGGTGCAAATTAAAGCGCGAACGCAAGCAGATTCCAAAACCGGCATCCACGCACAGCTTTCCCAAAGCGGGACCGCGTGCATCCGCCCAACGGCAGTGGTCTACGCACCGCAGATTGCCTTCAAACGCCGTAAGGCGGGCGGAGGGAGCAGGAGCCTTTCAGGCTCCTGAAGCAAGCCACAACAGGAGGAGCGGCCTTCAGGCCCGGACCTTTCGTTCTCGGTCCTTGAAGGCAACAAAAAATCTTCGTGAAGTTTTGCCGATAATTTCCCTCATTTGGCGCACAATCATCTCAGAACACCTCCCTAATCGAGGGGAAACCGGGGAAGCTTCCGCAAGGCCCTGATTACAAGGACTTTGACTAAAACCCGCCTGAAATCAATGAGATCGGGCGGATGCCTTCCCTTATCCCAATGAAAACAAGGGACTTGCCTCAAAAGTACGGGGGGAGTGGGGGGCCTCGGTCATCTGCTCAGCCCGTAATCATCTCCTGCAACTCCGGATCGGGAAGGATCCGCCCCGGAAGCCGCAACAGTTCATTCACCGCCTCCACACTCAGGGGCCGCGCAAACAGGAATCCCTGCCCGAATCGGCAACCCATTTGCCGCAGCAGCCGATACTGCTCTGGCGTCTCGATCCCTTCGGCCACCACGTCCATCCCCATCACCCGCGCCAGTTCGATGATGGTGCGCACAATCTGCAGCGGCTGGTCGCCCTCCGTCATCCGCCCCACAAACGACCGGTCGATCTTGAGCACGTCAAAGGGAAACGAATGCAGGTGATTCAGTGAGCTGTAGCCGGTGCCGAAGTCGTCCACCAGCAGCGAAACGCCCAACCGGCGCAGGCTGCCGAGCACGCGTATGGCCGTGCGCAGGTTGGGAATCAGGCTGGACTCGGTCATCTCCAGCCCCAGTTGCCGGCTTGAAATCCCCGATTGCACCAGCAGAGCCTCCACATGATCGGCCAGCCCCTCGCGCGAAAACTGCCTCGCCGAAAGGTTCACGCACACCCGCAATGAGCCGTTGTTCTTGTCCTCGCTGCTCCACTTTTGAATCTGCTTGCAGGTCTCGGCCAACCCCCAGTCGCCGATGGGCAGAATCAGCCCGCACTTCTCCGCCAGCGGAATAAAATCCATGGGGGGCACCAGCCCGCGTTGCGGATGATTCCACCGGATCAGCGCCTCCAGACCCACAATCTTCCGCGTCGCCAGGTCCACCTCGGGCTGGTAGTGCAGAACAAACTGATTCTGATCGAGCGCACGGCGCAGGTCAGCCCTGGATGGCCAGCTCACCTGCATGGCCGCGGGCCTGGTGCGCTGCTGCCGGCTCCTGGCGAACTCTCGACGCATCCTGCGCAGTTCCAACTGGCCTGCCACCATGTCGGCCAGGCTCTCCAGCATGCGCAGCTCGTCCGGCGTCAGTGTGGAACGCGGCGCCCTGTCGAAGATGGTCAGCACTCCCAGAATCAGCCCGTCAAACGAGCGCACCGGAACGCCGGCAAAGAAATTGGCGTCCAGCAGCCTGAAGACCAGCCGGCTCTCCTTGAACTCGGGATGTTGTGAAAGATCGGGGACGATCACCGGCCCGTCCTCGGCGAGCACCATCTCGAACACCGAGTTCTTCCGCGGCAACTCGCGAATGAGGTTTCCCCAGTACGACTTGATCCAGATCCGGCCTTCATCGGCAAAACCTACCCCCGCCGCATCCACACGGAAGTACTCCGCCGCCAGACGTGTAATCGCATCGAAGCATGGCTCCGGCTCGGTGTCGAGAATCCCCGTCGAAGCAAGCGCCGCCATCCGCGCAGTCTCCAGGTCTCGATCGAGCTTCTCGGTCTCCAACTGCGCTCCAGGCATCTTCACTCCGGCACACCCTTGCAGCGACGAACACCTGCCCCCTCACCCCAGCCGACGGACATCACGCGGGCTCCACGCAGAAGCCAGAGCCTGCCCCATGCTCGCCTTCGCGGGCCCGCGTGTGCCCCCAAGAGCCGGCAGACAACGCACTCCCGCATCTCCCTTATCGGAAGGGAGACGGAAGGGCATGAGGTTACGCAAGCGCATTGTCCTTGAGTACCGGGAGGGAATCTCCCCGCAGCCTACTTCGCCGGGCCCAACTGTCCGGATTCGGTCCACAGGAAAGTCAGCCAGTCAGAATCTTCCTGCACCTGTTGATCCACACCCATGCCGCCGCTGTGCCCGCCTGCCACGCTATAGTGCAGCAGAATCGGCCGCCCGCTCGATGACGAGGCCTGCAGCAGCGCTGTCATTTTGCGCGCATGCAGCGGCGCCACACGCGTATCGCTGTCGCCGGTAAAGAACATCACCGCCGGATACGCCGTGCCCGCCTTCACGTTCTGGTAAGGCGAATACTTCAGGAGGTACGGGAACTGCTTCTGATCGTCCGACGATCCGTACTCCGTGACCCAATACGAGCCCACCAGGAACTTCTGAAAGCGAAGCATATCCATCAGCGGATAGCCGCAGCGCACCGCCGCAAACAGCTCCGGCCGCTGGGTGAGGGCCGCGCCCATGAGCAGGCCGCCATTCGACGTTCCCTCTATGGCAAGATGATCGGGCGAGGTGTACTTGTTGGCGATCAGATACTCGGCCGCCGCAAAAAAGTCGTCAAAGACATTCTGCTTTTGCTCAAACATTCCCTGCTGGTGCCAGCTCTCGCCATATTCGCCGCCGCCGCGCAGGTTGGGCAGCGCAAACCAGCCGCCCTGCTCCATCCACCACGCATACCCGGGCTCCCAATAGGGCGTGTTGTTCACCTGAAAACCGCCATACGCCGTCATCAGCAGCCGCTCGCTCCCGTCCCGCTTCAGGCCTATCTTTCCCGCAATGAACATCGGAACCTGGGCGCCATCCTTCGATTTGAAAAACACCTGCTTCAGCTCGTACTGGCTTGAGTCGAAGGGAGTCTTTGCCTGGAAGAACACCTCACGCTTGCCGGTGACCGTATTCACTCGGTAGATTGCCGGCGGCGCAATGAACGATTCAAACTTGAAGAAGCCATCGCGGTCCGTCGTCAACCCCTGCAGCACGCCGGCAGCGCCGATTCCGTCGTATTCCATCTTCCCCGCCGGCTTGCCGTCCAGCGTGTAGATCGCGGTCTCTGTCTTCACATCCTTCAGCCGGTTCACATAGATCTTCCCGCCCACAATCGACCAGTCGTCGATCACATTCTGGCCCTCGGGCACAATCGTCTTCCAATCCTCCGGCATGATGCCCGGATCGGCCTTCAGAATCGCGCCCTTCGGCGCCTTGTAGTCGGTCTTCACATACCACGCGCCTTTGGCATAAATAGCGCTAAACCGCGCATCGAGCCCCCACACCAGCACTTCGAACGGCGATCCCGGCTTGGTCAAATCGCGAAACACAATGTCCACGCGACGAGCCGGCACGCCGCGGTCGATTTGAACAACGAGAAAATGTCCATCGTCAGTCACCACGCTGGAAAAAAGATCGTCACCAGTCAGCAGTTCGCCATGAAATTCATGTCCGAACAGGAGCGTGTCTTTGGAGTTGCGCGTCCCCAGCACATGCTCAAACAGAAGAGTCCCTTTGGTGTCGTTGCGCGCGTAGCAGAGGCTCTTCCCATCGGGTGAAAATGTTACGGAGAAATAGCGCGCCGACGGCAGCTCATCCTCCAGCCTCCTTGCGGTCTTCACGTTGAACACATGCACGGCGGTCTCGTCCGCGCCGCCCAGTTGCACGCCATACGCCACCAGCGTTCCATCGCGCGAAACATCGTCCAGTGTGACCGACGTGTTGGGGTCGCGGCTCAACTTTGCGGGATCAATCAAACGGTCGTCCTTGTTGATTTGGCCCGCCGAAGCCAGCCCGTGGCGCACATAAATCGAGAACTGCTGCTCGCCAGCCAGGCGCTTGAGGAAGAAGTAGTTGTCGCCGCGCGCAATTGGGATTTTGGCTTCCGATACATTTTCCAGCGGGTCCAGATCGTCGGCCACGTCCGCGCGGATATGCGCCTGCTTCAGGTAGCGCGCCGTATACGCGTTCTCCGCATCGATGAAGGCGTGCGTCTCCGCGCTCTTGCCGTCTTCGAGCCAGCGATAGTTGTCCACGATTTTCGTCCCGAAGTAGTCATCGGTGACGGGAATCTTCTCGACCTCCGGCGGCGGAGGCAGGGTAATGCCATCGCGCCCGTGAATGGTCTGGGCTGACGCGCCGAGACCGCCGCAGACGATCAGAATGCCGATTCCAAGAATTCGCTGCACCAAGTGCTTCATGCCAACAGCATACCCGGCGGAGTGACGCCTATGGTGCCTTCCTGCGTGAAATGCCTCGCTCCACCTCTGGGGCACGGAGCGCGAACCCACTTGCCCGGTAGAATCGAGGGAGTGGCAGGAACGGAACCAACTCAGCCCTCGCTCGACCTGAAACCAGGTGAGGAGGCAAACCCGGCGCACTCCTCCTCGCGCGCATCTTCGAGGTGGGCGCGCATGTTCGGCCTGCTGCGTCCATCGCACGCACACACGGCGTTTTCCGCCACCATCCTTCTGATGGCCTCCACGTTTCTCTCGCGGATCATCGGCCTGGTGCGCGTCAAATACATTGTCTGGCTCTTCGGCAGCGGCATGTCGGCCGACGCGCTCAACGGCGCCTTCGTGCTGCCCGACATGATCTCGTATTTCCTGGTCGGCGGCGCGGCCTCCATCACTTTTGTCACCATCCTCACACGCTATCGCGATACCGGCCGCGAAGCCGAGGGCGAGCGCTCGCTGTCAGTCATTCTGACCACCATGTACCTGGTGCTGGGCACGGCCATTGTGCTGGCCGAGATCGCTGCCCCCTGGTACATCCACTGGTGGTTTCCCGGCTTTGCACCGGACAAGGCCGCGCTCTGCGTGCATCTCACACGCATTCTGCTGCCCGCGCAGCTTTGCTTCTTTGCAGGCGGCGTGTTTGGCGCAGTCTTGCTGGTGCGCAAGCAATTCAGCGTGCAGGCCTTCGCGCCGCTCATCTACGGGCTCGGCACCATCGTTGGCGGCGTGCTGCTGGTCCACAAAATAGGCGTCTCTTCGCTGGCCGTCGGCACGGTCGCGGGAGCCTTCTGCGGCCCGTTCCTCTTGAACTACGTATTCGCCCGCCGCAACGGCACGCGCTACCGGCCCATTCTCGACTGGCACGACGCCGGACTGCGCGAGTGGGTGCGGCTTTCACTGCCGCTCATGATTGGCGTCTCGCTGGTTACCGCCGACAGTTGGATCATCGCGCACTTCGCTTCCACCACCAGCGGCGCCGTCTCGCTGATGAGCTACGCCAAGCAGCTCTTCACCGCGCCGATGGCGGTGCTGGCGCAGGCCGCAGGGGCGGCTTCCATGCCCTTCTTCGCCAGCCTCTGGTCACAGCAGCGCCGCTTTGATTTCGCCAACCAGGTAGCCGACTCGGTCTCCCGCGTGGCAGCGCTCGGCCTGCTCGCAGCCTCGGGCATGGTGGCACTGGCCGCGCCGTTGGTTGAACTGCTCTTTCTCGGCGGCCGCTTCTCCTCCGCCGACTCGCGCGCGTGCGCCGCCTACTTCGCAGTATTCTCCGTCTCCATGTTTCTGTGGTCGGCGCAGGCCATCTACGCGCGCGCCTTCTACGCTGCCGGCAACACCTTCGTCCCCATGGCCGCAGGAACCGTTGTCACACTGGTCTCCTGGCCCGTCTATGCCGCGCTCTACCACGCGCATGGCGCCATGGGCCTGGCCATCGCGTCCGACCTCGGCATCGCGCTCCAGACCGGGACCATCGCCGTGCTGCTCCACCAGCGCCGCATGGTCTCGCTTGCCAGCCTGGACTACTTCGAACTGGCCCGCTGCCTGCTCGCGTCGATCGTGAGCGGCGCAGGAGTCTGGATGGCGCTCTGGGGACTCAACTCTCTGGCGCATCGCCTGCTGGGTGCAGCAACGGGCTCGCACCTGGCCGCGCAGATCCGCTGGACTGACCTCGTGTTTCTGGTTCTCGGAAGCGTCCTCTGGCTCCTGTTGACGAAGGTCATCCTCGAAAAAACCGGCTCCGCCCTGCCCCGCGTCATGGTGAAGCGACTTGGGCTCAGGTAAAAATTCCCGGCGACCACGCTGCTCCGCCAATTGCTTTCTCGAAAACAGCCACAATGAATCTGCGGAACGCGTCGCCGGATTGCGCCTGCGCTCCTCCAACCCAAAGTTGTAACGGTCCCTACTGAAACCCCTTCAAGCATGACGGCGTCGATTCAATTATTTTATTCATGTATTGGATCAATAAATTACTATAATACATACATAATAAACAACTTCAAGTTCCAGTATAGGCGGCAGGAGAAGCGGCGATGTTGCAAGGCAGTTGTCCAGGCCCACCCCAAAGACACAGGAGCCCCTGCTTGCGCAGAGGCTCGTGTGCTACGACCGCCTACTTTGAATTCTTACCCTTGCACCGGCTTGGGCGCTTCGGCCGGCGCACCGGGCGCGCCCGGCTTGCCTTCCGGCTTCTTGATGTCGATGCCGCCCTTGAAGAACGCGCCATCTTCAATGCTGATGCGGGCAGCGGCCACGTCGCCGCTCAACGAGCCCTCGGCGCGGATGTCCACGCGGTCGGTCGCGGACATGTTGCCGCGCACCTTGCCCAGCACCACGATCTCGCGAGCCGTGATGCTGGCCGCCACCTGGCCGTTGCGGCCAACGGTGACGCGGTTGCCCGGCAGGTTGACGCTGCCCTCGACCTTGCCGTCGATGAACAGCGACTCGGAGCCGGTAATTTCGCCCTTGATAAACAGGCCTTTGCCGATGGTGGCCTGCTCTCCGCTTGCAGCCGGAGGAGCAACCCTTACCGGTTCAGGCGCCGGCGCGGCGGGAGGCAGGGGGCGGATGGGTTCGGGGGTGGGGGTAGGATTGATCGATCCGGATTGGGTAGGTTTCCACATAGCGCTCAAGGTGTTTCCTTTTCTGTCCAAATAAGGACGGGGGGATGCCAAGGCAGGGCCATTGCCAGGGACCCGAAAAAATTGGAAGACGCAGACCGGCGGCAATCGCCCTCCGGCGGCCTCAGGCAGTCACGAATCGGACTTTCGCCCGTCGTCGTCCGCAAAAAGCTTCGTCCCCGCTATTCTAAGGCGGCACACCTTGAAACGGCCAATGCCGGCGATCTCAACAACCGCCGGGAGCCAACAAAGACAACAGCATCAGCCTATGCCAAGTCCGGCAGCCCGCTCACTCACAAAGAATATTCGCAAGGAATCCCGCAATGCGCACTAGAATTGCGGCAATGGAGAAGCCTGAATGAATCGAAGCACGGACAGAACCATGATCACCGGTCTTGTGTGCCTTGCGTTTGCCTTCTGCGCCGCCTTCCAGTTGCAGGCTCAGCCCGCGCGGCCCTTCGACGTGGTCATCGTCCACGGCCACATCATGGATGGCACCGGCTCGCCCTGGTACTCCGGAGACATAGGCATTCGCAGCGGCCGCATCGCCGCCATCGGCAACCTGGCCGATGCGCCCCGCAAGCGCACCATCGACGCAGCCGGCAAGGTGGTCGCGCCCGGATTCATTGACATGCTCGGCCAGTCGGAGATGACCATCCTCGTCGATCCACGGCTGCCCTCGAAGATCTACCAGGGCATCACCACCGAAATCACCGGCGAAGGCAACTCGGCCGCGCCCATCAACGACGCCATCGTGGCCGCCGATCGCGCATCTTACGACCACTACCACATCGCTCCCGATTGGCGAACCCTCCGCCAGTACTTCGCCCGCATTGAGAAGCAGGGCATGGGCATCAATCTCGCCAGCTACGTGGGCGCAACCTCGGTGCGCCGCATGGTGCTGGGCGACGCCGACGTGCAACCAAATGTGGACCAGTTGGAGAAGATGAAGGTGCTCGTTCGCGACGCCATGCGCGACGGCGCCGTCGGCCTTTCGACCGCGCTGCAATACACACCCGCCCCTTTCGCGAAAACGCCTGAGTTGATCGCGCTCGCCGGCGAGGCGGGCAAGTTCGGCGGCATCTACGCCACACACATGCGCAGCGAGGGCGACGCCGTGCTTGACTCCATCGATGAATCCGCGCGCATCGGCCGCGAAGGCCATATCCCCGTCGAGATCTGGCACCTGAAGGCCGCTGGAAAAACCAACTGGGGCCGCATGCCGCAGATCGTTGAGCGCATTGAAAAATACCGCGCCGACGGCATCGACATCAGCGCCAACACCTACGCCTACACCGCGTGGTTCAATACTTTTTCCGCATTCGTGCCGCCATGGGCGCATGACGGCGGCGATGCAAGGCTTGTGGATCGTCTCAAAGATCCAGCCCTGCGCGCCCGCATGCGCAAAGACATGCTCTCACCGGAGAAAGATTCCGCGGGCGAAGAGTGGGACAACGAGTGGCAGGAGATTCCTGGCCCTGAAGCCATCCAGATTGCTGTGGTGCAGAATCCAGAGTTGCTTCCGCTGCAAGGCAAGCGCCTGTCTGAAGTGGCAGACCTGTGGAAGGAAGACCCCATCGACGCGCTCTTTGACATTCTCATCAAGGACCAGGCCTTCACACAGGTCGCCGTCTTCGGCATGAGCGAGCCCGATGTGCTGCTGGCGCTCAAGCAGCCCTGGGTCTCCATTGACAACGACTCGCAAGGCACTTCGCCCGAGGGACTGTTGGGCGCAGAACATCCTCATCCCCGCGCCTACGGCACCTTTCCGCGCATCCTGCGCAAATACGTGCGCGAAGAAAAAGAGCTGACACTGCCCGACGCCATCCGCAAATTCTCCGCACTGCCCGCACAGCGCATGAGGCTCACCGATCGCGGTGTCCTCAAGCAGGGCATGTGGGCCGATGTGGTCGTCTTCGACCCCGCAAAGATCACGGACAAGGCAACTTTCGAGAATCCCAACCAGTTTTCCGTGGGCATGGAGTACGTGCTGGTGAATGGCGTTCCGGTAATCGAAAGCGGCAAGATGACCGGCGCGCTGCCCGGCAAAGTGCTACGCGGGCCGGGATACACGCAGTAGCAACTCTGCGCAAGAGCATGCGAATGCCCTACTCTTGATCTATGACCGATCGTGAACTGGTGCAGCGGATCGCCCGCTCTGCCGGTCAAAAAGCCGGGTACAAGCAACTGGTCCGCGAACTCTCGCTGGGCGGCGGCATGCATCGCCGTCTGCTGCTGGAGCAGCTTGCCCGCATCACCGCGCGCGGTGAGCTCGTGAAGCTGGATCGCGAGCACTGGAGCATTCCCAAGAAACTCTCGGCCGCCGGCACCCGCGACAATCTCGCCGCCGGCCGCCTCGATCTGCATCGCGACGGCTACGGCTTCGTCCGCCCCAACGCTCGCCAGACAGTAGGCCAGGAAGATATTTTCATTCCTCCGAATGAGATCAACGGCGCCATGCAGGGCGACCAGGTGCTGGTGGAAGTGGAGCCGCCCAAAGCCGATGGACGCCGCATGGGCCGCATCGTCCGAGTGCTGGAGCGCCGCAACCCCACGGTCGTCGGCGTCTTTCACTACGCACGTTCCGATCGGCAACAGGGCCACACTGTCGTTCCCTTTGACGAGCGCATGACGCAACACATCCTCATTCCGCCCGGCCAGGAGATTCCTGAAATCGCGGAGGGCGCCGCGGCGCACCGCGTGCTGGGCAGCGAAGCGATTGCGAGCGAAGCACACGACAGCCTGGAAGGTCTCGTGGTCGATGTTGAAATCACCAGTTGGCCCACGCCCACGCGGCCGCCCGTAGGCCGCGTGATTGAAGTCCTGGGCGACCCCGACGACTTCGGCGTCGACGTGGAGATGATGATCCGCAAGCACCAGTTGCCGCGCGTCTTTCCCGAGAAGGTTCTTGAAGAAGCCCGCGCCGTAGCTCATCTCGATGAAGCCGAAGCCAACCGCCGCCGCGATTTTCGCAACCTTCCCATCGTCACCATCGACGGCGAGACCGCGCGTGATTTTGACGATGCGGTGCTGGTCACGGAACGTGCGGACGGCGGTTATGAACTGCAAGTCCACATCGCCGACGTGGCTGAATACGTGCGCGCCGCCACCGACCTCGATCTTGAAGCGCGCCTGCGCGGCACCAGCGTCTACTTCCCCGATCGCGCCATTCCCATGCTGCCGCACGAGCTATCCACCGGGATCTGCAGCCTGCGCCCAGGCGAAGATCGCCTGGTGCTGAGCTGCATCCTGCAGCTTGATGCAGACGGCCGCATTGAGAGCTACGAGATCGTCGAAGGTGTCATTCGTTCCGCGGCGCGGATGACCTACACCGACGTGCACAAAATTCTCGAGGGCGATGCGGAAACCCGCGCGCGTTGCGCAGAGCTCGTTCCCAACTTCGAGCGCATGCGCAAGCTGGCCGGCCTGATGAACAAGCGCCGTGAAGAGCGCGGTTCCATCGACTTCGACCTTCCCGAGCCGGTCATCGAATTTGACGAGCAGGGCCAGATGCGCGGCGTCACCAAGTCAGAGCGCACATGGGCCAATCGCCTCATTGAGGAGTTCATGCTGGCCGCCAACGAGTGCGTAGCCACATGGCTTGAAGACCTCGGCGTGCCGTCGCTCTACCGCATCCATGAAAAGCCCGAGCCGCGGCGCGTGGTGCAATTTGAAGAGCTGGCCGCGGCCTTCGGCTATTCGCTCGGCCTCGGCGCACTGCCGGTGAAGCGCGTGGTCACACGCGGTGATCGGCGCGATTCGCAACGCGGCGGCCGCAATCCGCGCGCACTTGAAATCCCCGAAGACATTCCCGTGACGCCGCGCATGTATCAGAAGCTCGCAGCGAAGATTGAAGGCAAACCCGAAGAGCGCATTCTCAGCTACCTGATGCTGCGCTCGCTGCGCCAGGCGCGCTACTCCGAGATCAACGAGGGCCACTTCGCGCTGGCCGCTCCCAGCTACACCCACTTCACCTCGCCGATCCGCCGCTATCCCGATCTCATCGTTCATCGCATTTCGAAGGCGCTGCTCCGCGCCGGCATCGGTGGGGAGGGTGTCATCGCGCATGGCCGCCATAGTTCGCCGTGGACGCATCCCAATGAAGGGCTCGCTGGCGTTCGCATAACACAGCCGCGCGCCGCAACAAACGAGTCGATCGAGCCGCCCATCCCCGAAGCCGAGTTAGCGCAAATTGCCGAAGAGACCAGCCTGACAGAGCGCCGCGCCGCTGAAGCCGAACGCGAACTGGTCGAATGGAAAAAAGTGCGTTTCATGGAAGACCGCGTGGGCGAGGAGTTTGCCGCGCTGGTGCTGAACCCCGCCAAATACGGCCTCTTCGTCGAGTTGACCGACATGTTTGTGGAGGGGCTGGTGCCCATTGACACGCTGCGCGACGACCGTTACACCTGGCGCGAGAACACGCATGAGATCATCGGCGAGCGCACCGGCCGAAGGTTCCGCGCAGGGGATCGTGTGCAGGTCATCCTCGACCGCATCCTGGCGCAGGAGCGCCGTCTCCAGTTCTCCATTGTGGAAGAGGGCCTGCAACTGACCGGCAGGAAGCCCGCAAGGCCGGCCTCCAAACCGAAGAAGAACAAGCGCAACGGCGCCGCTCCTGCATCGAAGGGGAAGAAACACCTCAGACGGAAGGGCAAGCGGCGCTAAGGTTCGCGGGGCTGCCTTACTGCCTCGCCAGCCGCTCAGCGAGAGAGCCGATGAGTGGAAGCTTGAAGCGCCTGCCGCTCAATGCGCCCACCGCGCACAACACCCAAACCAGAATCCAAAGACCCCAGATGAGCTGAGTCAAGGTGAAAAAGAACGATGCTCCAGCCAACAGCGTAGGCGCCAGCATGAAATTCAGCACCAGAATGATGATGCCCAGCAGAACGTCGAGAACGATCGACTGCCACGCGTGAAAACGAATATAGGCACTCTTGCAATAAGGCGGCATCAACAGGAAGATCACTGCGGGAAAGAGCGTGATATAGGCAACAGCTCCGGCTGCATTGTCTGAGACGCTGGTACGAAGATTGTCGGACACGGTGGCTCCTTTCGAGTCGAGATTGGATGGAACGGCCGGATGTTCGCGATTCAAAGATCCAGCAGACGCGCGGGGCATGTCCCTGGCTTCGGAGCAGCAGGACGGCCATGTCGCAATTACGTGATTAGAAGAGTCGCAATCCTCGGTCTTGTCAAGCGTGTTTGGAGCGCGGCCATCGTAACCCTCAGCATTGTTCCAACAGTTGCGGATCGTTGTTGCGCACGTTGCCGACGCGATCGCTCACCGGCCACGCGGTCATCTCCTCGGCCGGATACGGGCGCAGCAAGTCCACTGGCGGACGCGCCAGATCTCCAGGCTCGAGCCAGCGCTCATAATCGCGCCTGGCGAGAATCACCGGCATGCGGTTATGAATCGGCTCCATCAACTCATTGGGATCGGTGGTCAGGATGGTGAAGGTCTCAAGCGCCGCACCCTCCTTCGGCTGCCAGTGCTCCCAAAGGCCGGCCATCGCGTACGGCTCGCCGCTCTTGAGCGCAAATGCAAACGGATGTTTGGTCTTCTTGTCGATACGCTGCCACTCATAAAACGCGTCGGCGGGCACCAGGCAGCGGCGCTTCTTGAGCGCTTCGCGGTACGCCGGCTTGGCGGCTGCTTCCTCAGCGCGCGCGTTGATCGTCGAGTAGCCAAACTTGGCGTCCTTCGCCCAGAACGGCACCAGCCCCCAGCGCATCTGCGCAAACTCGCGGTGGCCCGAGTCGCGATTCAGACGCACCACCGGCTGCACGCTCTGCGGCGCCACGTTGTAGCTGGGCGCGAACCACGGCATCTCCTCCAGTTCCACGCCGAACCAGTCGGCGAGAACCTGCTGCGTGGATTTCCTGGCAAATCGACCGCACATACCACCAGATGATAATTCGCCGCATCGGCCCTGGCGCGAAAGGCCGGCCTCCATAGGCTGAAACGCGCTCATCCCATACAATGGAGTTTGGGAGCAGAAAGCATGGCACATACCGTATTTTGCACGCGCAACAAGAAGGAGATGGAGGGCCTGGACGAGCCACCCTTCGACTCGGAGTTTGGTCAAAAGATATACAAGAATGTTTCAAAAGCAGCCTGGGCCGAGTGGGTGGAACGGCAGAAGATGCTGTTGAACGAGTACCGCCTGCAGCCCTGGACCCCGCAGGCGCAGCAGTTCCTCGTCGAGCAGATGGAAGAGTTCTTCTTCGGCACAGGCTCCGCCCTGCCGTCTGAATACATTCCACCGTCGCACTAAGCGCAAACGAAGGCCGTCCTCTCCGTGCGGCGCTGCCAATTGCGGCGCCGCAACCTGACGGATTGAGCCGGTCGGCCTGAATCGCTGATAGAATAGAAAAAGCCGCATTGTGTGGCAATTCGCCGCCGTGGCGCCCCCAACCCGATAGTCCCCCTACCCGAACAAGGGGACCCGAACAAAAAGGAAAACTCCCTGTGACCCAGACGATACGCAATATCGCCATCATTGCCCATGTTGACCACGGTAAGACCACGCTGGTAGACGCCATGCTGCGGCAATCCGGCACCTTCCGCGCCAACGAACTGGTGGCTGACCGCGTGATGGACTCGAATGAGCTGGAGCGGGAGCGCGGCATCACCATCCTGGCCAAGAACACCGCCATCGTCTTTGAAGGCGGCAAGATCAACATCGTCGATACCCCCGGCCACGCCGATTTTGGCGGCGAAGTGGAACGCGCCCTGAAGATGGTGGACGGCGTCATGCTGCTGGTGGACGCGGCCGAAGGCCCCCTGCCGCAGACCCGCTACGTGCTCGCCAAGGCGCTTGAGGCCAAACTCAAGCCCATCGTCGTCATCAATAAAATTGATCGCCCCGACGCGCGTCCGCAGGAAGTTCTCGACGAGATTTACGATCTTTTCATCGACCTCGACGCGGAAGAGTCTCAGCTCGATTTTCCTGTCCTCTATGCGGTGGCCAAAAACGGGACCGCGACCCTCGATCTTGCGAAACCCGGTGAAGACCTGCAGCCGCTCTTCGAAACCATCGTGAATACGATTCCGCCGGCCACCGGCGATGAAACCGGCACGCTGCAAATCCTGGTCACCAATCTCGACTACTCGGAGTACTTCGGCCGCATCGCTATTTGCCGCGTATTCCAGGGCACGCTGCACGCCGGCGACGATGTGACCATCTCCAAGCGCGACGGCTCGCTGATGAAGACCCGCATCACCAAGCTCTTCACATTCAACGGCCTCAAGCGAACCGAAACCACCGAGACCACCATGGGCGACATCATCGCCGTGGCCGGCGTGGAAGGCATCACCATCGGCGAAACCATTACCAGCGTCGAGAACCCGTCGCCGCTGCCGCTGATCGTCATCGACGAGCCGACCATCGCCATTCAGTTCAGTGTGAACAACTCGCCGTTCGCAGGGCGCGAAGGCCAGTACGTCACCAGCCGCAATCTGCGCGAGCGCCTTGAAAAAGAACTGCTCACCAACGTCAGCATTCGCGTGGAAGACACCGGCTCGCCGGACACCTTCAAGGTGCTCGGCCGCGGTGAACTGCAACTCGCGATTCTCATCGAAATGATGCGCCGCGAGGGTTTTGAGCTCTCTGCAGGCCGTCCGGAGATTGTCACCAAGTCCGTGGACGGCCAGCGCCTGGAGCCGGTGGAACATCTCACCATCGACGTGCCTGAAACCTATACCGGCACGGTGATTGAGAAGCTCGGGCCGCGCAAGGGCGAAATGACCAAGATGCACAATCACGGCTCAGGCCGCGTGCGTTTGGAGTTTCGCATACCCAGCCGCGGACTGATCGGCCTGCGCAGCGAGATGCTCACCGAAACGCGCGGGACGATTGTCATGAACGCCCTCTTCGACGGCTACATCCCCTATCAAGGCGACATCCCGCAGCGCCCCACCGGCGCGCTCATCTCCGACCGCCAGGGCGTCACCACCACCTATTCGCTGAACGGATTGCAGGAGCGCGGCATTCTCTTTGTCGGCGCCGGCGTTGAAGTCTACGAAGGCATGATCGTCGGCGAGCACTCGCGCGACAACGATCTAGACGTGAACGTGATCCGCGAAAAGAAGATGACTAACATGCGCGCATCCAGCGCCGATGATGCCATCCGCCTGGTTCCCGTAAAGGCTCTCAATCTTGAGCAGGCCATCGAGTTCATCGCGGAAGATGAAATGGTAGAAGTCACGCCCAAGTCGCTGCGCCTGCGCAAGAAGGTTCTGCAAATCAACCAGAGACCCAAGCGGTGGCAAAAAGGCGGCGAGTAGGCTACAGCCGCCGCTTCGCTTCCAGCACCCGCTCCAGCGCTTCTTCAGCCGTTGCGCCCACCGAAGACAAGTGCCCCATCTTTCGTCCCAGGCGCGGCGTGTGCTTCTCATACAAATGCAGCCGCACGCCGGGCACTGCCAGCGCTGCGGCAAAGTTTGGCTCGCCGGATTCGCTTAGCCACACCTCACCCAGCAGGTTCACAATCGCGCATGGAGTAATCAGCGATGTGTCACCCAGCGGAAGATTGCATGTGGTCCGCACCAGTTGCTCAAACTGGCTGGTGACGCAGCCGCGCTCGCTCTGGTGATAGCTGTTATGCGGACGCGGCGCAAGCTCGTTCACCAGCAGATCTCCCTGCCTCGTCACGAACAACTCGACGCACAGCAGTCCTTCCAATCCAAGCCGCGCAATGATCCTCGCGGCCAGCGCCTCTGCGCGCGCTTCAAGCTCAGCGGAAATGCCGGCCGGCAACACGCTCCAGGCCAGAATCTGATTCTCATGGTGATTGCGCGCCGCTGGAAAACTGCGCACCTCTCCCGCAGGATTGCGCGCCGCCATCACGCTGATTTCGAAGTCCAAATCAAGCGCTTGCTCGGCCACGCAAGGCCGCCCCCCAAGAGCATTCCATGCCTCTGCAATGGACTGCTCCGTTGCAGGTGCATCGAATCCAATCCGCGCCTGACCGCGCCCATCGTAGCCGCCGCGTCCGATCTTCAGAAACACGCGCCCACCCAGCGCAGCAACCGCTTCCTGCAACTCCGCTTCGCTCTCGACCACTCGAAACGCTCCGACTGGAAATCCCGCGTCGGCGAGCCATTTCTTTTGAATTGTCTTGTCCTGAATGATGCGAATCGGTTCGACGCCCGGCCTTAGCGGAGCAATCCGCGCAACCTCAGAGAGAGCATCCACGCCAATCTGCTCGATCTCCAGCGTCACTGCATCCGCGCCCGTCGCCAGCCGCCGCGCTGCGTCCACATCGTCCCATCTCCCCACAATCGTCTCGTCCACAACGAAGCTCGCTGGGCACGAGGCTTCCGGGTCCATCACGCGCACGCGATAGCCCATGGTGCGCGCGGCCATCGCCGTCATGCGTCCCAGTTGTCCGCCGCCGAGAATCGCCAGCAACCCGCCGGGTTTCACTACCGGATTATTGAGGGGAGGTGGTTCGGAGAAGCTCACCCGGGCAGCTCCTGATCGAGTGTTTGCCCCAGCACTTCCTCAGTACGCGCCGCACGCCACGCTGCCAGCCGCTCATAAAGCGCCGCATCGCTTGCAGCCAATATCTCGGCAGCCAGCAGCGCAGCGTTCGCCGCGCCGGGCTTGCCAATGGCCAACGTCCCCACCGGAACACCCTTCGGCATTTGCACAATCGAGAGCAACGCATCCAGGCCATTCAATTGTGTGGCAGCCACAGGCACACCCAGCACTGGAACCAGCGTCTTCGCCGCCAGCATTCCCGGCAGGTGCGCAGCGCCGCCTGCGCCGGCAATGATCACGCGCAGCCCGCGCTCGCGCGCCGTTGTTGCGTACTCAAAAAGCCAGTCTGGAGTGCGATGCGCGCTCACGATCCGCGCCTCGTGCGGGATCTCCAGCGCGGTCAGAATCTCTACCGCCGCCGAGAGCACTTCGTAGTCGCTTTTGCTGCCCATCACCACGCCAACCAGAGGATGTTCGCTCATAACGCTGATTATACGAGGGTCTTGATAGCACACTGAAGGAGAATCCATACTCCATGACCGCGGGCGCATCGCCGGCTTCGCTTAATGCCGCCGCCAGGTCTCCACGGCCACTTCAATCACGGCCAATAGAACGCTCGCCGCCGCCACAAAACCTTTAGCCCGCTGCCAATTCTCTTCGTGCTGAAACATGCGCCGCTCCAGTTCTGCGATGCGGCCGCCGTTGCCGTCGCCCATCAGCCCGGTCATCTGCGTCTTCAGCACGCTCAAATCGCTCAGCACCTGCGCTTCGAATTCATTCATCATCCGCATCCGTCCCACTCCATCTCTGTACTTTCCGCTTGCAAGTCTTCCGATCAGGAACTCAGCGGCAGGTTGATGAACAAGGCCGTTGAAAACTGGGAGTAGTTGGGCGGCGTCGACCCGTCATACATCCTGATATAGAAACGGTCGTTGGCGGATTCACGCGAGAAAGTGATATTGGGCAAAGTTGCTCTCATCACCAGGTTGGGATCCTCTCCCGGCATGAAGGCGAAATCGCGCCGCCGTATCTCAAAGCCCCCGCCCGTGGGTGGAGTGACACCTGTGTTGATCGTCACCGTGCTCCCATTGAGAGTAGTCACGGTAAGCAAGTTCAGATTGGCGAGCGTAGCTGGAGCGATCACCGCCGGCAGCCATGCATCCGCGGGCACAGTGGTACTGGTCTTGATTGCCAGATCGTCTGCCCAGTCGTTGGCAAAGGCGATCGCATACTCCACAAAGTCTGGATAACTCGCCCTATAACTCACTTTGACGGTCCGCGCCACCACCTGCGCATCCATGCTCATCGACGGAGCATTCAATTGCAGCGCATCGCCTGGCCAGACATCGGCCGCAAAGCTCGATCTGTTCCCGTTGTATGTGCCGGCCCAAAGCGCGCTGACTCCGGCCGCCGCCTGTTCAATCGCCAAAGCAGCATTCAGGCAATCGGTGGAGCTGCGCGCCGGAGGGTCGGTCACAGTGCCGATCCACCCAGCCACGGATGGATTGCCGGCCTCCGCGAGCGCCTGCTGGCTGGCCGTGTTCACCGCGCGCCCTACTGCTCTGCCCACCGTGCGGTAACTCACTGCAATCTGCTCACCTGCCACCGGCGCAAAGCCGGTATAAAACACAACCTTTCCGGTGCGTTCCATGTGGCACTCAGCGGACTCGGCAAGCGTGCCCAAGCTGCGCGTATAGGAACTGCCAGTCGGGGGCGTGCTCACCACCCATCCCGATCCGAGATTTGTCATGTAAATTGCGCGCATGGTTCCAAACAGGTTGTAACTGCTGGCGGCCACCACCGTGCACGCGGCGGGCAGACTTGCGATCGCGCCGTCATAGAGCGTCACCGGCATTCCGCCCACACCATTCACAAACTCCTGAAGCTCCAGTTGTAACTTACCCTGGCTTAGATTTGTCTGTCCGCCCAGAGTTATGGCGCCACTATCTCCGAAGGAGCGATAAATTGACAGAGCCCGCTCCATCTCAGCGCAGTGTACCCTGACTCGAAGCGTGTATTGGTTGGCCGGATTCACCGCGTAGGCCGTTCCCGCCGGAAGTCCCTGAATGACCGGCTGCAAACTCACTGCGCCTGTTCCCTCCTGCGCTGTCGCGAGAAACCCTGCAATACACGAAGCCTGTTCGTCCAGTCCTACAAAAAGGCCGGCAAGAATCCCCGTGCTGCCAGTCGAGAGCGCGACGCCCACAGCCTCAAGTAACAGCGTACCGCCCATCTCGATCTGGTCGAGCCAGCTCAGAACGGTCTGCCCATCGTTGCCATTGCCGCCGCCCATCACCAATCCGCCGACGCCAGTCTTGAGATATCCATTGCCGCCCGGATTGCCCCACACCTGCAGGTTGATTGGGGGCTCGTTGAATTGCTCGTTGATGATCGTGGACTTCGAAGCAGCAGGAAGAAATGGATCCTGCGCAAGATAGAACTGCGTTGTGACGCCGTCGCCGAGAAAATACTCCGTCACATAAGCAACCGGCTCATGCTCGCCGCAGACGGTCACGTCGTTGGCCAGCGCGCGTTTCACGCTTGCGGTAAATGCAAGATTCGCCAGGCTCAGGCTTCCGTCGCTTTCATTCAGCGTGTGTACCGCGCCCGGCACTTCGGCTACCGTCAGCGCGCCATTCACCGCGCGATACGCAGCCCGCGCCATGCTCGCCACCTGTCCCGCACTCTTGCTCCAACTCGCGCCGGGCTCAGGAACAAAGTGGCTCACCTGCGTATTCAGCGAGAGACCTTGCGTCGAAAGCGCAGTGGACCCTGCATGAGTGACCAGCGCGGACATCAACTCGCCTGCGGTCTCACCGGTTGCGCCCGCGCTCGGCGGCATCGGCAATTGGTCGAGCAGCAACTCATCGCTTACGGCCTGCACGGCAAACCGGTAACGTGGGCCCTCCATCGCCAGCCCTGCATATTCAGGCAGCGGACTCACCGCGATGTATCCCGTGAAGTAAGGCGTGCCATCATCGCCCGTCACTGCAAGCGATTGATTGCGAGCGGGCGTCGCCAGGCTGCCATTGGCCGGCAGGCTCAACGATAGTTCGCAGATTGATGGTTCGTTCAGCTTGCGCTCAATCGTCAACGGACGCGCCGCATCGAGCGCAGCCGTGTAATCCTGCCCCTGAATCGTAATCTTCATTGCTCGCTCACTTCTTTACTCGTTCACTTATTCACTTATTCACGCCAATGCATTCGGCGCGGGCAAAAAGCTCCGGTAACACACCACATGTTCGCCGTCCAATGGGTCGGTAACTGGCAGTGCAAGAAAATGCCCCGTGAGCAGTACCCGCGCATGGCTGCCCTGCCGCTTGGCGTCCAATGGAACCGCTGCTTCTTCCGCACCGCTCATGGTTTGCAGTCGCGGATAATAAAAGAAGATTCGCTCTCCCTGGCTGCCCTGCATGACAAACAATGCCGACCATTCCTGGTAAAAGCTCCCGCCCTCGCGATCGACGAATCCAGTAACTGCCTGCACCTTTGCGCCAGTTACCGGCGCTCCGCCCGGCAACGGCTCGGCAAGAGTCAGCCCGCTTGAACTAACTTGCGATACCAGCGCGACATTGAACGTCACGCGCCGGATGTAATCCACATCGGTCAGCGCCTGGCGCACATACGCGCCCGAAACCGGCGCGCCAACAAAGCCCGTCTGTCCCGTGTTGTCTACGTCGACAGCAACAATCGAACCAGCGGTGAACTTGGCCGCATCGGTAGCGGCGAGCAGGATCGATGACGCCGTGGAACCAGCTTGCGGAATCACCGCGGGCACAGCCTGCGCTCCGTCCGCTGCCGCGGCGGCGCCGCTGGCCGCGGCCAATACGTTCATATGCTGCGAGCCGGTCGCAAGCGCCATGGTCAGCTTGGTCCAACTCAGAAACTGCAAGCCCACCTGCGCTTGCACGGTTTCGCGCACCTGTTCGAGTGTTGCGGCGGGAATGCCCGTCAACACTGGCGCTGTCTTACTTCCCGACTTGCGCGTAAATCCCTGAATCCACCCCAGGCTGATCCACGGGGTAGGCGGAGCATCAAGACTAAAGCTGCCCTGTTCCGCCGGGTCGAAGAGGACCGGCGTTTGCGTTGCGCGATTCACCGGCGCAAAGTACGCGCGCACCCGGCGCGCCACTGGCGCGGGAGCTGAAAACCAATTCGCCGCCATTTACTCCCCCTGCTCCTGGTAGCTGTACACCATCGTTTTGGCCGATCGGCTCAGCCGGTCCCGCTGAGTCACAATGGGAGTGAGCCCCGGCTCATCCCAGAACACCTGGGTCAGCATCGCTGCCGGCGGTGTCGCCGTGTAATTGAGCTTTGGTGTATAGAAGGGAGTTAGCATCGCTACTAACTCCTCGTCCATCTGGCTGAGTGCGCGTCCGCGATCCAGCCCGCCAAAGCTCTGCGTTCCGCAGGTCTGATAGAGAATCTCGCACTCCGCGGCTGCCATGGTCGCACTCAGATCCATATCGACGCCCAGACCCAGCCAGCGCAGCACAAACACGTCATTGGGAAGCTGGTTGAAGGGCGCTTCCGCCTCTTCCACCAGGATTCCAGGCCGCACTGCGCCGCGCACCAGAATCGTTCGCTCCGGATTGATCGTGGCCAGCCGCGCACGCAGCGTCATATAGAACGAGTCCTTCGCATTTTGCATAAGAAGACAGGGATCGGGAGTCAGGGATCAGGGATCGGTAAGACCGCTCCTTGATCACTCTCCCTTGCTTTTCCCATTCACCTTTCCGGCTCAATGTTCGTTGACAAATTGCCATGATTGCCCATGACTGCTGGTATCGGGAATGGATCACGGATCCTGATCCCTGATCCCCGACCCCTGATCCCGGCCCCTGATCACTGCTTCTACACAGCCTGCTGCCGCGCTTCCCGCAAGAGCAGTCGGTAGAGATACACCTGGCCAAAGGCTTCGTTTGCGGCAATCGACTCGATCAGGTAATCCTGTCCCGCCACGGTAACTGCCAATGTCATGGCAAAGAGCGCTTGCGCCGATGCCAGGTCCAGAGCGTTGATCTGCTGCTGCACGCTGGTTGCCGACACCAGTAACTCCCACTTGGATTCGCCGCCCTCCTGCCACATGGGCCGCAGCTTCCTCATCACCACCGGACTCACCACCACATCGGCAAAGCTCGTTGCCACCAGTCCCAACTCGGACATGCTGGTATCCGTGTTGGGTCCAGTAACCCGTAGAAGGGCGGTTGTTCCTGTCATGCTGCGCAGCAGTGCATCGGCCAGCATCTGCGGCGCTCCCACCGGGTTGCGCGGCGCGGTATCGCTCATCGCTCACCCCAGCCTGTTCGCGATGTAAGGACGCAGCCACGCCTGCACTGTTTCGTCCACCAGCGAACTCGAGAAATACTGCATCTGCATCGTGTCGATCTTGGTCTTGCTTGCATTCAATGCCGGCGTGGATTGCGCGTTGCGCACAATCTGCGCGCACGCCGTTTTCACGTCGTCGCCGATCGTCGCCAGGCCCGCGGTGTAAGTGACTGCCACTTCGTTGTAGGGCAGACCCAGCACATTCCACGGCAGCGTGAGTTCGCCGGTATTCGGATCGAAGTCCACCGAGTTCGGATCGATCCCCGTCCACTGGCCGGGCAGTGAGAAAGCCCACACGATGTCGAACAGCGGCTCGTTGAGTGTCTCCCCGCGCCGCGGCTTCGCATAACGCCCTTCGATACTCACGATGGGCGTCGTGGCCGTCCCCAGCGGCGCCAGCGGCAGATAACTCAACAAAACCGTCTGTGAGCCGCTCGTCAAGCGCAGCCGTTCCGTGTACTGGATTACGTTCAGGTCCGGCCGTCTGCAGTAGCTGTTGATCAGCGCTGTCGCGGCCGTGATCCAGTCCGCCGTCGTTCCAGCCGGTAGTCCATAGTTCGGGTAATCTGCTGGCTCGAGATATGGCATGAGATCCTTCTTTCAGTGCTCGGTGATCGGTGATCGGAACAGAACTGCGGCATCCAGTGAACAGCGGGCAGTCGCAACTGATGACTGACCACTGTTCACTAGTCCCTGCCTTTTCTACCGGTCCACCAGCACCTGGTAGTGCGCATAGTTCGCGCCCTTCACCACTGGCGCGCCGAACTTGACCGCCACGTACTGATAGCTCAGCGAGCCCGGCAGACCAAGCTGGAAGATGCGCGGCGTCGGATCACCAAGCCAGTGGTATTCGATCAGGTCCTCGGTCACGATGTAAGCCGGCAGTACCGCCGATCCCGAACCCGGTGTCCCCGTGTAGCTGAGGCTCCAGTCCGGAATCAACGGCAGATCGCCCGCCTGCGTCGACAGCATCTTCACCCGGATGCCGCCCGTGATGTTGTCGGTGTTCAGCACCACGTTGAACTCGGCCTTCATCTCACGGTCGATGAGATCCAGAAGCACCGGGTTGGCGTAGATGGCCGTAGGCCGCACGTGGTAACCATTGCTGGCCACCATCTGCGCCACGGCCGACTTGATGCCGTCCACAATCGAAGCCGTTGTGCCGACGGTGGTCGTCAGTCCGCCGGCCACGATCTGCGGAATCACGCCCATGTACTGCGTGGTGGTCGGCGTACTCAGGCTCGTGTCGTTGCCGTTCCACAACGCCACGTCGTGCGCCACCATCACGCCGCTCACCGTGTCCACCAGATCCTTGGCCTGCAGATAAGCGAACTGCTTCTGCTGGTCGCCCAGTTCGATGTCGAACAGGTTGTAGTTGATCTGCGAAACGATCGCCTTCAGCGGCACGCTCCGCTCCACGCGCGTGGGACTCACCACCGGCGCCACAATGCTGCGCGGATTCACAAAACCGGCCGTGCCCGGATTCGGAATCGCCGTCTCTTCAAAGAAGCGCGACGGATGACCGGTGGCCGGAACCTGCTTGATGCGCTGCCCAAACGGGCTTGAACGCCGGCAAATGTCGAATATCTCGGTCTGGTACAGCGGAACTTCGATTGCGCCCGGCCCAATGTAATCTGCTGCTGCATGAATGTCTGCAAAGGTTGCGTTCATAGGCTCTTTCCGCCCCCTCCATGGGGCCGTTCCTCAGGTTTCAGGTTTCAGGTGTCAGGGTTCAGTGGTCATTTGCGGGGAGCGGCATAACGGCCTGATCCCTGACCCCTGAAACCTGATCCCTGTATTTAAGCGATTGCTCCCGCCCGCAGCAGTTGGCTTTTCACCGCGATGCGCTGCTCCAGGCTCAGTCCGGTCAGCGCAGCATCGAGGGCCCGCACGTCCACCGGACCGTCGCCGATCCCGTGCTTGGCCAGCATCTCCGCGGTCGTCGCAGGCAGAGTTCTGCGCAGCGGATTGACCGCGGTCTGCGCGGCCGCAGCCTTCACTTCGGCTAACTCCCGCTCCGCCGCCGCAAGCTTCTCGGCCAGCTCAGTCTCGCGCCGGCTCTGTTCCACGGTCGCCGAGATCCTCTCCACCTCGCCGGTCAGACTGCTCTGCCGCTCTTCCAGCCAGCTCAGCGTTCTTTCCAGCAGCGTGGTTGCGGCCTCAAGCCGCTCCCCTATCTCTCTTTCGCTCGTCTCCATGACCTTCCTTTCCTTACTTTTCCTTTTTGGATTTTCGTGAATGAAATGCAACATTCCAGTTAGCTCGCTAACAAAAGAAGCTCCGCCAGGGCGGAGCTTCTTTGCTAACTTGCTAACTTGCCGACTCGCCGACTTCTAACTCGCCATGCGGAAGCTGGTCGCCCGGTATGCCGCCTTTTCCCGCAGCAGAATGGCCGCCCCGGTAAAGGTCACGCGGGTCAGCTTCCACACCTCGGCCCGCATATCCTCAACCCGCGCATCGGCCAGTTCGTAACTCATGCCCATCGCCTCCGGCGAGTGCGCCTGGATCGCCCCAGCCACCTCGGGAAAATCCCGCGCATAGAGATACCCGCGCACCACCAGCCGCTGCCCCACCAGGTCCGCCTCGGTCAGCAGGCCGATCTTGCGCCGCGCATCGTGGCCATCCCACCCCGGCCGATAGTCCACCGCCATGCCCAGCAGCGAAGGCAGCGCCTTCTCCGCCGCCTCGCGCGTCAGCATCACCCGGTGGCCGCGCGCACCGGACGGCGCCTTGTCGCTGGGCGCATTCACCACCGTCAATACCCCTTCGAACGCCACCCTGTTGGGGTGCCCGTCCACATGAGGAAACTTCACCGCCATCGCTTCCAATCGCATCTGCTCGCTCCACTCGCCAGGTTTCAGGGTTCAGGGTTCAGGCCTCGGCCATCAACTGACACCTGACCCCTGATCCCTGACACCTGTTTCCAGCGGTCCCAGCCCCCGCATCGCCCGCACCTCGTTCACTGTCAGCACGCCGGCCTGCAGCAACTGCACCTGCACCGCCAGCTCCGTGTTCTCGTCCCGCGCGTTCAACTCGTTGAAGACAAATTCAAACTCCCGCCAGCCGATGCACTTGCCGAAGAGATCCCGCGTAATATGCCCGGCCAGCAGCATCGCCAGCGGCGAGATTGCCCCGCGAAAGGCCTCGTCGGTCATCTCCGCCGCAGTCGACTGATTGACGTCCGCTTCCAGGCCCAACATCAGTGGAGGCAAACCAAACGCATTCGCCACCATCCGGATCAGAAACTCCTGCCAGCAGAGCCGCATGTCCGCGTCAGTACCTTGAGTGAAGCGCAGCACCTCCGGCTTCTGCTCGGTAGAGATCAGCGGCACTCGCCCCGTCCCCTCAATCTCGTCCTGCCACCAGCGGATCAGCCGGTCATGCTGCGCCGGCGTCGCCTCGTTGAGCCACAGAGCGTATTGCGCCACCGTATTTGCCGCCAGCTTGCCGGCGAAGCGATGCGCGTTCAAAAACTGATTCACCGTTTCGAAAGCAACTTCGAGCGGACCCAGGCCGAACGGCGTAAAGCTGCGCGGGTTCATCCGGATGTACATCAACTGGTCATCGCGCAGTTCGATCGCGCTCGACTCCATCTGCCCCGGCATCGCCTGTGCATACCGCACTGTCTCCGCCTGCCCATCCCACCGCGCGTTAATGCGGATCGAAGCCCCATCCACCGCCCACAGCATCGCGGGCCGTTCCGCGTCGCCCGTCGGCTCCATCTCGATGGCCCCATACCCGCCGGTCAGCGCGTCCTCGATCGCCTGTTCGATCAAGGTCCGAAAGCTGTCCACCGCGTTCGGCTCTTCCAGCGTGCGGCGCAACGCCCGCAGCTTTCTCTCTGCAAAGGCCACGTCGCCCGCCCGCACTCCACGCCGCACCCGCACCTGCCAGTCCATCGCGGCAATGCGGTCCTTGATCACGTTGATCGCCCGCCGCACCACCGGAGTCTCCGCAAACCGGCGCAGATTCACCGGTGTCGGCTTGGGCAACAGCCGCCCCGGAAACTGCACCGGACTCATGACCGCGGGCAGCGCCAGCGTCTTGCGCTCCGCCTCGGCATCGGCCGCACTCGCAGCCAGGCCGGCCCTGCGGCCGCTTCCGGTCGCCTGCCGCCAGATCTCACGCAACTGTTCGCTCACCCTCACGCGCACCTTCCTCTTTTCCGTCCAAAAGCAAACGGCGCAGCCTGTGTGGGCCGCGCCGTTGGTCTTCGCTTCGCTAGCTGCTAGCTCTTAGCTTCTAGCTACTAGCTCTGAATTGCCGCTGAATTACGCTGTTTGTAACTGACAAAATCAATGCTAGCAAAAACCGGGTTAATTATCGGCAAACTTTTGAAAGAAATTTCTGATTATTTTCAGTTGCCGCTAAAACCCGCGGTTCCAAGCTAAGAGCTAGTAGCTGGAAGCTAAAAGCTGTTCTTCAGATTCTCAGCTCCCGCCTCGCCGTCTCCGCCACTCGGCCCAGGTCGGAAGTGGTCAGTACCCGAATCTGATGTTCCTCCATCGTCTCCACGCCAAACCGGTACATCTCCAGCCGTTCCGGCTCTTCGTCGGTCGCTCCCAGCTTCGCCGCGGGCTCAATCACGGCAGTCAACTCCAGTTGCGCCTTCTCTACCCGTTCCACACCGGCCCGCAAACCCGCCGCCGAGAACGCCAGCACCTTGGCCATCTCCACGCCCGGCTCCAGGCTCACCGCGTGAAACATGCGGATCAACCCATTCGGCCTGTAGCCCGCATCAATCCTCAGCGGATCACCCGGCCGCGTGTACTCGGCGGCCGCGATCCTCTTCCGCATCAGATCCCACACCCCTGCATGCTCAAACTCCGTCCGCATCCTGGCCTGAATAGCCGCCCGCCCGCTCAGCCGCGGCACACGCTCCCTCGGCGGCGGGTCAACGTAAAGACGCATCAACTCCTCGACACCGGCGGGAATACTCTCGGCCAGATACGCCTTGGCCTCGGTCATCTGCACGTTCAGCGAAAGCGCTTCGGAGAGAAGCTGCATCAGCCTTCCATCCGGTTCGGCCTGGAAGCGCATGCGCAGCTCGCTCTCCATGCCCTCCAGAACAGCCGTATCCGCCTCCGGATCGAGGCAGCGCACGCGGCGCCAATCGCGCGTAAACCGCACCTCGGCCCCATCCCGGCTGCCCCGCTCGCGCAGGATCACGCCAATATGCACAAACTCGTTCCGCACCACATCCGGAACATACCGGAGCAGTTGAAACTCGCATGCCCGCCGCTGGAGGTCGCTGCTCATCGCGTTCAGTTCTCAGTTCTCAGTTCTCAGTTCTCAGTTCTCGGTTCTCAGTTCTCGGTTGTCAGTTCCATTGAACAGAGGCCTGTTCCGGGCGCCGGTGCATACTTGGCTTGCGGGGCCGAGACTTATTTCCGGACTCCGGTCGCAGCGCCTTGACCGCTTACAACTGAAAACTGACCACTGCCTCTTCAATTCACCCTCCCCACCATGCTACTTCCCCACCTTACCCCCATCCAAGCCTCTTCGCCCGTTTCTTTCCCCATCCCGCCCCAATTCGGAAACGGCCTTCGATCCGACTTCCCAAACCCTTCAATCAGCTCCCGTATCCGGCTTCGCCGCGCCAGCAGCTTCTCCACCAGCTCTTCCATCTCGCTCAGATCGCCGCCGTACCACTCCGGAGGCACCTCGCTGGCCGCCGCCCACAGGGTCTCCGCGGCCATCGTCTCCATCCGCGTCAGCCATGGCTCAAAACTCTCCCACCCCGTAATCTCCCGGTACACGTCGTTGCGATAATAGACCCCGCGCAGCGGCGCATCCTCAAACCGCCATTCGCCCGCGTGAAAGCAATACCCATAGTCGATAAACACCGCGCGGTAGCGCTTCTCCCGCTGCTTTTTCGTGAACACCGCCTGCCGCCCGTTGGCGTTCCCGGTCCACTTGTCCAGCGCCAGGATGCCGGCAAACTCGCCCAGATTCCTCACTTCAACCAGGTTTTCCTCGGGCAGGAAATCCGTCACCTGGCCAGGCATCAATCCACCCACAAACCGTGACCCGAACTGCAGCCCCGGCTGGCATTTCACCCGCATCCGACCCAGGTCGATCTCCAGCTCCTGCGTGTTCTCGATCAGCCAGTTCGAAACCTCGATCAACTCCACCTCCGGCGCTGCCAGCCCCGCCGCGGCGGCAATCCGCGAGGCCAGAAACTCGTTGGCCAGCACCCGCATATGCTGCGGGTTGTTCTTGAACTTCACCACGTACACGTTGCCGTCCGCGCCCAGCATCAGCTGGCCCTGCGCCCCGCCCCGCATCCGCCGGATATGCTGCACCGCCAGAACCGCCAAGCCCGCTCCCGTTTGCTCCAAGATTGTTACTCGCATTCTAAGCGCAAAGAGCAGGGATCAGGGATCAGGGGCCAGAGATCACCCTAAGAGAACCGTGCCTTCTTACTCGAAAGCGCACCCAACGAGCCACCGGAACCCGATCAGCGACGACCAATCGCTGATTCGCGATCCCTGATCTCTTATCTCTGACTACTGATCTCTGATCTCGCCCCCAGCGCGATCGCCATCGCCATCACCCGGTCGTCGTGCGTTCCCGCCCGCGCCCCGGTCCCGCCATTCTGCAGCCGCACAAAACTCCTGCACTCGGCCAGCAATCTCTTACTCTGAAAGCACCCCGGACACTCCACCAGCGCCGCACCCAGCCGCCCCAGCGCCGCCGGACGGCTCACTGAAGTCGTCAGCCAACCCGCCTGGCCTCCTTGCCAATAGACCCGCTTGTACCGGCACGAACTCTCCACATACGCCAACACGCCGCTGCCGTGGTTGTTCCTCTCCACCACCAGCCACGCGTCGTTGTATTCGGCTGCCAGTTCCGTAACCAGCCGGGCCAGTTCCACTCCACCCACATGCCCGGCGAACTCCGCGCACTGCAGCCCGGTCTCCAAATCCAGCACCTCCGCCGCGGAATAATCTCCCTCGCTGCCCCCGCCGGCTGGGTCCACCGCCACCAGGTACTGCTTGCCTCTCACCGGAGGCAGCCAGATCTCCAGTTCTCCGTTCCTCCGCCGCTCCTGCGGTTCCGGCGCCGATTGCATCCGCTGCTCGATCGCCTCCAGCTCAAACACCGACTCCCCACTGGCCAAAAAGCAGCTCTGCTCATCCTCCGCATACTCCTGCCGAGCCAACCCGTGAAAGCTCGCGCGAATCTGCCTTCGGTAGGCGATCTGTTCAAGGTCCAGGATCTTCCGCGAAAACAGCTCCTGCTCCTCAACGCTCAGGCTCGTCTCATCCACTGCCGCCGCCCGGTACCGCTCCTCCATCCACCAGGGAAAGAAATGCCGCACCATCCCCGTTTCGGGCGCCTTCTGCCACTCCTCGTAGAAGCATCCCCCCACGCCGTCCGGCGTCGACTCCAGAATCAGCTCCGCCCCCGGCGCCATCGACGCCCGCAGGCCCGCGAGCGTCTCCGCCGGGTCGCCCGGCCACCGAGCCAGCTCCGAGCAGTGCAGATTCTGCACCGTCAATCCACGCCCCGCATTCCGGTCGCCCGCTGAAACCACCCTGTATGTCGAATCAATCTCCGGAAACACGATCTGCCGCACGTTGTCCCGCGAGGTCCTCAGCGCTCCCTCCCGCAGTTCCTTCGGAAGCGAGTCCGAAAACCGGTGCACGATCCTGAAAATATCCTCCGCTGCCTCCTGCGTGTGGGCTACCTCCAGCGTCAGCGTTCCCGGCTGGGAAATCGTTTTTAGAAAAAAACGCGCCGCCGCCCACGTGGTCAGCCCCATCTGGCGCGCCTTCAGAACAATATTCTTTTCGCCGCGCCGCCGCTCAAACTCCCGCTGCACCGCATTCGCTTTGAGGAACTCCGAATTCCCTTCCCGCGTCCTCACCAGCAGAAGGCTCGCCATCAGTCCCATCCCCAACGGCCACCCACGCAGCCGATCGAACCGCTGGTCCAGAAAGCTCCCCAGGTCCACCAGTTGTTCCCTGCCTACGTCCTCCTGGTAAAGCACAAAATCCCGCTCCCCGGCCGCGATCCCCCCTACCCGTTCTTCCATACATCCCCCAGTGGGCAAAACCGCTTCTGCTTCGCTTCATCCATTCGCATCCAGCGCAGGCGTTCCGGCGGTTTCGATTCTCGTGTCGAAAGAAAAATCGAAGCCAAGTGGCATTTCTCTCAACCGGGCCCCAAGCGACAGGTCTTCGTCGCCGGCGTGGAAACCGGGGCCCCCAGCGACAGGCCTTCGTCGCCGGGGCGGCTGGTCCCTGGTCCCTGGTCCCTAACCCCTGCCGGGGCGAAAAAATCTCCCCCTCGCATGACCTTCAAATGTCAACACGTGAATCGAAGCCGCTCGAACGCGCAGCAAACTCCTCAATAGAACAAGCGGACACTCGCCTCGTCGATAAAGCAGTTATCCGTGCTCACCGAGTTCTGCACGTAGAAATTCAAATAGGCGGCATTCGCGGTGTTGATGGCAGAAGATTGCGGCAATCCCGTATACACGCCGCTGGCGGACACCTGCGTAACCTTCCCGATCTGGGTCAAAGCCGATGTGTTCTCAATGAAGCCCGCTAACGTTCCATTCTTTGCGGCGGGCACAGCAGCGCCTGCGAGTATCGCGGTGCCTCCCGTGTTCGATGTGCTGAACCTTACGGTATACCCGCACGTGCCGGTATTAGCCGTTCCCGTGCAAGCTGCGGCGGGCAGCCCGGAGGCGGTCGTGCACGAGTCCAACTCAACCCTTATATCGAGATGACTGTTCGACGCCATCGTCCCGGCTGGAATGGCGATCGAACCTACCTGCACCCCCGACGTGCTTCCGGTATTTGCAATGGGGCCCGCCAGCTTCCAGGAACTCGGAGCAACCGCCGGAAGCGCTGTCCAATTCCCTGAAGCACCATCGCAATACGTGCCCGCTGTCCCTGATGTTCCGCCGCAAATCTGGTTGGTCCCCAGTACACCGGAGGCATTCGCGGCAGGGATCGTCGCCCAGGTCCCCGGTGTCCCTCCGCTCACATTCACGTAAGCGGCAATTCCCTGCGACGAAGCAGCTGCGTTCTGCTCGATGTCTCCCTGCGACCATGCAAGCGTTGTCGGAGCCCCGCTCGTCTTTGTGGGCATCTGCATTTCAGGGCCCGCCGCCGGGCTGGAAAAGCTCAATGCCGCATTCGTCACCGTGGCCGCCAGGTTGGCGGACAGACTCACCACCACCGCCCCGGCATTGATCGCGTTGATTGCGGAAATGGTCTTGTTGGTCGTTGAACCGATCGAGACATGTTCCCCCACCGAAAGGTCCGTCGCGCTCGTGCAGGTGATCGTGCCTGTACCGATCGTTCCGGAGCAGGTTGTGCTTCCCCCGTTCGGCGCACCGGCCGTCCCTGCCTGAACCACAACATCCAGCGCATACCGCTTGCCGTTTGTCCCGCCCCAGTAAGCCGGGGGAGCAAGAATCTGACCCGCATACAGCGTCGTCGCGTTCGGCAACGCAGCATAGGAAGTATCCGTGTAAAGCAGCGCCGATGCCTGGATGCCGTATTGCCAGAGCTGGCCTATATTGCAGTCTCCAAGACATTGCGACGACATCGCCGCATCCACACTGTTGCTTCCGTTACTTTGATAGGAAGGCGCGTACACCAGGCTGGGAATAAAGCCCGATGTTCCTGAATTGTCGTACCGCGTCAATGCGGGCATCCCCACCCAGCGCAGACTGTTCGTGGTGCCGAACATGCCATTCACAATGCTCAGATTCAAGGCTGTGTCGTTGGCGGGCGACATCTCGATCACCGTCGCGTTCACTGAAGACGTCATCCCCGTGTTTTCCATATCGAGGCTAAACTGGGTGGGGAATGGCGCGGTTGTGCAGTCAAGCAATGTGATTGCGCCCAGGCCGGCGGAAATTCCCGGACTCACTACCTCGAAAGCCACATTTCTCAGCGTGAACCGGGTCAGACTATTGGCCCCGTTGCATGCCTGATTGTCCACCATGATCCCCGCGCCCCGCCCGATGCTGGACCCGCTGAATGTCTGTCCATTCGCGATACCAAAGTTGTCGCCGCCTCCATTCCGCCAATAGATTCCGGCAATCCCCGACGAGTCAACCCTCCACCCCTTGTCAAAATCCACATTGATGCCGCCGTCTGAAAAGTAATAGCCGAAATCCTGCTGGCCCTCCAGCCAGGTATTCACGAAATGCGTCCCTGCATCGACGCGGGAGCCCATAAAGAGTCCAACCCCACCGTTGCTGATCTGTAGGTCCTTGAACTCCTGCTCCGACCTTGCATAGGAGTCGGTCGCAACATCCACGCTCACGCTCGTCACCGTTCCGCTATCGGTATAAGCGGCCGCGCTTGGCGCGCTTCCCGCAAGAAACACCGTGAAGGAACTGCTGGATGCAGCCATCACCTGCGAGACAACATTGTTCATCATCACTCCGGCCGCGCTGGTCAGGCCCGCGATATACACCCAGTTGCCCACCGAGTAGGTATTCGCAGCCTGAATCGTGGCCACGTATTGATATGGATAGGCGCGGCCTCCCGCAGGCGAGCTCGCCGGATAATACGCCGCCTGCACCTTGATATTCGCCGGGTCGCTCGTAGCAACTGACTCGGTCTTGCCATTCAATCCCGTCGATTGATACGTGAAGTTCACCACGCCTGCGCTTGGATTCGTAAACGGCTGGCTCACTTGAATGCTGGTGTTGGTCGAAGCATTCAGAAAGTTGTATAACGCCGTCGCGGTCGCCGCGGCGCTGGCGCCGATGTTCACCTGGTTGCCCGTCGCTCCAGAGGATACAAACGTAATCGCCACCCCGTTCACAGTCGCCGTGTCGCCGGCGGATGCGTTGCCCGTAAAGCTGATCGACGAGACATTCAAGATGATCGTGAAACCCGTCAGCGTGGCAGTCGCGCCATACGCAGATCCATTCCACCTGATTTCAGGGGGCGAGTTGGAGCCATTCAGAATAGCGCCCACGGTGCCTTCCATCCGGCAGCTATCGTAGGCATTGATCGTGCTGCTGATTAGATAAGTCCGATTGCCGGGGAACTCCACCACGCCCCCGTACGGCTGTATCCCTGTGCCGTTCGCCCAGCATGCGGTGAATGCCGCCTGGATCGCTGCCGTGTCATCCGCAATTCCATTCCCAACAGCGCCGAACTGCGTCACATCGTAGCGCGGCCCCATACTGGCAAAATTCTTGGCCCACACGCTGGCACCCGTCACTTTCCCGCCGAACGTGCCGTTGCCCGTAACAGCAATCCCATTCGCTCCGTCGGAGGTCAACCCCGCAATCGCCGCCTGCGCGCCCAGGCTTGTCAGCGCACCGGCCGCCGTCGAAGCCCCTGTCCCGCCCGCCGTAACAGGCACCTGGCTCTCGCCGCCAACCGTCGTCCCATTGGCCGTGTAATACGCCATCTGCCCAGTAGTTCCCGAATTGACCGTCCCGCTCCCGCCGCCCGAACCCGTTCCGCACGCCGAACCGGTGTTGGTCACATATCCGGAGTTATCGATTTGCAGGCAGTCATGTCCACTTGCCGCGGCCAGACCCGGAAACATGATTGAAGTCGTCCCCGTGAAGCTTGCATACAGTGAACTGCTGCTCCCTCCGTAAACCTTGAACGCCGTCCCCGCGCCGGTTTCGTAATTGATCCGCACCGCGCCCGACGAGTTCGACGCATCCACGTACGTGTCGCCGCTGTTGGTGCTCTGGTACGCCTTGAAGCTGTCCAGACCCCCCACGCCCGAATTCAATTCCCAGTTATTGCTCGCATCCTTCTCCGCCGACCATTGCGCGTTTCCGTTCCAGTCCTTGTAGATCAGAGATTCCTTCTGGCTCTGCGTCAATCCAGCCCACAGAATGGAATCAATCTCCGCGTCCAGTTGGTTCTCCACCGTCGGCGTGCTCGAGAACGTAGTTGCCCCGCTTACCTGCAGCGTTCCGCTCAGCTTTGTATTTCCAGCCACCGCGACACCGTTCGTTCCATTCGCCGTCACACCCGGCAGCAGATTGGCCATCGCCCCGGCCGCCGTCGAAGCCCCCGTTCCACCCGCCGATACAGGCACCTGGCTCTCGCCGCCCACCGTCGTCCCGTTGGCCGCGTAATACGCAATCTGCCCCGTGCTCCCCGAGCTGACCGTCCCGCTTCCGCTCCCCGTTCCACAAGCCACACCCGTGTTGGTGATGAACCCCGAGCTATCGATCTGCAGGCAGTCATCGCCGCTTGCCGCGGCCAATCCCGGAAACATGATGGAAGTGGTTCCCGCAAAGCTCGCATACAGTGAACTGCTGCTCCCTCCGTAAACCTTGAAGGCCGTCCCCGCGCCGGTTTCGTAATTGATCCGCACCGCGCCCGTCGCATTCGACGCATCCACATACGTGTCGCCGCTGTTGGTGCTCTGGTACGCCTTGAAGCTGTCCAGGCCGCCCACCGCGGAATTCAATTCCCAGTTGTTGCTTGCGTCCTTCTCCGCGTACCACTGGCTGTTGCCGTTCCAGTCCTTGTAGATCAACGACTCCTTCTGGCTCTGCGTCAGTCCAGCCCACAGAATTGCGTCAATCTCCGCGTCCAGTTGGTTCTTCACCGTCGGCGTGCCAATCAAAGTCGAAACCCCGCCCACTTGCAGCGTTCCGTTGAACTGCGCATTTCCCGCGTTGTTGATCGTCGCCACGCTCGTCTCGGTCGGTCCGCCCGATCCAAACACCACGCCCCCGGTCCCGGAATTGTTTGACCCGTTCAGAACCACGGCGCCCGTGCCCGCGGCGTTGATCGCCGTTTGGTTATTCGTGCTCGACTGCCCGTTGTTAAACTGCCCAATCGACAACCGGCCCACGTTGTTCAGCTCGTCTGTTATCTGGTAAAACTGCTCGCCCGCCGTCGCATCGCTGAACCCCGTGGTCCACCGGTAGCCGTAGTCTGTCTGATAACGATTCAGCAGCCCGCGCTCATTCCCCGCGCCAATCCCGATGCGGAGATGGTTGGTCACCGTCGCATCCTGCTGGCTCCCGTACCAATCCCCATTCATCCCGTTGAAGCTGCGATGAAATGTGTCCAGAAAGCTGTTGCGCGTTCCGTTGTCCGTCAGTTGCCCGGTGAACATCGTGCCGCCGCTCATCCAGTTGTTATAGGAACTGCCCGCGTCCGCCTCTACCTGGTTGATCGAATTCTCGTTGCGCAGCCCCACAATCGTATTGTTCTGCGCATTCGCTCCTAGGTGCAGAGCGGTCGCGCAACCCTCCACGTCTCCGCCATTGAATGTATTGCCATCGCCCTGCTGCAGGTTGATCCCATACGTTCCCGCAATCGGATTTCCCCCGCTCGTCGGGCAATCGATATGCAACCGCACAAACGTGCTCGCATTCACCCAGTCTGTCGTCGCCGCATTCGCAACCCGGTGCCCGATCGCGTTCACCGCCGTTCCAAATCCATCGAACTGGTTGCCGTAAAAACTTCCGCCCGTATAGTTCCCGGTCCCGTCCAGAGTCATGCCCGTCTGATTCGAGTTGCCCAGAAAATACAAGCCGGCCAGATCCATCTCCTGCGTCCGATAGGCTGCCAGCCCTTGCGCCGTCGCGCTCGTTGCCGCGGTCGTATTGATCGCCGCGTTGTCCATGTGGAAGCCCATCGTGTCGGCCGCGTAGGTCGGATCGCCCACCTGCACCATCGCGCCCGCGCCCGAATACAGAAACACAGTCCCGCCCTGGCTTCCGCTCGCCGTGCTCGCTCCCCGCAGCGCGCAGCCGTGAAGAACCACATTCCTCGTTCCCGCCGTGACGATCACCTGATTCGCCGTTGCAATCGTCGCGCACGGCAGCAGGATTGTCGCATTCGCCGTCGCAAGCGTCAGGCTCGAACCCATCGCAAGTGTGCCCGCAAAATTACGCGCGTCGCATGTCCCGCCGTAGGTCGCGCTCAACCCGTTCACGCATGCCTGCACCTTCGCCCCAAAGTCTGCGCCAGGGAACTGGTCCGCCTGGTAAACCGCGCCGATCTGCTTCGCCGTCAGCTCGCCGCTCACGGCTCCGCCCGTCATCGGGAGCGACGTACTCACCTCGGTGTCCACATAATGCTTGTCCGCGGCCTGCAGCGGTTGCGTCGGATCGCCGTTCAAATAGAGCGGCCCGCTCAACGTTCCGCCCGACGCCGTCAGCAAACTCCCCGTCAGTTCGGTGATGGCCTGGTCCACATACGCCTTGCTCACCGTCTGCACAGCCTGCGCCGCAGGCATCAGTTGCGCCTGCACCTGGGCCAGGTTCGCCTGCGCCGCGGCCGGCACCACCCAGTACTGCGTACTCGTCGTGCCGTCGCTCATGTAGTAGGTCGCCGTGTAATACAACCCCGCCGGCGTGGCGCCCACATTCGGCGCAAGGTTCACGCTCAGGAATCCATCCGGCGCGATGGTCGCAATCAAGTGCCCCGCCGTCACCAGTTGCCCGCCCGCCGCGGTGAACGTCGGCCAGCTCAAGCTCAGTGTCCCCGCACCCGGCGTCCCATTCGCCAGATACACGGTTCCCTGGACCGTCGTCGTGGTCACCGCCTGCGCGCCCGCAACACTTGCCAGCGCCATCCCCAGCAGGCACACGGCCAGCCCGAGTTTCAGTTTCATCTCTTTGCCTGCGCCGAACCAATCGTTCCTCGTGAGCTTCATCCGCGTCTCTTCTTTCTTCCTGGAAATGCAATGGGCTGCGCAGCCATCCCCGCCCCGCAGCCCCCTGCATCCCCAGACCAATCGAAATCAAGCCGTTACAAATGCTTTGCCTTTTACTTCTGTTGCCGCGTCTTCATCGTCCCAAGGCTCAATCGGAGCGTCCTTGGGCGACTTCGGCTCCGCTTCCAGCCTTGCCCTCAGCGTCAGAAGAGGCCGTTTCTGCACCGCTTCCTCTACCTCTGCCTCTCCTTCCGCAAGATCCATCAGCAACCTTGCGCTCAGGGCGTGACCCTGTTTCGAGCCTTCCACCAGGCAATCCACAATCGCTAGGGCGTTTTCCTCCACTTGCTTGAGGGCCGCCTGCTTGAGCACCTTCGCTCTTCTGCTGCCGTTCTTCCGTGCTGTTGTGTTCGTCCGTGTTGTCATCCATCCGCCATTCCCGGGCATTCCGCACTCGTGCAGAAACAAAAAAAGGGCAATCCCTTTTCGGAATCGCCCCAACTCGCTGCAAAATCTCAATCCGACGTAGATGTGCGAAAGGGCACGACTTGACAGCTTGGTGAAAAACTCCCCTTTCGACGGGCTTTGTATCAGTCGCCCACCGGCTTCGCCCACCCGCGAGCGATGAAACTGTGCCCCATCGGGGTACCCTCTGGGTCGGAGCGTTTTTTGCTCGAAGAGTGGGAGTCGATGAAGGCCTACCGTCTGACAATTCCCATGCGGTTTCTCTTCAGGGTGCGAGTTTACTCGCCCCGCAAGCCGTTTAGATTGAGAGAAAGGGCTTTAGCCCCTGTGTCAACAATCCGAAAAGGGCGACTCCTTTTTCGGAATCGCCCCTCTTTTCATCCAATTGTGCTGAACTAGCCCGAAGTCGAGTTCGTTTCGCTGTCGTTGTTCTAAGCTTAGCGGATTAGCACCTAATTACACGCAAACCCTCTCGTGCCTATTTTCTCTATTCCTTTCAATGCTTTATCACTGTTCGCCCCAACCCATTTTCTTGACAACCGTTTCGCCGTTCCCCCAAATGCTCTACCATAAGCTCCGTGACATCCCCAGCCACGCACGATCCCACACTCCTGGTCCACGGCGGCGCATGGGCCATTCCAGCCGACGCGGCAGCCGCACACCAAGCCGGCGTACGCCGCGCCCTTGAAGCCGGCTACGCCATCCTCTCCGTCGGCGGCTCGGCCCTCGACGCCGTCGAAGCCGCCGTCACCGTCCTTGAAGACGACCCCACATTCGACGCCGGCCGCGGCAGCTTCCTCACCTCCGATGGCCGCGTGCAGCTCGACGCCCTGCTCATGGACGGAGGCCGCATGAAGGCCGGAGGCGTCGCCTGCGTCGAGCGCCTGCGCAATCCCATCCAGGCCGCGCGCCTGGTCCTCGAAAAGTCGCCGCATGTCTACTTTGTCGCGGAAGGCGCGGAGCGCTTCGCCGCCTCCCACGGCATGACCCTCATTGACAACGCAGAGTTAGTCCTCGACCGCGAGCGCGATCGCCTCCGCGAAGCCCAGGCCCGCGAATCCGCAGGCCTGGCCGACGAGACCTTCTCCGGCCAGATCCCCGACGACAAAGACCCCGCAACAGCGTTCAAACCTAACTTTGACAGCCATGACACCGTAGGCGCAGTCGCCCTCGACGGCCACGGCAACCTCGCCGCCGCCACCTCCACCGGAGGCACGCTCAACAAGACTCCCGGCCGCGTCGGCGACTCGTCCCTGATCGGCTGCGGCTGCTACGCCGACAATCTCGCCGCCGCCGTCTCTCTCACCGGCTGGGGCGAACCCATTATGAAATTGGTTTTAGGCAAGTGGGCCACCGACCGAGTCGCCGCCGGCTCCGCCCCTGAGATCGCCGCCCGCGAAGCCATCGACTATCTCTCGAAGCGCCTCGGCGGCCACGGCGGCATCATCCTCCTGGGCCCCGACGGCCGCTTCGGACTAGCCCACAACACCCCCGCCATGGCCTGGGGCCTAGCCACCCCCGGCGGCCTCCAAACCGGGCTGACCATCTGAACATGCTGGTTCTCGCCTCAGCCTCGCCCCGCCGCCGCGAACTCCTCACCCAAGCCGGCTTCACGTTTGAGGTCCATCCCGCCAACATCCCCGAAGACCCGCGCCCCAACGAAGACCCCATCGCCTACGTAGTCCGCCTAGCCCGCGAAAAAGCCGAAGCCGTCTATCGCGAACTGGCCTCAAATGTCGATCCAGAATTGGCTTTGAAAGGGCACGACTTCAGTCGTGCCAAAAAAGATGCCCAAGAAGACCGGGCTTCAGCCCCTGAGGTATGCTTCCCCGCCGCAGACCCGAACCCCGATCCCCAACGCCTTACCGTCCTGGGCGCCGACACCACCGTCACCCTCGACAACCACATCCTCGGCAAACCCGAAAACCCAGCCGACGCCGCCCGCATGCTCCGTCTGCTCTCCGGCCGCACCCACCGCGTCATCACCGGCGTAGCCGTCGTCACCGCCACCCGCACCGAGGTAGCCGCCGAAGTCACCGGCGTCACCTTCCTCACCCTCTCCGACCAGGAAATCGCCGCCTACATCGCCACCGGCGAGCCCATGGACAAAGCCGGCGCCTACGCCATCCAGGGCCGTGCCGCCCGCTGGATTCCCCGCATCGTCGGCGACTACTTCAACGTAGTCGGCCTCCCGCTGGCCCTGGTCACCACCATGCTCGAATCCCGCTGACCCCGGCAACGCCCCGCCAACTCGCCAACCCGCCAACAGAAGAGGCGCCCGCACTTGGGGCGCCTCTTCGCTAACTCGCTAACCAGATTTACGGCTTCAACACCAACTTTTTCCCGTCGTACCGCACCTCTATTTCTGCTTTCTCGCTCTCACCAATCGCAACGCCATGCTCGTTCCCAACTATCACCACGCGGAAAATCCGCCCCATCGGCATCCCCTTGAAACTTCCTTCTCTCGCTCCAATCGTCAGCGTCTTCGCCCCATCGTCCCAATGCATCGCAATCGTTGCATGCGCGCCCTTCTCATACGCATACCCATCGTTCTCGTCCTCATACAAAACAAAATCCCCATCCGCCCCCGGATAAACCCGCAGCTCAATTGGATCCTCTTGTTTTTCGGTACTCCACTCCATCGCCGGCCCCATCGGCACAATCGCTCCCGCTCTTACAAACAGAGGCAGTTTGCTCAGCGGCGCGTCCGCCTCAATCCGCTTTCCACCCTCTTGCCTTCCACCCGTCCAGAAGTCGTACCACGTCGCCTTCGGCAAATACACCGTCCGCGAAGTCGCGCCCTCCGTGTACACCGGAGCCACCAGGATCGACGGCCCAAACAGATACTCATCGCCCGTGTTCTCGGCCTCCACATCCTCCCGCCAGTCCATCACCAGCGGCCGCATCAACGTCCCGTGATGGCTCGTCACCTGCCACGCCTGCGAGTAAATGTAGGGCATCAGCCGGTAACGCAGCGTGTCGTAGTCCACCAGAATCTTCTCCGCCTCCGGCCCATACGACCACAGCTCGTTCTCATCCGGATTCCGCGTTCCATGCACCCGGAAGATCGGCGAGAACGCCCCAAACTCAAACCACCTGACAAACAGCTCGCGAAACTTCGGATCGTTCAGATTCCCGCCCGAAATAAACCCTCCAATGTCCGTCGTCCAGTAAGGCATCCCCGAAATCGAATAGTTCAGCCCCGCTGAAATCTGTCGCTGAAACGTCAGCCAGTCGCTCAGCACATCCCCCGACCACGCCGTCACCCCAAATCGCTGCGCCCCTGCGTAAGCCGACCGCGACAGAATGAACACCCTCTTCGCGTCCGACGCCGCCCTCTGCCCCTCGCTCACCCCGCCCGTATGAAACAGCGGATACACATTCGCATACCGCGCTCCCGATCCCAGATACAGCTT
>Ga0302144_10000090_pt1 | contig 36934 bp, 27 predicted proteins | sample I_Bog_E2_2_FD_192436 | JGI IMG/M metagenome (GOLD analysis project Ga0302144, IMG submission 192436) | Peat permafrost microbial communities from Stordalen Mire near Abisko, Sweden - I_Bog_E2_2 | ecosystem: Environmental > Terrestrial > Soil > Wetlands > Peat | place: Sweden: Abisko, Stordalen...
GTTGCGCCAATGCCAAGCTCTCCGCCACTTGTGCTGGGATCGGATCGAGCCGTACCCAAGTCTGTCGAGGTAACGCCGCCGATGCCAAGCGCGCCTACGAGTGTTCCGCGATCGGATCGAGTGGCGGTTGAGTTCCCAAAGGTCGCGCCTCCGATGCCGACCAAGACATCTTCTTTGAAGGTCCCGCGCACGGCAGATGTCCCGCTGAATGCCTATGTGCTTCTCGACAAGGCGCGAGGTTTGACCGTCCTCGATTTGGAAGCGTTGGAGGCCAAGGCGCAAGCTGGCGACCCCGAGTCCGAGACCAAACTGGGGCTCGCTTACCATGCCGGCACATTGCTCAAGCATGACGATGCGGAAGCGCTTCGTCTTTTGCAGCGCGCCGCGAATCGCGGCTTTGTCGCCGCGGAGGAAGCCATGGGAATCTTCTGCCAGTCGGGCTTCGGGATGCCTCCGGACAAGGCGCAGGCGGCGGCGTGGTATACGAAGGCGGCGCGCCACGGATCGAGGGACTCGGCCACCAATCTGGGGTTGATGTACTCCAGAGGCGATGGCGTTCCGAAGGATCCAGCCGCGGCGGTGATGTGGTTCCGCAGCGCCGCCGAGGCGGGCGACACCACCGCGCAGTTGAATCTCGCCGGGTTGTACCACCGCGGCGAGGGAGTGCCGCGGGACGACGACGAAGCGACGCGCTACCTGACCAAAGCGGCGGAACAGGGGTCGATTCCGGCGATGCTCGAACTGGCTGGTTGGGAGCTGCGGCCGGAGCACGGCGGCAATGTCGACGATGCCATCGGCTGGCTGAAGAAAGCGGCCGAACAAGGCGATGCCACCGCGCAGGCGGAGTTAGGCGACATCTTCGTCGACACGAAACTCGGACGGCTGGACTATCCACAGGCTTTCACTTGGTACAGAAAGGCGGCGGAGCAGGGCATGCGCGAGGGCCAGTTTGGACTGGGAGCGCGATATCTGCTCGGGCAGGGGGTTCCGCAGGATATGCAGGAAGCTCGGCGCTGGCTGACGCCGGCAGCCAACCGCGGACATCCTTATGCGCAGTTTCTGCTGGCGAGGATGCTGGAGGCGGGCGAAGGCGGGCCGGTCGATGCCGCGGGGGCAGCGAAATACTATGAAGCGGCGGCGAATTATGGCGTCGCCGAGGCGCAATACAATCTCGGAATGTTGCTGGCACGCGACCACAACCATGAGACGAGTCTCGTCTCCGCCTACATGTGGTTGATTTTGGCAGAGGACGCGGTGAAACAGAGCGCGGCGGCCGCGCAAGAGGTGCGGAAGTCGCTGACGCCGCAGCAATTTGACCAGGCCGAACAGGCGATTAACGAGTGGCGAGCGGCGCACGTTCGGCGGCCTGCGGCGCAGTAGGCGGCAATCGCGCAATCAGCGACGCAGGGCGAACAGACGCAGGGCGTTTTCCCGATAAATTTTGCGGAGAACGTCGTCCGGAAGGTGCAGGCCGTAGATGTTCCAGCGACCTTGCCGCGATGCGTGGGAGGGATACTCGAAATATTCGTCTGCGGTTTCGAGAAAACGGAAATGCAATCGGTACATCTCGATGGTGGGCACTAAATCGGTGCCGAACAGGATTCGGTCGGCATGTTTTAGAAAAAAATCGCGGGCGGTATAGGGTTGACGGCCCAGTTCGGCAGTCCTGGCACTCATATCGACAAAAACATTCGGGCAAGTGGAAAGCAGGCGGTCGAGATAAGTCAGGTTCTCCGGTTTCTCGGCCATGTGCGCGGCGACGAAGGTCGTGTTGGGATGGCGCGCAAACACCCGGTCCCGCTGGCTCAACAACTCGTCTTTACTGTAGTGCGATCCGTGGAAGCCCCAGTCGGGATGGGCGGCCAGTTCTTCATAGCGCTCGTTGAAGCGGTCGATGGGAAGAAAGAACGCATCGGGATCGGCAATGTGAAACATGACGGGAACGCCGAGTTTTGCCGTTTCCTCAAACAGCGGGGCAAGTCGCACATCGTCAATGCGGAGCAGTTCACCATTTGACTCGCGGAGTTGCAGCCCCAGGTCTTTCCAGATTTTCAGCCCGCAGGCGCCAGCCGCAACAAAGCGCCGTAAACGTTCAATCGCCAGTTGGAAAAAACCGGGGTGGTGCAGGCCGTTCCAGTCCATCCAGGCAATGGTCGAGAAGCGCTCGGGCGCGAAGGCATGAAAGCGGCGGAGAATGGCGAGCGCTTCCTCTCCCACTTTCATGGTGATGTTGACAGTTCTTTCAATTCCGCATTCATCCATGATGCGCAGAACATCGGCGGGATCCTGCGCGTCGAGGTGGTTGTGGAAGTCAATCGCGGCGAACTTCGCTCTGAACACGGAATGCGCCTGGGCCACGAGCATGGAGCGCGGCTGGAAATCACCGAGGCGAAGATCGACGTCGACCTTGGCGGAGACCATCGCTATGAATTTGTCTGTTTCCGACATGGGTCTGCCTCACGCGGTATGATTTGTCGATTGTCGTGCCGACGACAAAGATCAATACTAACCTTTGGTTTCGATTAGTTGCGAACACTCTCAAGATCTTCTATAGACCGGGTTCGCATTGCATTAGTATCAAGGATCGAATGGAACGAATCACGCGCAGTTCATTGTCGTTTCTTCTCCTCGTTTCTCCCGTTCGAGGCAATCCCGATTCTCCGATGAGCTCGCGAAGGCGTTCCGGCATGGCATGGTGGATGTGAAGACAGAGAAACGAATTGGCTTGGCGCGAGCGCTTTCCAAGATGGGCTATTGCTCCCGGTCGAAGGCGACAGTTTTGATTCGCGCGGGGCGAGTCACTCGAAATGGACGGATCGTGCGCGACCCCGAATGCCCGATACGACTGCCGCAGGACCGGATCGAGGTTGACGGCGTGCCGCTCGGCAACGCGCCGAAAATTTACCTCATGATGAATAAACCGCGCGGTGTGGTGACAACCGCGTCCGATGAGAAAGGGCGCAAGACGGTTTACGATCTGCTGGAGCCGGGATTGGCTTGGGTTGGTCCCGTGGGCCGGTTGGACAAGGCGAGTGAAGGGTTACTGCTGTTGACCAACGACTCCGAATGGGCGGCCAAGATCACCGAGCCAGCGAGTCATTTGGACAAGAAATATCACGTGCAGGTGGACTGCGTTGCCGACGCCGATCTGTTGGCAAGGGTGATCCGCGGGTGCACGGTGGAAGACGCTGCAGTCGGCGCTCCGGCTCAGTCCGGTGAACATCTTCGCGCCAAGGGAGCGAAGCTTCTGCGGCACGGCGATAAGAACAGTTGGCTGGCGATTACGCTGGACGAAGGCAAGAACCGGCAGATTCGCCGTCTGCTCGAAGCGCTGGAGGTGCGAGTGTTGCGGCTGGTACGAGTGTCGGTTGGGCCGGTCGAGTTGGGCGATCTGAAGAAGGGCTTTACGCGGAAGCTGACGCCTGGCGAAAAGCGGGCTTTGGACCGGGAACTGCAAGGCATCCGCTCATGAACATTCCGCACAAGTGGAGAGTCAATCTGCGATGGAGATTGTCAGATCCGTGCCGTAGTATTTAAATGCATGTATCGACCAGAAACGAGGACTATGAGCGCCGTCGTACAGAACAAAGGACAGGAAAACTCCACGCTTCATTTCTCCGCTCTCGAACCGCCTCGCCGCTATCTGTTCGGACCGGGGCCCAGTATGGTTCACCCGCGGGTCTATGAGGCGCTGTCGAAGCCAATTGTCGGGCACCTCGATCCGTATTTCATCCAGGTGATGGCCGACGTGCAGCAATTGCTCAAGACCGCCTTCGGAACTGACGGAGGCGCCACGCTGGTCATTTCCGGCACGGGCAGCGCGGGCATGGAAGCTGCCGTGGCCAATTTCATTGAGTCCGGAACCAAGATCGCGGTGTTTGCCAACGGATATTTCTCCGACCGGCTTACGGAGATGGCGAAGCGCCACGGCGCCGACATCGCGCGCTTGGAAAAGCCTTGGGGAGAGACCTACACCGAGAACGAAGCGCGAGAGTTTATTGGTCGCGAAAAACCGAAGGTTGTGGCGTATGTCCACGCCGAGACTTCGACGGGAGCGTTGCAATCGGGCCAAGCCATCTGTGCCGCCGCTCACGCTGCGGGCGCTCTGGTGATCGCCGATTGCGTCACCTCGCTCGGCGGCGTGCCGGTGGAGTTCGACCAGACCGGCATCGACATTGCTTACAGCTGCACGCAAAAAGGGCTGAGCTGTCCACCGGGATTATCTCCGATGGCGATTTCGCAGCGGGCCATGGAGTGGCTGCGGGCGCGTACTTCTCCGGTGCGCAGCTGGTATTTCGACCTCAAGCTGATTCACGATTACTCCACGGTATCGCACCGCTATCATCACACGGCTCCGATTTCGATGTTCTATGCCCTGCGCGAGGCGCTGCTGGTCATTGCCGAAGAGGGAATCGAGAACCGCTGGGCGCGCCATCGACGGTGCCATAAGCTCTTTGTCGATGGCATCGAAGCGATGGGCCTGCGCATGCACGTTCCCGCAGAGCATCGCATTGCGACCCTGAATACGGTGTGCGTTCCGAAAGGAGTTGACGAGGCGAAAGTGCGAAAACGGCTGTTGGACGAAGCGGGCATTGAGATCGCCGGCGGTTTCGGTCCGCTCGCGGGCAAAGTGTTCCGCATTGGCGTGATGGGGCCGTTGGCCACCGAAGATAACGTGCAGTTTTTCCTGAAAGAGTTTCGAAGAACCCTCAGTGCGGAGGGTTACTCGATCTAGATCCATGCCCTGTGGCCAGTAGTCGCGGCTCGCCGATAAGGGGACGGATTCGGCAAAGAGCGTTTACCGGCCTCGCCGTTCGCGCACATCGTCACGGTGTCTCACTTTTTCTCAAATAGCGTTTCCTCGATCAGTTCGCAGAGAATGTGTCCGGTCAAGATGTGCGCTTCTTGGATGCGCGGGGTCTGATCGCTGGGAATGCGGATGCAGTGATCGACTGCGCTCGGCAACTTTCCGCCGGTTCTTCCGCTCAGGCCCACGGTGACGAGCTTTTTCTCGCGGGCCACGTTCAAGGCGCGCAGCACGTTGGGAGAATTGCCGCTGGTGCTGATGGCGAAGGCCATGTCACCGGCGCTGCCGATTCCCTGGATCTGGCGCGCGAACACTTCCTCAAAAGAATAATCGTTGCCAATGGCCGTCAGGACGGAGGTATTGGTGGTCAAGGCCCATCCTGACAGGCTTTGGCGCTCTTTGAGAAACCGTCCGCTCAATTCGGCGGCCAAGTGCTGGGCGTCCGCGGCGCTGCCGCCGTTGCCGAAGAACAGGATCTTGTTTCCGGAGCGGAGGCACTTTGTCATGGTATCCGCTACTTCGACGACCGCGCCCAAGTACTCCGCGGATTCCAACAGGCTCTGCATTACCGACGCGCAGTCGCGAATTCTGGCGACCGCCAAAGACTGCGCCGTTTCCGCGTTCATAGAAAATCTCCGATCCACCGCCAACCTTCACGAGGTCGCGCGGGGTTGGATGTCATTGTCGTGCAATATGTCCTGCGATCTGTACTGCAATTCGCCCTGCAACGGTTCCGCCATGCCATATTCAAAATTGATGCGCTCCTGTTCGACCACGAGCGGACGTTTCTGCACTAGGGTATGGATGGTGCCGATGTACTCGCCGATAATGCCCATGAACAGCATTTGGATTGACAGGAAGAAAAATACGCCGATGACCAATGGGGCGACGCCTACCGAGAAGCGATGCCAATAGATCAGTTTGTAGACGAGGTACCCCAGCGATACCAGAACGGAAACCAGCGCACCCACAAAACCGGAAAAAGTGACCAGCCGCAGCGGCACCTTGGATAGGTTTGTGATCGCGAGCATCGCCATGTCGTACAGCGAATAGAAATTATTCTTGGTGATGCCGCGCTTGCGCGCCGGCTGGTGATACGGAATTTCAAAATGCCGAAACCCCGCCTCCGCGATCATGCCGCGAAAGTACGGATACGGATCGTCGAAGCTCTTGATGACTTCCACCACCTTGCGGTCATACAGGCCGAAGCCAGTGTAATTCTCGTAGGTTTCCACTCCCGAGAGACGCTTGACCAGTCGGTAGTATTGCTTGCGAATCCAGAACATCAGACCGCTTTCCCCGCTCGTGACCTTGACGCAGATCACAACCGGGTAGCCTTCCTCCCACTTGCGGATCATGTCGAGAATCATTTCGGGAGGATCCTGCAAGTCGGCCACAATCCCTATGACGGCATCTCCGCCGGCCTGATATAAAGCGTGCATGGGCGAGCGGACATGGCCAAAGTTGCGGGTATTCCGGATTATTTTCACGTTCCTGTCCTGGGCAGCGATCGCCTTCAGTTCGCCCAGGGTGTTGTCGGTGGACGCATTGTCGATAAAGATGTGTTCGTAGCGGTAGTTTCCGGCGGCGGCGACGGCGGCACGCACCTGGAGGTACACGTCGCGCACGTTCGCCTCTTCGTTGAAACAAGGCGTCAGGATGGTCAGGGTCTTAGACATGGTGTGCAGACAGGTCGAGCCCACGTGAAAGTTTGACCCTTCCAGTTCGACGAGCTGACCTCATAGTCAAATGTACGGAAGAGTCTTTCCAGCGGTTTGTCGGTATATTCCTTGTTAACCAGATGCGTTTCGATCGCGAACTGAATCGGATGTGACTTTAAGAAATCTGCCGCTGCCCGAATTGAAACTAACTCCGCACCCTCGATATCCATCTTGATATACGCAGGAACCGCGCCTAGCTCACTGCACGCGTCGGCAATGCTCAGCGTTGGCACCTTCTTGACGCGGCCTGCGCTCGAATACGTGAGGTAGTCGCCTATGCCAGAATTCATCGTGCCGTCCATATGAAACGTAGCACTCCCCGTCTTATCGCAAAGCGCCTTTCTGACCGGGACGACGTTCGTGAGGTGATGCATCTCAATGTTTCTCAACAGATACTCAAAATTATCATCGTCCGGCTCGAAAGCGTACACCTTGCCAGACGGCCCAACCAACTGTGCCAAAAAGTACGAACTCGCTCCAGCATGCGCTCCTGCATCCCAGACGACATCTCCCGCACCCGGCAAATACCAATGTGTGTATGCATCCATGACATCATCTTCCGGAACCGATGGGAACTGGAATGCCACGTCGCTTTTCTTGTACCGGTGGAGCCCAGGGCCTGAAAAATCGAGGACGGTGCGCCCTTGACACTCAACCCCCGCAATTGTGTCAAAAAACAGGTCGTAGCATTCCATCATGACAGGAACCTGAACATAGTAGCTTTTGGACAGGATCATGTCACGATTGAGTTTCTGCAGGAAGATCTGATTACCCGAAAAGCTTACTTTGAAGCCCTTCAGGCGGCCGTGGGCCTTCAGGGATCCTTGAACGAGAGCGCTGTCAGGGCCGCGCCCTACCAGATATTGTTTTATCGTCTTCATCGCCATGTTTTGCTGGGCATCAATTCTGGAGTGCAAACGGGTCACTCGTCGAACTGCAACTGGGCTGCGTCAATCAAGTTTGCATTAGCCCCATACCAGCCATAGAGGTCCCGAATCGCATCCTCCAAATCCCAAAACTCATACCCGCCCATTTCCGTCAGCATACGCGAGTTGTCGGCCGAGTACTCCGCCCCCGTCCCGTCCGACAGAATTGACACATTGGTCTTGCGTCCCGAGACCTCGCCCGAGACCCGGGCAATGACCCGAGCCAATTCCGTGATCGCAAAGGGCCGCCCGCTGCACACGTTATAAGCCCTATGCCGCGCCTCATTCTCGATAAACCACATCGTCAGCTTGACCAGGTCTTTGACATACAAGTAGTCAAACACGATATCCTGTCGCAGCACAATCGGCAGCCCTTTAACCGCCCGGCAGCAGGCGTTGGAAATGAAACGCACGGTGTAGTCCTCGTAAGCTCCGAAGACCCCGAACAACCGCAGATTCACGATCCGCTCGGAACGCTCGATGTACTTCGCGCAAATGTACTTGGAAAAGCCGTATGCGTCCTTGGGCACGCGGGCATCGAAATCGTCTTCCCGGACTCTTGGCGGCAGTTGAACACGGTCGTACTCCGCGCCGGAGCCGAAGTGAATCATTTTTCCGAATTGCGACTGGTTGCGCGCGAGATTGAAGAACATGCGGCAATTGCGATCGAGCAGATCCGGAGGAGCAGCCAGTCGCCGATTCGAGCGGGTGGTGGCGGCATGAACGATGACGTCGCAACGATGCGCGCCGAGGTAGTCGCGCACCGCTTGCCCGTTAAGAAGATCCAGTTCGGCCGAAGAGGGGGCCAATACCTCATACTTGGAAGTAAGCTGCTCCTCCAGATTGCGTCCGATGAATCCCGACCCGCCGGTGATCAGGAGGCGCGTCATGCGGAAGATTTGAGGCGCCGCGCGCGACGAACGATTACCCTGCGCAGCGGGTTCAGTAAAGCTGGGTTCAGCCGGTCAACCCACCAGACAAATCGCCATCGGAGAGGGAAGACTATAATCTTCCGGTTGCGCGCTATTCCCTGGACAATGCAGCGCGCCGCTTTCTCCACAGGAATGGCAGGGGTAAGCCACGACGGCTCCTTTAGGTCTAACATTGGCGTCCTGATGTTGCCCGGGCACACGACGCTCACGCGGACGTTGTAATCCTCGGCCTCGATGGCCAATACCCGGCTAAACCCGACTACACCAAACTTGCTCGTAATGTACGGTCCCAGCAAAGGATCGCAAGTGAAGACCGACGCGGATCCCATGTTTATGATTCTTCCCGATCCCTGCTCTTTCATAACCCGATAAGCGCTGATTGAGCCTGCAATGACGCCTATGAGGTTCACCCGTAGAACTCGGTCCCACTCCGCGAAAGGGAGATCGGACGCTTCGCCGTAAGTTGAAACGCCGGCATTGTTGAAGAAAAGATCCAAGGATCCGAAGTCCGACTTCACCCGCTGAACGACTGAATCGACTTGCTCTGGACTCGATACATCCAGACCCATGGCATGTGCGCGCTTTCCCAGTGCGGCAGCCACTTCTTGGGCCTTCTCCCGTGCGATATCCGCAATTATGACTGTCGCTCCGGCGGCTACCAACTGCTTGGCTAGAGCTGCGCCGAGTCCCGATGCTCCGCCGGTTATGACTGCGACCTTATTGCTAAAGATATCTCTCACTAGCGCACAACTCCCTCGACTACCGAAGTTTAGCGGAACGAAACGTAAAGCTCTTGTGTCCGATGAAGCTGGCAACCGCTGTCGAAGCGGCGACGATTCCCCCAGCTAAATAGGGAGCAGAAGCATCCATGGGCGTAAGGTGCCGAATGAAGAACACGAGTACGGGCAAAACCATTACTGCGAAAAGACTAGCACCGCCATAAACTGCGACACACTTCATCCACTCACGTACGTAATTACCTCTGGTTTTGAATATGAACCGCTTGTAGGAAAGGTAAGAGAACGTTATGTTGAACAAATTTGAGAGGGCCGCTGCGAGAATATATGCATGCGGAATGTGCGGGGTAAGAAGCGCCGTAAGACCCGCATAACACCCGAAGCCGAACAGAGTATTTCCGGCGCCAACCAGCAGGTATCGCCCGAACTGCCCGGGCGGGAAGTGGCGCGTGATTCGCGTGCTCCAACTGTCGTCAAAATCTGGGAGGCTCATCGTTTTACATCTCACACGGAGCAAATTGACCAAGGAATATTACGGGCCTGCCTCAGGCATCGCCCTTCAGCCGAAGCCGATTCGCCGGCACGGCATAGCATACCAACTCTTTTCCATCGGCCTCATGCAGCCGCAAGAACAAGTGATAGTCTTCCGCCAGTGCGTTGATGAAGAGCGGGATGCGCCACAGATCGTCTTGCTTGTGGTAAACGCAGATGGAAAGAATCGGGCGGTGCGTCTGGATCGAGCGGCGAGCGCCCGCAAGCGCGTCGAGCTCAGCCCCTTCGATATCCATCTTGATAAATGTGGGTGCGGCTTCTGTGGTCAATTCGTCAATCGGAATGCACTCCACCACGACGTTGCCGTCGGCTGCAAGGCGGGCACCATCGCCGCCGCCCGCTTGAAAGCGCAGTTTGCCGCGTTTGGCGCCTACGGCGACGTTCAGCGCGCTAATCCTGGAGGCGACGGGCGCATCGAGCGTGCCAATCCACTTCGTAAGACGATCGAAATTCTGCGGGTCCGCCTCGATCGCGACAATTCTGGAGAAGGCAGGATTTCTGCGGATCACCTGTTCCGCCGTGTCTCCCGTGTAGGCGCCGCAATCCACAAAGACTTCGTGGTCGTCGATTCGATACAGGCTGTCAGGGAAATACTGTTTTTCGTCGACCGGCGGTCCGAGAGCATTCTGATCGCCGAGCGCACGCCATCGCACGTGGTTCAGATATTCCTGCCGCGAGGCATCATCAGCCCACAGGGATGCCGCTTTACGCACATCGGCCGCTTGCTCGTACAGCTTGTGGGGCAGATCCTGGCAGAAGTCGGGTAACAGTTGGTCGGCGAACTTCCAGCGCAAGAATGCGGTGGAGTCGACGTGGGTACATCCCATGCTTTCGAGCTGCGTTCGGCTGTCGCGGTAATAGTGGCCCAGCGACCAAATGGCGATCAGGAACAAAGCCGAGCCTCCATACTGCGCGGCCGCATCTTTGGGCGACAAAACTGGAACGCCGTCAACCTGCGATCCCCACTTGGACGGGCTGTTGTCGGCAAAGGCCAGCGGCTCCACGCCGATGCTGCGAAGGCATTGCAGAACCTTACGCCCCAGGTTTCCCGCGCCGAATAGCACCAGACGATTCCCGCATCCCGCCAGCAAGTTGTCAAAGGCCGAATTCTCACGCTCGCGCACACTGCTAAGGGGCTCACTGAGGATGCGATCAAGTTCGACTAGGTATTCGTCTGTCGCTGCCATTATCACTCGCTCACCGGCTCCACGATCATATTCTGGGCAAATTCGTCGCGATCGAGGAAGGGCCACAGATCCTCGAGGGGCTTGGAGACGAACGATCCATCCGGACGTTGAATCGAGGTAACGCGCGGAGCCCTGATCTCGTCGGGAATGATGTGCACGTCGCAAACCACCGGCCCGCGGCTGCGCAGAACTTTGCGGACGGCGGCGCGCAAATCCGATTGACCTTCTCCTTGACCTTCGATCACCGCGGTCTTCAAGCCGTAGGCGCGAGCGACCTTACGATAATCGGGAATCGACACGCCAGTTTCGGGACTGCATCCGATGTTGGGGGCGCCGAAGTAATTCGTTTGACTGGCGCGAATCGAAGCGTATCCCTGGTTATTAAGGACGAAAAGCTTGATCGGCAGTTGCAGGTGCGCGATAGTGGCCAGTTCCTGGATATTGAGTTGAAGGCCGCCGTCGCCGTCGACGCAGATCGTTTTCTTGCCGCCGCTGCCCAGGCACACGCCGATGCTGGCGGGGATGCCGTATCCCATGGCTCCGAGGCCGGCGGTGTGAAACACGCGGCGGCCTTTGCGCGCGCGGTAGGCTAGCAGGAACACTTCGATGGCGCTTCCCGAGCTTCCGGAGACGATGCGGTCGTTCGGTCCGGCTTCCTGCCCGACGACCTCGGCCAGGTGATAGAGACTGACGAGTCCGGGAGCGCGGTGCTCGGGCAAAACGACGGGATAACGCGCCTTCCAGTCCTGGCAGCGTTGGAGCCACGGGCTGCGATCTTTATTCTTATCGAGTGCGGAGCCAGCCTGCCGCAGCATGTGGTCGATAAACGCGCGAGCGTCGGCACAGATTGGATTGTCAATGATGGGATTGTCGATGGCGCCTTCCAGCTTGCGCAGTTCCGCCGGGTCGATATCGACAACCGTCTTGTAGGCTCCGCGGGCGAATTGATGAGGATCCCAACCCATGAGAGGCGGGTCGAGACGAGTTCCGATCACGAGGACGAAATCGGCGTTCTGGAGGGCGAAATTCGCGGCGCGCGATGCTACGGTGCCGGGGCGGCCGACCAAGAGCGGATCGTCGTCGTCCAACAAATCCATCGCCATCCAGGTGAGGCCGACAGGGACATTCAAGAGACGCACAAGTTTTTCAAACGCCGCGGCCGCGCCGGAAACGCGAACACCATTTCCCGCAAAAATAAATGGCCTCTCAGCCCGGTTTAGCCGAGCGATCACTTCGCGTACTTTGGCAGCTAAGTCGTTGTGTTCGCCGCTTGGCGACTCGCCAGGATCAAAGCCGCGCATGGAATCTGGATCAACCGGTGCAGCCTGAACGTCAATGGGAATGTCGATCCAAACCGGGCCCGGTCTTCCAGTGAGAGCCAGGTGTACCGCTTTTTCGAGATGGTAGCGGATGCTTTGCGGGTCGTCGATGGTCACCGCGTACTTCGTGATCGGTTTGATGATCGAGACAATATCGACTTCTTGACTGCCGCGCTGTCGCACTCCGAGCGGAGTGCCATCGGGACGGAACATGCGGTCGGCGCGTTTTACCTGTCCTGAAAGAACGAGCATCGGAGTCGAATCAAGCCAGGCGCCGACGACACCCGTGATTGCATTCGTGCCGCCGGGACCGGTCGTAACCATGGCAACGCCCAGGTTATTCGTTGCCTTCGAATAATTTTCCGCGGCGATGGCGCTGGCTTGTTCGTGATGGTTGCAGACGAAGGTCAAATCGCTGCACCGGGCGAGAGCGTCGTTCAAGTGCATGGCTCCGCCGCCGGTGAGCAGGAAAACGTGCTTCACCCCCTGCCGTGCAACGAAGCGCATAACATAGTCAGCGAGTCTCATGCTCTCCTAGCGAACCGATTTTGCCGCCGTTTTGGTAGACGCGAGCAACATGTCCACAACCTCGCGCACAGCGCCGTTGCCGCCGGTGAGTTTGGTGACCACCTGGCAAAGCTTTCGAATCCGAGGACGCGCGTCGGCGGGGCAGGCGCTGAGACCGGCGATGCTGAGCGCGGGCAAATCGTTTACATCGTCTCCAATGAAGCAAATCTCCTGCAAATGCAATCCGTGCTTTTCCGAGAACGTGCGCAGTGCACTGGCCTTGTCCTTGCAGTTCTTGTAAACGTCGCCGATCCCAAGCTTACTGGCCAGTCGATCGACGAGCGGACTGGCCTCGCCCGAAATCAGCGCGAGCACCATGCCCGATTTTCGCGCCAGCGAGAGGCCCATGATGTCGGCAAAGTGAAAGCGCTTCCATTCTTCACCGTTTGGACCCCACCAGACGCCGCCGTCGGTGAGCACGCCATCGACATCCATGGCGATGGCCTTGATCCTCGCCACAATCGCAGGAGCCTTATCCGGCTTCTTCCGCCGCACTATGCCGCTCCCACGCGCCGAAGCTTTTTGATGATCGGTTGCTCGCGTTCCAGCACTCGCTTGACGCCGTCACCCTTCGATTTTTCGATCAGGCGTATGTCGCGAACCAGGCGCGTGATGCCGTTCGGTTCGAGCGATGCGGCGTGGTCCGAACCCCACATGGAGCGATCGAGTGTAATGTGCCGCTCGACGATGCAGGCTCCCATCACCGCCGCCGCGACGCTTGAAGGCAAACCGGTTTCGTGGCCGGAATAGCCAACCGGCACGCCATAACGATCTCGCAGCACGTCGATCACCTGCAGATTCAATTCTTCGTAGTACGCGGGGTACGTGCTGCAGGCATGCAGAAGCACGAGATCCTGCTTGCCCAGAACCTCCACCGCGTGGTCGACTTCCTGGAGCGTACTCATCCCGGTCGACAATACGATCGGCTTGCCGACCGCGCGAGTATGGCGCAGCAGGTGGTCGTCGGTGAGGGATGCGGAAGCGATCTTGAAGCAAGGGACTTGAAACTGGGCGACGAAATCGACGGAGGCCTCGTCCCAGCAAGACGCAAACCAGTCAATCTTGACCTCGCGGCAATAGCGGTCGATTTCCCGATACTCTTCGAGTTCGAATTCGAGGCCGCGCTTGAGATCGCCGTTGGTGGCGCCAAAAGGGCTTTCCCGGGGCTTTGCCAGTTCCTCCGGCGTGTAGACGACATCGATGGTCCGCTTCTGAAACTTCACAGCGTCGCAATCGGCGCCCAAGGCTACGTTGATAAGCTTCTTGGCGAGATCGATATCTCCATTGTGGTTGATTCCGATTTCGGCGACCACGTAACAAGGTCTTCCGGGGCCGACCACCTTGGAGCCCAGCCGAACCTCCGGAAGCGGGGAGGAATTCTTATTATTTTCTTGCGGCATCGGAAAGTACTCCTTTTGACGCGATTTCGTCGATCGATTCCAAAACGTAATCCAAAATGGCCGGCGTAAGGCCAGGATATATGCCAACCCAGAAAGCCTGATTCATCACGCGGTCGCTGGTTGCCAGATCGCCGACGACGCGATAGTTGAGGCCAGCATATGCAGGTTGCCGAATCAGGTTGCCGCCGAACACCTGGCGAGTCGCGATCTTTCTGCCTTGCAGGAACTCCATAAGAGCATGCCGTGAGAAGGGAGCCGTCTCGCGCAGCAGAAGCGGAAATCCAAACCAGCTGGGATCGGAATTCGGAGTTGCTTCCGGCAGAATGAAGTGCGCGTCGCCGTTCTTGTCGCGGAGCCCGGCCTGCAAATATGCAAAATTGCGCTTTCTCGCGTCGATGAACGCCGGCAATTTCTTCAACTGCGCAACGCCCACGGCCGCCTGCATGTCGGTGGCTTTGAGATTATAGCCAACGTGCGAATAGATGTATTTGTGATCGTAGCCGTGCGGCAACTCTCCCAATTGCCAGTCGAAACGCTTGCCGCAGGTATTCTCTTTACCAGGAGCGCACCAGCAATCCCGTCCCCAGTCGCGAAAGGATTCGACCAGCGTGCGCAGCAGCGGCTTGTCGGTCAAGACGCACCCGCCTTCGCCCATGGTGATGTGGTGAGCAGGATAAAAGCTGACGGTCGCGAGATCGCCGAAGGTTCCGACTTTTTGTCCGCGATAGGTTGAGCCGAGCGCGTCGCAGCAATCTTCGATCAGCCAGAGATTGTGTTTCTTTGCGAACGCGGTTACGGCATCGAGGTCGAATGGATTTCCCAGCGTGTGCGCAAAGATGACGGCACGTGTGCGGCTGGAGAGCGCCGCTTCGAGTTGGGCGACATCTACGTTGAAGGTGGGAACCTGGACATCGACGAAGACAGGAACCAGTCCGTTCTGCAGGATCGGATTGACGGTAGTGGGGAAACCCGCCGCGAGTGTAATGACTTCGTCACCGGGCTTCAGCCGTCGATCGCCCAATCTTGGCGAAGTTAAGGCTGTGACCGCCAGCAGGTTGGCCGAAGAGCCAGAGTTCACCAGCACCGCCTCGCGCACGCCAACGAATTTTGCGAACTCCCGTTCGAACTGTTCGGCGAAGCGCCCGGTGGTCAGCCAGAAATCGAGCGATGAATCGACCAGCAGTTCGAGTTCTTGTTTATCGAAGACTCGGCCGGCAACGGGCACAGGGGACGATCCCGGCACGAAGTCGGGGGCAGGGAAGGCCTCATGGTAATACTCGCCCACGAGTCCGCGGATGCGGTCGCGCAATTGGTCGGCTCGGGACACTACTTCAGCGCCTCCCGATACCATGCGATGGTCTTTTCCAATCCTTCATCCAGAGTGAACATCGGTTTCCAATTTAATTCCGTGCGTGCCCGCTCGGCGCTCAGAAACTGATGCCGGATTTCATTCGAGGCCTGGTTCTGAATCTCTGGCTTTAACTTCGATCCCATTTTCAAGAGAATGGCATTCACCAGTTCCAGCACGCTGATCTGCGCTTCATTGGAAAAATTATAGGCGGTGCCGCAAAGTTTGGAATTTTGGAAGAGCCGCTCGGCCAGCAGCATGTAGGCCGCAGCGCCATCTTCCACATAGAAGTAGTCGCGCACGAATTTGCCGTCGGAGCGAATGATAGGTCGTTCGCCGCGAATCACTGAGCGGATGGTGCCGGGCACCACGCGGTTCCAGTTCAAGTCTCCGCCGCCGTAAAAATTGCCGCAGCGCGTGATCGCCAGCGGGACGCCAAAGGTGTGCGCGTAAGACTGCGCAATCAAGTCGGCGCACGACTTGCTGACATCGTAGGGATGCTTCCCCTGCAACGGCATATCTTCCTTATAGGGAAGCACCGCCTGATCGCCGTACGCCTTGTCCGAAGAAGCCAGGATGACCGACTTCACCACCGGCGATCGCCGGCAAGCCTCGATCAGATTCCAGGTTCCGCGGACGTTGCTCTCGAAGGTCGAAAGAGGATTGCGGTTGGCGATGCCCACGATGGTCTGCGCCGCGAGATGAAAAACGACTTCGATCTCGTACTCGCCCAGCACGCGCTCCAGCAGATAGGGACTGCTCAGGCCGCCGCGCACCACGTTGACTCGCTCGGCAAGTTCCTGGTGCACGAATTCGCTGGCGGGAACCCAGTCGCGCACCAGCGTCGTCACGGATGCGCCCTGCTCCAGCAGGCGTTTCGTGAGCCATCCGCCCACCAGTCCCGTGGCGCCAGTGATAAAGACGGCACGGTCTCGCCAGAAGCCGTTCTTCATTTGATTGTCCCTGCCAAATTATTCCTGCCAAACCTTCCAGGGCGCCTGCTTCGCGCTCCAAAGCTGGTTTAAGTATTCATACTCGCGGTACGTATCCATGGCGTAGAAGAACCCATCGTGCTGATAGGCCATCAACTGCCCTTCTGCGGCAAGGCGCTCCAGCGGTTCCTTCTCGAAGATGCATTCGTCGCCGCCGAGATAATTGAACACGCGGCGATTGAGCACGAAAAAGCCCGCGCTGGCGCGGCCGGCGATCTTTGCCTTTTCCTTAAAACTTGTCACGCGACCGGTCGACTCCGACTCGATCACTCCGAAGCGAGAACTGGGCGTAATGGTGGTGACCGTGGCCAGTTTCCCGTGACTCCTGTGGAACTCCACCAGCTTTCGGATATCCACATCGCTTACGCCATCGCCATAGGTCAGCATGAAGAGATCTTCGTCTTGACCAATGTACTTCTCAATCTTCTTCACCCGTCCGCCCGTCATCGTGGTCGGTCCGGTGTCGACCAGGGTCACTTGAAAGTCTTGTTCGCGATGGACGTTTTTGTATTCAATCTTGGAGTTCCGGCCGAGGCAAAGGGAAAAATCGTTGTTCATTGCCTCGTAATTCAGGAAATATTCCTTGATCATATTGCCGCGGTAACCAAGGCAGAACACAAAATCGGTGAAACCATTGTGCGCGTACAACTTCATGATATGCCACAGGATCGGACGACCGCCGATTTCCACCATGGGCTTGGGCCGATACTCGGTTTCTTCGCGCAAGCGAGTCCCGAGCCCTCCGCACAGCATCACGACTTTCACGAGACTCTCCTGGCAGGCGCTGGTTTCCCGAAGCTAGAATCCGGGCAAACTGCACAAGGTTAATCTATCCGCAGTGCATCCGAATTGCCAAGAACACCATGCGCGTGAGGTTAGCGCTTAGGGTTCCGATTTCAATAAGTTGTACGCGGGATGCGAATTGTTTCGCAGCGGAAAGCGGTTCCGGATCGAGCGTTTCTCCGCACAGCGAGCGGGTTTTGCCGCTTCGCGGTTCGCCGTCTGCTCCCGGTTTGGGGCACAATACCTTGCGAATCTTGCGCGTAATCCCTATGCTGGGCTGGCAACGCAATTGCCAATCGTCCACTGGGAATCTGCGCGCATCTTAATTCTTGCGCTGGTTGACGGCTGACCGGTGCAATGCGACAAACCGGAGTACGCTCCAACGGACAAACGATGGAACGACCGATCTTCAAGGCAATCATAGTCGGCGCCGGACCGGCGGGCCTGACTGCCGCTTACGAGTTGTCGAAGCAGCATGCTCCAGTTGTTGTTCTCGAGAGCGACCCCCAATATGTTGGCGGAATTTCTCGAACCGTCAACTATAAGGGTTTCCGCTTCGATATCGGAGGTCATCGTTTCTTCTCCAAGTCTCGGGAGGTGGAAGAGTTCTGGACCGAGATTGCGGGCGAAGACATGTTGGATCGTCCGCGGTCGTCGCGCATTTACTACCGAGGACAGTTCTATACCTATCCTCTGAAGCCGTTCGAGGCGTTGTCGAAGCTCGGCTTGATCGAGTCGACACTCTGCATGGTTTCGTTCCTGGCCGCGCGCCTCCACCCCACGCCCGACCCTAAGACCTTTGAAGATTGGGTCACCAACCAGTTTGGCAAGCGCCTGTTCCGCATCTTCTTTAAGACCTACACCGAAAAAGTGTGGGGGATGAGCTGCAGCGAGATCTCCGCCGATTGGGCGGCGCAACGGATCAAGGGCCTGTCGCTCGGTTCCGCCATCAAGCACGCGCTTTTCTCGCATAAGCCCAAAGACCGCAAACAAATAGTGAAGACGCTCATTGACACCTTCCGCTATCCGCGACTGGGCCCGGGAATGATGTGGGAAGCGTGCGCGGAGAAAGTCCGCAAGCTCGGAGGCGAGGTGCTGCTGGGCCGCAGAGTCGTCGGCTGCCGCTTCGACTCCGCGGCGAATCTCTGGCGAGTGACCTCGCGCAGCGCCAACGGCGATTTGGAAGAATATCGCGCCGAGCATGTGATCTCATCGATGCCCATCCGGGAACTGGTGGCGCAGATCGAACCGCGCCTTCCCGAGGCGGCGTTGCAGGCTGCTCGCGCTTTGCGGTACCGCGATTTCCTCACGGTTGGACTGATCGTGCACGACCGCGGCCGTTTCTCCGACAACTGGATTTACATTCACGATCCCAGCGTGCAGGTCGGGCGCGTGCAAAATTACAAGTCGTGGTCGCCCGAGATGGTTCCCGATCCCGCTTGTTGCTCGTATGGGCTGGAATATTTTTGCTTTGAGGGCGATGGACTGTGGACGACCAGTGACCGCGAGCTCATCGAACTGGCCCAGCGGGAAATTCAACAGGTCAATCTCGCCGCCAGTGCGGATGTGGTCGATGGCTGCGTCATCCGCCAGCCCAAGGCGTATCCGGTATATGACGACGCGTATCAGCAGCATGTGAATACGATTCGCAAAGCGCTCGACGCAGCCTGTCCAACTCTTCATTTGGTGGGCCGCAATGGCATGCATAAATACAACAATCAGGACCACGCCATGATGACCGCCATGCTTACCGCAAAAAACATTCTGGCGGGCGAGCGGAAATACAACGTCTGGGCGGTAAATCAGGATGCCGAATATCACGAGGCGGGCGCGGCGGGCGGGCAAACCGCGGATGTGGAGACTCGCGTTCCAGTCCGGAACGGCTGTGCCAACCTCTCGAAATCGACGCTCAAGGAAGAAGCTCCTCATTTATGAGCAGCGTCCCGAAGCAGCGCAGCGAATTCCAAGATTTGCACCGTGTCACAATCCCTGAACGCGACTTGCTCCCTTCGCCTGCTGCGCGGAGGGCCACAGTCTTGGCGGGCGCGACGGTTACCGCCCTGGTCACATTGTTTTTTCTCCTGCTCTTCTGGAATCGCTTCCTTGGGATCAGGTCCGGCGATGGCGGCTTCACCGGCGGAGTGTTTTTTCTAAAAGGAATACTGCCGTATCGAGATTTTTACTGTCCGGTCCCGCCGCTGTTCGTGCTCCGCAGTGCGGCGGCGCTTGCGATCTTCGGAAAGCTGCCCATCGTGCTCAGGGCCTTCGGTGTTTTTGAGCGAGTGATTCTTTCGTTACTTTTATACGGCTGGCTGGTTCGTTTCTTTCGTGTGAAGGATGCGGCATTGGCCGCTATGGTCACCATGGTGATCTCGACCGGCGACGTCGCCGATCCCGTGAGTTCCTACAACCACTTCACGATTATGCTGGCCATCGCCAGCGGTTTCGCCGCGAGCTATGCTCTCGATCAAGGCCGAAAAAAGCGTGCTCTGCTGACCATCGGGTGTTTGGCCGGAGTTCTTTCGCTGTTATGTCTCGCATCCAAGCAAACCATTGGGCTCGGCGTAACCTTTGCCATTCCGGTGGTGGTGGGCCTCTGCCTGATGAGTCTGGAGGGAGTTCGTAAAGCAGCGCAGTTTCTGGCCGGATTTTCCGCAGGTTGGCTGCTTGCGGCAGGCGTCTTGCTGGGCTGGATGATGCACTTTGGCATCCTTCACGCATTTCTGACGCAGAGTTTCATTCAGGGCCCTGCCGCCAAAGCGTCCCATCCAGCCGACCTCCTGGTCCACACATTTGCGACTCTGAAGGACCTCTGGTGGGCGGCACTGAGCGCGGTGATCGTGCTGGCGATCTGGTGGCGGCCTTTGCGCCGGTCCGAAAGCAACAAGAAGGAGGATACGACCGCGAGTTCGCTGAAGGGCGTTCTGCTGGCGCTCATTCTTGGGCTCGGTGCCATCGCGGCCTCATCCCTGGTACTTCTCCCCTGGGACTCCCCGGCATTCCAGGTTTTCCAGCCGGAACTGCCGGCAAAACCAACAATCTATGCTTCTCTCATGGGAAGCGGCCTGCTGCTGTTCTACTACTCATGGCGATTCCTGAGCCGAAACTTATCGAGACGGCAATCGCAGTTCGCCCTCTTTGCGTCCATCTCGTTCGCTGTCGCGTTCATGACTTCCCTTTCTTTTCCTGCGTTTGAAGCCATGACGCTCCCGGGGCTGGCGCTGATTCTAGCGGTGTTCTTGAATGATTTCGAAGGCTGGCGGCGATTCGCTGTTTATGCCGCGTGCGGAATCGTGCTGTTCAGCCAAACCCAAGCCAAGGAAAGAATGCCGTTCGGCTTTGCGGATTGGATCGAACCTTCAGTGAAAGACGCGACCATGGCATCCTCGCTGCCCGAGTTGCGGGGATTCTTACTTCCACCGAGCACGGTCGATTTCGTCGATTCGACCATTCGCATCGTGCGGGAGCACTCCACCCCCAACGACACGATCTTCGTTTATCCAGAACTTGGATTCTTCTATGGCGCCACCGAACGAAGGCCCGCGACATTCTCTGCATCGCACAACATCGACGTTGTTCCAGATTCGTTCGCGAAGCAGGAGGCGGAGAGGCTGCTCCGAGCCCGGCCGGCCGTGCTGATCTACGGGCGGCTGCCGGAGCCATTTTTGCGCGAGGAAGAGGAGCATTGGCGCAACGGGCAGCGGAGCGGTCAACGCGATCTGATCGCCGCGGTCGAAACCTTGGCGCAAGAATACACACTCGCAAGGACCTTCCAAGTGTTCGGGCACCCCGTTGATGTCTTCGTGCGACCCTAGGGGATCTCTGATTGAGTCCCGGGTTTCCCCGTGCCTCCCCGTGTACCGCACGCGCAAACCAATCCTTAACTTAAACTCAGTCGTCCCTCCGGGTCTCTCGACCGATAACCCGGTGCTATAGTGTGAGATCATCCGAGTCCGGATAAGACGCACTCAGAGTTGACCCGAATTCCATGCGAAATTTCACCGTGGTCGACACGCTGGGGACGCTTAAGGCATGCGCCGCTCTTCTCCCATTCATGTTCGCCCCAGGGTACGTCGCGGGATGGGCGCTTGACCTTTTCGAGTTCCGGCAGCGTCGTCCAATTCTGCGCCTGATTCTCGCGGTCCCACTCTCCATCGCCATCTGTCCGATGCTTTCGTATCTGCTGGCACGATTTGTGGAGCCGGGGCTCTGGGTGTTCTATCTCGGTGTGTTTGCGGCCTGCATTCTGCTGCTGGCGAAGGATGTTCGTCGTGCGAGGCTGCGGCCGGTTGCAAAATATATCTGGGTCGCGTTGGGACTGGCGGCGGTGTGGGGAGCGGCAGCCATCGGATCGATGGTCGATCTTCAAATCGGAGACAAGCTCTATCCGCCGATTGTCGCTTACGATCACTCCGTACGCACCGCCATGACGGTTGCGGTTGCGCGCGGCGTCCCGCCAAGTAATCCTTTTTTTGCTCATGCGGCGACGCCGCTGCGCTATCACTATTTGTGGTTGTTGTTTTGCAGCCTGCCCATGAAGGCGCTCCATTTACCGCCGCGATTCGTCGTGTATTCCGGAGTCGTCTGGTGCGGCCTGGGCCTGATGTGCACGATCGCGCTTGGCCTCAAGTTCCTGTTGGGAGTACAGGAAGGCATCGAAAGGAAAACTCTGCTCGGGGTGGGCTTGCTCTGTGTGACCGGACTCGACATTCTGCCGATCCTCTACCTTGGGCTTGTGCAACGGTCGTGGCTGGCCGACATGGAGTGGTGGAACGAATCGCAGATCACCTCTTGGATTGGCTCCTTGCTGTGGGTGCCGCATAACGTCGCCGCGTTAATTGCATGTTTCGTTGCATTCTTGCTGCTGCGCCATCAGGCCGACGCGAATCGCCGATGGGCCACGGCTCCCGTGATCTTGGCGGGGATGGCTTTTGCCAGCGCGGCGGGGATGTCCGTTTACGTTACTTTCACGTTTGTGGTTGCAGTGGCTCTTTGGCTGCTGGTGTTGATCGCGCGGAAGGATTGGCTGGAGACAGCAATGTTCGTGAGCGCGGGTGCGGTGGCGCTGCTGTGGGCGCTCTCGTACCTCATTGACCTCCGCGGTCCCGGCAGCGCTGGTATTGGGACGCCCGCCGCAGGAGGCGCGTTCATGGAGTTCGCGCTGCGCCGGTTCAACATGGGGATCGATCTCACCCGATACGCCGGCATCCGCCTGCAGACGCCATTCGCGTTGCGCGTCGCCAATGCCATCTTCCTGCCCATCAACTATGGGCTGGAACTCGGATTCTTTCTCGCCGTCGGCGGGGTGCGGCTGCGGCGGCTCATGCGTGGCACGATCGCGGCCAGCGCCAACGAACTCGCTGCCTGGACGCTGGTCGCGGCCAGCTTCCTGATCGGCACATTCCTGCGTTCGAGCACCCTCAGCAGTAACGACCTGGGATGGAGGTGCTTTCTTCCCGCGCAACTGATTCTGCTGCTGTGGGGTGCCACGATGGTGCATGATTGGTGGTTCCGCGGCGACGCGCCACCAGCCGCGCCGCATCCATGGGCACGCTGCGCGCTCGCAACCCTTTTGATTCTCGGCATACTCGGAACCGGTTATCAGGTATTCATGCTGCGCATGTTCCCGGTCCTCGTCGATCGGCAGGACAACCATGGTGACTTTCGAGGACCGAGCTGGGTGGCTCCGAACCGGCAATTCGGCAAGCGGGCCTATGCCCTGCGTTCGGCGTACGAGGCCCTCGACGCGCAACTGCCTTCTTCCGCCGTCCTGCAGAGCAATCCGGTCACGAAAGACCTCGTTCTGCACATGCTGTATTCAGGCCGTGACGCCGCCGCCAGTGATGGCAGGTGCGGAATCGACTTTGGCGGCGACGCTGAGGTCTGTGCCAGTCGTGTGCGGAAGCTCACCGCTTTATTCCGGTTTCCCGATGGCAGCAATTTAGACGCCGTGTGCCGCGAGTATGGCATCGACGCGGTTGTAGTGGAAGATGCGGACCAGGTATGGCGAGAGCCGTCGTCGTGGGTTTGGAGTCGGAGCCCAGCAGTCGCCAACGATTTTGTCAGGGCATTTCGTTGCGGCGCGGCGGCGAATAGCATTCAACGCTGAACGGAAACCGGACTGCTAATGCCGGGATCATGATGGGAGTTGTTGGAGAATTTGAGGCCTCACAGTTTCCGCCGCTACTGATCCAAATTTGCGCCAACCCAGAGCCGCAATCAAATTGGAGGCTCAGCGGACTTTCCGAGGCATTGCGCCAACCATCAGACGGAGTTCGCCATCGGCCCTTTACGCGTCGTTGCTTTTCATCGCCTTCCAGATCCGGCCAAAGTTCTCGACCGTGTACGCGGCGCATATCAGAAGTATGGCGATATGGGGAGTTCCATATTGACCGTGATACGACTCCAGCAAGCAGAACGCAATAATGGTGCCCGTCGTTCCCATGGCAAGCGCAACAGCGATCACATCACTTGTTCTAATCCCAAAAGCGCCGCTTAGCAGGATCAGCGGGGCGAATAGAACGTAGGTAAGGGTCACAACATAAAAGGCGGTGAGAAAAGGAGCTTGAAGCATTCCTGCCAAACGGATTATTTGCAGGCCGGTTGTGCTCTTTAAAACGCTGCCGCCCTCCACCGCCATTGGATCGACTGTCTCGTCTGGTGCCGGGAACTTTGGCGCGAAGTCAAAGCTATCACGCACAAAGCTGTCGGCGGCGTTTTGTAGATAGCCGAGTGGATGTTTCTTGATCAGCTTCCAGTCAACACTCTGCAAATAATCGACCCACGCAACCGTATATAGATTTAAAGGCAGTCTCCGTTCATCGCTTGCCCAGTGGTAAATCCAATTACCCAGCTTGCCTCGCCGGTCGTTGGCCAGACTGGGAAACGGCATTTCCGACGCACGCCTTGTGAGTTCCCCCAGTCCCCGCCACATATATTCACGGTTAATTTCGTGCTGGTTATACAGAAGGTAGTACTTCGTCATGATCGTGCCGAAAACTTTGTCCTCGGGATCAACCTGGTCAAACATGTTATAGACAGGCTGGCTCATCTGAATGCCCATCATGTTCGTCATTCGGAAGTGGCCGCTACCGATGAAATTGCAGGTCATCCACGCGAAGATAGGCGGAGCGGCTGAAGTTGCGATTAACAGACACACCACGAGCAATCGGCGGGCTAGAACGGCGCGCGAAGGCACGAAGTTAGAACGAATGGAAAATGCGGCAGTTACGAGCACGATGACGACAAAGAAAACAAGATTGTCCGGACGAACGAGTGCAGCAAAAGCAACCGCCAAACCCAGAAGTATGGCAAGCGTTCTTCCGTTTTGCCCCCTATTAATGTGCAGCATCATTGTCGTGTAGAGCCAGATTCCCAGCAAAAGCGAGAACACGGATAACGACAGCGTAAGTATCGCCATGTCAGCTACGCAAACGGGGGTTGTGATGGCGAAGAAAAGTGCTGCAATAAAGGCGACGTTGTTTCGTACACCAAGTGTGCGAAGGGTGTCGTAAAGGAGATAGACGTCGACCAATCCGAGAACACATTGCAGGTCGCGCACGGTTTCGGCGGATGAAATCGACAAGGTCATGGCGGGCTGCGCACCGGACAACCATTGGCACAATCCCAAGAACAGAGGGTAAATGGGTGTTCTCATCCCGTCGCTGAAGTAACCATGCGCCCATTCGACCATCGGGCGCGAGTAGTGCTCGCTATCTAGACCCCACCAGGGTTTAAAAGTGACCATATAAAGCACCCGGATTACGACAGCGACAATAACAATTATGAGGGGACGCCAATCCCACGACTTTTGAGGTCGGTGGTGTTTTTCTGCAATCATCTTAAATTCCACTTGGTACAAATCTCGCCGGCCAGGTCAAGGTCATGTTCCCCAATTTTCGTCTTCACTTGTTCAGTGTCGAATTTTGATTCTCGCGCCCTTGCAACTCCAGCATCCGTTGCCGCACTTCGTCAGCCATCTTCATCTGTCCACTCGCCTCGTAAAGTCGAGCTAGCCTGTCCCAGCGCCGCGGAACCCCGGGCGTCCTCTGGATTGCCTCCTGCTGGAACGTGATCGCTTCATCCCACTGTGCGAGCAGCCGATGCCCCTCCGAGCGGCCTTCCGCGAGCTCGGCATAGACTTCCGGAGCCAGCGATTCCGCGCCATTGCGATACGGGCTGCTTTTCTCGGCCCGGTCAAAAGCCGCCAGCGCGTCCCGCGGATGGTTCAAAGTAAGTTGGAGCTTGCCCATGGTCATGTAGATATTGAAAGGCTGAAGCGCCAGCCCTGCCGCGTGCTCCAGGGCGTCAAGAGCAGCCGCGTTCCGGCCCTCGCTCCCGTAAACAGAAGCGAGAGAGTGCCAGACTCCGCCGTTTTCGTTGATCGCGAGCGATGCACGCAACTCCTGCTCGGCTTCCGCGTATTGCTGCCGCCGCTCAAAGAGTAGCCCCTTCAGCAGGTGAACGTTCGGATCGCCGCGATCGAGCGCATCCCCGCGGCCTAGAGACTCCTCCGCGTCGCCATCCCGATGCAGAATAAAAAAAAGTTCTCCGGAATTCAGGTAGAAGTCGTGAAGCGCCGATCGCGAAGCCGAAGCCGGAGGAGCGAGCGCCTGAGTGGAGCAATCAATCTGGAGGCGTCGGATCAACGAAGAATTGCCGGGTGTGTTGCGCAGAAACACCAGCGAGACGTCATCCATGTAAACGGGACGCCAGCTTGCACTCTGGCAAAACTTGTACGCATCCATGTTTCGCAAGCCACGAAGGTTGGCCGTCGCAACCAGCAGAACATTCAGATTCCAGCGCTCGGCCTCTGTCTGCCATGCCGGGGAATCTGGGTCTTCGCTGTAGAGGTTGAACTGCTCCATCGAAAGATCGGGATTGTTGCCGCGCCCATCGATGAAGTCGGGATACTTCGGGCCCAGGCTCCACGCGGCGTAACCACCAAGCTCGTAATCTTCGAAAATGTTTCCCGGAAGCTGTTCCCGCCGAATAAAAGCCGCCGCGCGGGCAGGGAACCACGACGCTTCTCCAGTTCCGAACCTCAAATCGGGATTGAACACGACGTAAGTGCGGTTCGAGACAAAGTCGGCAATCCGCAACAGCGCGATCGCGCAAAAGACAGCCGTCAAGAGGATGGCGGCAGATGTTGGAACTCGAAGCACGTGCGGAGAGTTATTTTTTGCAGAGCCATCCGGGCGCTCGTCGAAGAGTGCCTCCAGCGCTCCCGCACCCAAAGTTACGACGCAAATTGCGAACAGCGCCGAATACCGCGCATGACTCAATGCGGCATAGAGTGCCACAACCATAACCAACCCGGCGCCCGCCTGCCGCTTCCAGAAAAGGATCGCGGCCAGAATCGCCGCCAGCAGAAGCAGCCAGGTAAAGCCGAACTGAGCGTGCCGCACATCGATGAGCTGATACAACAAATGGGTTGATATGGGTACGCCCATGAACTCGCCAATCGCGTTGTTGCCATTGATCTTTCCCTGACTCGAACCAGCGGCGCCTGCCATGTTGAGCGCCGCCGCATAGATTCTTGGTCCCCACGGATTCACCAGCGTGACCGCGCCGCCAGCCGCGAGCCAAGGCCATGCCCGCCGTAACCGTAAGCGCACCGCCTCGCGCCGCTCCGCAAACACAAAATCGGAGAACTCCATCAGCAGGTAGGCTCCGATGGCCCCGAGTCCCGCGATGAATCCCGGGTGCAGATTCACCCACAACAGCATGATCCCCGGCAACAGCCAAAGCCGGCAACGCACTCCTCGGTGATAAGCCCAGAGTTCTCCAAGAAAAAGAGCAAAGAAAACCGTGCTGAAAAGGTCCGCCCGCGGAGCGGTTCTGGCGGCGATCGACCCCACCGCAAGCAGCGCCAGCACGGTGCTCCCCATGTCTCGACGGCGAACCAGGTACGCCACGACCGCCAGACAGGCCAGCGCGCAAAACCAGCTCAAACCGGCGTAGCCAAATGCGGTATATGTGAGGTAGAGCAGCACGCCCGCGAACGGTGGATACATCCAGGGCGTGCCCGCGGCAGGAAACGAAAGCACGTCCGTACGCGGAACCTGGCCATGCTTCACGACCCAGCGGCCCGTCGCCAGATGCCAGCCCATGTCGCTATCGCCCACCGTGTGCAGACCCGCGCACAGCGCGCTAAGCAACACTAGAGAAACCAGTACCAGTCTGGCTGCGCAATAGGATTTGTCCGAGGAAACTTGCATGGAAGATTGCGACTCGTAAAACCAGCGCTTCATGTTCAATATAAACCGATTGTCCATTCGCGGACTGGGGCGATGAGACGGATGCAAGGCAAAGCATCGTCTTGATAGACTCCTCTTTCATGTGATCGCCATCACATCCCCAAGTGACACAGAATGCTGCCGCTCGGGTGCTCCGCCTTTAAGGTGAGTGAGCGAAAGCAAAGCGCAACAAAGCGCAGTCAGCGGGCGGAAGTATCGTATAGTCTTGACGTTCGGCAAGAGCCGACTTTGAGCAAACCGGCAATGGGGGAATCAGGGATGGAAAACGAAACCAAAGCGCAGCCACCTGCGGCTTCGGCTTGGCAAGTGAAGCAGGTGTATGCCATGGCGGTCATCAGCCTGGTGGTTGGGTTGGCGATTGGCTACTTGTTTCGCGGGTCGCAATCGCCCGCGCCGCCGCCACCTGCACCCGCCGTATCCCAGCAGTCTCCCGCCGCAGGTGCCATGGGCGGCCAGACGCCAAGCCTGGATCAGATGAAACAGATGGCCGCCAGCAAAGCCGCGCCCCTGCTCGAACAACTGAAGACCGACCCGAACAATACCGATCTGCTCTCCAAAGTCGGAGACTTGTACCAGGCGACCCACCAGTTCAAGGAAGCGGCGGCCTATTACGACAAGGCACTCCAAGTCGATCCGAAGAACGTCCCCACTCGCACCAAGTTGGCTTCCTGCTTCTACTACCAGGGCGATGTGGACGGGGCGATCAGCCAATTGCAGCAATCCCTACAATACGATCCCAAGGATGCCAACTCCCTGTTCAACCTCGGCATGATCAAGTTGCAGGGAAAAAAGGACACCAAGGGCGCGCTCGCTGCATGGCAATTGCTCTTGAAGTCAAATCCGCAATTGAGCGCGGAGCGCAAAGCCATGGTGCAAAAACTGATCGCGGATGTCCAAAAGCAGAGCAAGGGCTAAAAGCGCCCATTGCGTCGTGCGGCGTCCAACATGCCAAACAAGATTCTGAAGGAGCAATCACGACAATGACGGATACAAATCAAACAACTCCCGCCGAGCAATGGACCAGCGTGCAGGCCTACGTGTTGGCGGTGATCTGCCTGCTGGTGGGGATCGCCGGCGGCTGGTTCATCCGCGGATCCCAGAGTCCGGCGGCCGCCGTTGAAACCGCCAGCGCGCCGGCGCCTGCTCCAGCCATGGGAAATCAGGCTCAGCAACCGCCAACTCCGGCTCAGATGCAGAAAATGGCCGACTCACAGGCCGCTCCATTGATCGAGAAGCTCAAGGCGGACCCAGCCAATGCAGGACTTCTGGCCAGCATCGGCAACATCTACTACGACACTCAGCAGTACCCCGCAGCCATCGACTACTATCAGCGCGCGCTGAAGGTCGAGCCAGCCAATGCCGGCGTTCGTACCGACATGGCCACCGCGTACTGGTATACCGGCGACGCCGATACCGCCATCGCGGAATTCCAGAAATCGCTTTCCTATGAACCGAATAAGCCCAACGCGCTGTTCAACCTCGGTATTGTTGAGTGGCAGGGCAAGATGGATATCGGCAAAGCGACCGCCGCGTGGCAGAAGTTGCTCGACACCAATCCGAACTATGAAGGCAAAGACAAGGTTCTGGAATTGATGGCGCAGGCCAAGAAGCATTCAGGCGTAAAGCCGGGGACGCCGGCGAAACCCTTGCAATAGCTTCCACCAGATGGAAGGCCACACCGTGAGCAGTTCTTCCCTGGAACAATTCGAGGGCAATCTGCGTCGGAAGCCCATGCTGCTGGGCCTACTCCTCGTGTTCGCTACGATTCTGTTGTATAGCAGCGTCCGGCATCACGAATTCCTTGACTTCGATGACTCCCAGTACATCACGAAGAACATTCATGTCAGCACAGGATTGAAGCTCGGCAATATCGCCTGGGCTTTTACCACCTTCTACGCGGCCAACTGGCATCCGCTCACGTGGCTCTCTCACATGGCGGACTGCCAACTGTTTGGCCTGAATTCCTCGCCGCAGCACCTGGTCAATGTCGCGCTTCATGCAGCCAATGTTCTACTGTTGTTCCTGCTGCTGCAAAGGGCCACCGGTGCGGTTTGGCGCAGCTTTTTCGTTGCAGCGCTCTTTGCGGTGCACCCCCTGAACGTGGAAACGGTTGCCTGGGTGGCCGAGAGAAAAAGTCTGCTCAGCGCGTTTTTTTCGCTGCTCACGATTGCCGCCTATGGCTGGTACGTTGCTCGGCATGGTTGGAAGAGGTATCTGCTCGTCCTGGTCGCCTTTTCCATGGCGCTGATGTCTAAGCCCATGGCAGTGAGTCTCCCGCTGGTCCTGTTACTGCTCGACGATTGGCCCTTGCAACGCTACGAAGATCTTTCATTTCGAAGCCGGTGGGTGCGTTTGTTGCTGGAGAAGTTGCCACTGTTCTTGATGAGCGCCGCAAGTTGCGTCGTCACCGTGATCGCACAGCGTTCCAGTGGTTCCGTGGTCGATACCTCGGCGCTGCCCCTCTCGCTGCGCCTGGGAAATGCCCTGGTGTCCTATATTGCCTACATTGGGAAGACGTTCTGGCCCGCCAATCTGGCAGTCTTCTATCCTCATCCGCAGCACTCCTTGCTCTGGTCCGACGTTGCCGCAGCGGCGGTGATTCTGTCGGCAATTACCTTGGCGGTGCTGTATTTTCACCGCGCTCGTTACCTGACGGTGGGCTGGTTTCTCTTTGTCATAACGCTGGTTCCGGTAATCGGAATGGTTCAGGTTGGCCGCCAAGCGATGGCCGACCGTTACGCTTATGTCCCCTGCATCGGCTTGTTTCTCATCGTCGCATGGGGATTAGGCGACGCACTCGACAAGGCCGCCGTCCCTCGATTTCTGCCAGGCGTGGCGGCACTGTGCCTGATTTTGGCATTGGCAGCGGCAACTCTCCGCGATCTGACCTACTGGCAGAACGGCGTCAACTTGTTCACGCACGCGAAAGTCCTAGCTGGCCGCTCGGATGCTCACCTTGAAGCGGCTCTCGGCGATGCGCTCGTTATCGCCCATCGATACAACGAGGCCTATGAGCATTATGGAGAAGCGTGTACGTTACTCCCGCGCGACGCGCAGTGTCGTTACAACATGGCGGAGATCCTGTTTCATCGCCATCAACTCCGCGACGCGCTGGAACAGTATCAGATCGCCCTGAGTCTGACCGACAGCAAGGACATGGCACTCTCATGTTTGACCAATTCCGGCGAGATACTCTTGGACCTAGCAGATTACGAAGCCGCAGTGAAGAGCTTGGCAGGAGCGTTGCAGATTGACCCGAACAATAAAAAGGCGTTGCAACTGCGCCAACGGGCATTGGATCAAAGCACTGCAATCCGTTAAGGAACTCTCAGGTTCAGTGTGTCGCACTTGCGGCCGCGCAAGTCTGTGTGAGAAAGGGCTGCCCTCATTGCGCAACCGGCGGGTTCCTCTCTATGTGACGACGATCACAATCGGCTGTGACGATGGAGGCTGCCCACCCCGCGCGCAACCCGTATCTTGAACCAACAGATGCCTTCAACGGGTAGAATTCCAGTCATAGGGATGGATTTATATATGAATGCCAGGATCTTCCGACTCTCCCACGCACTCGTCCTTGCTGGTCTTTTCGTTTTCACGATCGGATTCGCCCACGCCGGCGATGTTTCCCATCTCTCCGGTTCATACCAGGTGATCCACAAGACCGACGTCGGCTCCCAAACCCGCGTTCAACTCCAACTCCACCTGTCGAACCACGGGCAACGCGATCTCCAAATCCAGCGGATCACTGTTTGGGACTCGCCTCATCATCCTGGAGGCAAACCCCAAGCCTGCTCGCTGCTCGTTCATCCCGGCTCTTCTGCGAGCACCACGCAAGAGTTCACTCTGCCGCGCTCGGAATACCGGTCGTGGACCCGTTCCAAGCGGCTCAACTTGCTCGTAGCCGTTGAGGGCCCCGCCGGCCGCAAAGCGACCGAACTGGTTCGGCTGGATCGGACTTCCGACGGAAAGGCGAACTGACCCATGTCCTCCCCCAAGATGATCTCCCCCAACACGACCTTCCCCAACAAGCTCGCTTCGATCTGCATCGCCGTCGCGTTCGCACTCAGTGCGCCGCAGTTCTTGTTCGGTCAATACACGATCAACACCATCGCCGGCGGCGGCCCGAATCATATCGCTGCACTCAGCGCCAGCACCGGGTATCCCGAAAGCATTGCCTTCGATTCGGCCGGCAACGCCTACATTGCCGAGTCGTATGCCAGTCAGATCCTCGAAGTCTCGGTGGCGGGCACCGTCACCGTAGTCGCCGGAAACGGCACGGAGGGCTACTCCGGCGATGGCGGCCTCGCGACCAGCGCCGCTCTTAATCAGCCAGAAGGTGTATTCGTCGATAGTTCAGGAAACATCTTCATTGCCGACACTGAAAATTCTGTCATTCGCGAAGTGCTGGCCAGTACCGGCAACATCCAAACGGTCGTGGGCGTGAGCTACGATGCCAGTAACGGTAGTGCGTGCCAGTCCGGAGGCGACGGCGGTCCCGCCCTCAGCGCGAACCTTTGCCTGCCTTATTCCGTATTTGTGGATGGCTCCGCCAATATCTTCATCGCCGATTTCGGCAATTCCACCATTCGCGAAGTAGTTGCCAGCACCGGCAACATTCAAACCGTCGCCGGCACCCCCGGCACCCCGGGCTATATCGATGGCGTGCTGGCCACTAGCGCAGAACTCGATCTTCCCGCAAGCGTTGTTCTCGATGCAGCGGGCAACATCATCATCGCGGATACGTTCAACTCGGTGATTCGTGTCGTGAATCCGGGCGCGCAACCCGTGACCATCGCCGGTACCTCCATTCCGGCGGGCTTCATCACGACCGTCGCCGGCTCTCAATACGATCCAGAAAGCTCCGTTTGCCAACTGACCGGCGATGGCGGTCCTGCGCTCACTGCATTTCTGTGCCTGCCGTTCGGCGTCTTCGTGGATAGCTCGGAGAACATTTTCGTAGCGGATTACGCTAACTTCGCCATTCGCGAGGTTGCTTCCGCCGGCACCATCTCGACCGTCGCCGGCACGCTCGGCGCCGATTGCCAGACCTATGCCACGACAAAATGCGGCGATGGAGCCGCTGCGACCAGCGCCCAACTCAACTATCCCAGCGGCGTCGCCCTTAACTCCGGCAACCTCTTCATCGCCGATACCCAGGACTTCGAAGTCCGTGAAGTCACCGGCGGAAATATCCAGGCCTTTGCCGGCAACGCCACCGAAGCTTATTCCGGCGATGGCGGCACGCCCACCAACGCTGAGCTGAACGACCCAGGGGCCGTTTTTGTGGATGCTTCCGGCAACGTCTTTATCGCCGATACAAACAATTCCGTGATTCGCGAAATAGTAGCGAGCACTGGCGACATCGCGACCGTGGCCGGCAACGGCGTGGCCGGCTACTCCGGTGACACCGGACTTGCTACTAGCGCAGAACTCAATGCCCCTCAAGGGGTTTTCGTCGATTCCGCGGGCGACATTTTCATCGCCGATTCCGCCAACAATGTGATTCGCGAAGTTGTCGCGTTGTCCGGAAAGATCCAAACCGTCGTCGGCAATGGCACGGCAGGCTTTGTCGACAACGTCGCGCCCCTTAGCGCCGAACTCGACAACCCATTTGCCGTCGCTGTCGATATCTCCGGAAACATCTTCATCGCTGACAATGCAAACGACGTAATCCGCGTCGTCAATACCGGCACTACCGCGCTCACCTTCGGTCCAATCTCTGTCCCAGCCAACACGATCCTGACCGTCGCCGGAACCCCCCAACTCGATTGCGGCGAGGACACGACATCCACATTATGCGGCGACGGCAATGTCGCCAACACTGCGAATACTGTCTATCTGTCATCCCCCGCCGGTGTCGTCGTCGACGCCACGGACAACATCTTCATCGCCGACACCTTTGACAACGCCGTCCGCGAAGTCTCAGTCTCGACCGGCATCATTCAAACCGTGGCGGGAACCATCGGCGCAACCGGCGGCTTCTCCGGTGACGGCGGCGTCGCCACCAGCGCTCTTCTCGACAGTCCCTCCGGCGTGTTCCTCGACGCCTCGAACGACATCTTCATCGCGGACTCCGAAAACGCCGCGATTCGCGAAGTCGTAGCCGCCACTAACGTCATTCAAACCATAGCCGGAATCCCCGCCACCCAAGGCGGATTTGCCACACCCGGCTTCTCCGGCGATGGCGGCCCCGCCACCAGCGCGGAGCTGAATTTCCCTTCGGGCGTGTTCGTCACTTCCGCCGGCAAGGTGTTTATTGCAGACACAGACAACTCACGCATCCGCGAACTGGCTCCCGCTCCGCTCACAGTAACGGTTGCCCCGAGCACCGCTACGGTCGTGGTGAGTGCGCTCCAGCAATACACCGCAACCGTAACCGGAAATGCCAACACAGGTGTGAACTGGTTCGTTAACGGAGCGGCGGGCGGCAACTCAACCGTTGGCACAATCTCGGCCACCGGATTATTCCAAGCCCCGACCGCAGTTCCTTCTCCAGCCACGGTTACAATCTCCGCGATTTCCCAGGTCGACAACACCACTACAGGAACCGCCCAGGCAACGATTGCCAATCCCAGCGTAACCATCACCGTAACTGTGAGTACGAACCCGCCCGTCACGCAGGTCTATACCGGAACCGTGCAACCATTTACCGCAACCGTCACCGGAACGACAAACACCGCCGTGACTTGGTATGTCGAGGGAGCGCAAGGCGGCGACGCGACCTTTGGCACCATCGATACCTCGGGCAATTACACTGCTCCAGCCAGCGTTCCATCGCCGGCAACCGTCACCATCGAGGCGGTTTCGCAGGCGGACGCGACCGCCATCGGCGTCGCGCAGGTAACAATCGTTGCCGCTCCCGCCGCATCCCAGCCCGCGCCCCAAACTGTATCTCCCGGCGGGACGGCGAACTACTCACTGTCCTTGAACGCCAGAACTGGAAGTCCGAGCCAGCCCATCACGCTGTCCTGTCTGCCAAGTTCCTTGCCAGCGGGAGCCACGTGCGTCTTTTCGCAAAATGGCCAAACGATCACAATCATTACTCCGAGCAACAACTCGGTTCCGTTTGCGCTTGCGGTAACGGTTCCGTCCGCTTCCGCTTCTTTGCAGAAGGCAGGTCGGCCATGGATTGCGCCACAGCTCTTTGCCGTCTTCTTTCCTTTGGCGGGAATCTTGTTGCTCGGCGCCAAATCGCGGAAGCAGCGTGTACGCTCGATGTTGCTGGCGTTCATCGGCGTCCTGCTGCTCACCCTGATGGCGTGCGGCGGCGGGGGCAGTTCGCCGGGTTCCACGACTTACACGATCAAGATTCAAGGAACCACAGCCGCACAACCGAACCCAGTGACGATCACGACGGCGAGCTTGACGGTGCAGTAGGGTAGCTGTGCAATAGAGTAGAACTGCTTGTCAAAATTGGTTTGTGGAAGGGCACGGCTTCAGCCGTGCCATCAAGCCAGCAAAAATGCGGGGCTTCAGCCCCTGAGGGCCAACCACCTGAGTGGTGATAGTAAGATCACTTCGCTGCCCTCGCCCCCTGCTTTCCCGCTTCGACTTGCGCCCGGAATTCCGCGCCCAGCGCATACGCTTCTCCGCGGAATGGGCTTTCTCGCTCTGCATTGTGAAACGCAGCCAGCGCAAGATTCCCATGTCCCAGCTTGAGTTCGGCATTTCCGAGCATCAGATACAGCCAATGGGGTCTGTTTGATCGCTCCGCTGCGTTGTTCAGAACCTCCGCCTCCTCCGCGTAGCGGCCGTCCTGGTCATACATTCGGGCCAGCGCAGCCGGCGCATCGTCAACCGAACCGAGCTTTACCGAAAGCGCGAGCTCTCGTTCGGAATCCTTCGCATACCCCAAATTGCCCAGCGCGATCCCTTTTGCATAGTGCAAAAACGCATTCTCCGTAAAGATGCGTTCCGCCTTCTCCAGGCGTTGCATCGCTTCGGCATTTCGATCCAGCACCACCAGGATCGTTCCAGCATTTAACAGCGATCGAAATTGCTCAGGTCCTGACGCGCCAGCCGGCGGATCCGCAAACTGCACCGTCTTGCAATCGATTTCGAGGCGATGAACCAGATCGGCTGTTTCCGGCGCAACCCGTACAAACACTGCTCCAAATGCATCCAGGAAAACAGGCCGCCACCCTTGGGCGTCGCAATAGCTGCCCAGGCTTCGTAATGCGTTTCCCGCCTCGAAATCCATCGACAAAAGCAGCGTGCGAATTCCCCTTGTGTCGGCCTCGCTCGTCCACGCTGCTGAATCCAGCGCTTCCTCCAATAGGCTCGAGTTGCGCAGCAATAATGAGCCTCCGAAAGGAACCGAACGGCCATCAATATAGTCCGGGTAACCGGGCGATAGCTTCCAAACTACGAACCCTCCCGAATTGAAGTCATGGAACAGATTGCGGGGAAGTTGCTCCTTCAATACAAACGCCGCCGCCTGCTCCGGCTGCCACCGCGATTCCCCCGCGCCAAAAAGTGAGAATACGAAAGGAGTCTTGAGATAGAAACGATTCGTGATCAGGTCAAAGCTCCTGACGCCGACAAAGCCAGTGACCATCACAACCAACGCGATTGCAGCAAAAGCTTTGCTTTTTGCCGACATTTCCAAGCGTGTCGCGATTTTCCCTTTACTAAGTGAACTCAGAGTTTGCGACAGAACCGTTCCCCCAACCACAACCGTGATTGTGGCGAAACAGGCCTCCATCCGTATGGCATGGATCACAAGATAAATCGCGCTCGCCAAAAGGAGTGCTGTCACGAAGTTGCGCCTTGCCAACGCGCAGAGTACGGCGACGGATGCCGCGAATATCAGCCAAAGCACGGCGCTCTCCGGAGCGCGCCATGCGAATGCTCTCGAAAGCGCGGCGGGCGTAAGCCGCAATCCTTGCCATTCCCAAATCCACAGACTATGGGTTTGAACGATGCTGCCCTGCCGCTCGATCGCCGCATAAATGCGCCAGCCCCATGGATTGACGAGCGTTGCCGCCAGCGTAGCGATCAGCCACGGCACCGCTTCTTTCAATCGAAGCCAGGCGTCGGCTTTGCGCGCAGGCGCAATCGCATCCTCGAGTTCCAGCAAAACGAAAGCTCCGCACATGGCCAGGCCGGCAATGAAGCCCAAGTGCAGGTTCACCCACAAGCACATCAGCACCGGAAGCAGCCATAACGGGCCTTTTCCCGATCGGTGATAGTGCCACAGGATGCTTACGTACGCTGCGAAGAAGACTGCCGTGAACATCTCAGCCCGGGGTGGAGTAAGGGCAGCGATGAGTGGAACCGCCGCTGCCGCCAAGACCACCCCTGCTACCGAAGAACGGCGCAGCAGGAGCGCGACCGTGCTCACACACGCCGCGGCTCCCAACCACGACAACAGGCCATACCCGCCAATTACGTGGGACAGATAG
>Ga0302144_10000107_pt1 | contig 33089 bp, 17 predicted proteins | sample I_Bog_E2_2_FD_192436 | JGI IMG/M metagenome (GOLD analysis project Ga0302144, IMG submission 192436) | Peat permafrost microbial communities from Stordalen Mire near Abisko, Sweden - I_Bog_E2_2 | ecosystem: Environmental > Terrestrial > Soil > Wetlands > Peat | place: Sweden: Abisko, Stordalen...
AAGCGTCCACGGCTCACCTGTGGTAATTTTGAAAGAGCGGCCTTGAACGAGCTCGTAGCTCAGTTGGTAGAGCAACGCCCTTTTAAGGCGTGGGTCCTGGGTTCGAGTCCCAGCGAGCTCACCATAGAAAATAAATAACTTAACTCATCCGTCTTGGAAACAATAATAGGCCGCTGTGATACAAAAGTGATACAGACCCATCCTTTGCAAGAAAATGCCTGACTCCCAGTTGGGTTTCCGTGGTGCATAGAATTGCACCGGCCAGCCCCACCCACGGGGTCAGCCATGCAGAAACGCCCTGCACAGGAATCGTAATACCGCGCCATGTTATTTAAGGGCAGAGCGGCCCCTTTCGCTTTTGCTTCTGATAGGCAGATTCCGATAACCCGAGCCGCTTTCGAATTGTAGCCTGAAGTTTTCGAAGAGCAAGAGTATCTATCTTTGTGCACTCCTCCACGGCATCCCAGACATCTCCCGTCTGGCGGTCCACATAGTAGCTGCCGTAAACAGCACTTCCATTTGGCGTTCCAGCCCAAGTAACAGTTACTAAATAGAATTGCCGATACTGCTTGTCGATCCCCACATCCAGCCCTAGCTTAGGCAGTTTCCGAGCATGAAGGGGCAAAGAGGCCGTTACCAAGCTGACGACATCGCGCTTAGAGACCTGGGATGCATCCGTTGCTGCTCGAACAGTGCCCAATCCTAGAACAGAACAGACTAGGACGACAAGCGTAAGACCGCTTCGCATTGCATTTCTCCCTTCACTGACCTACAAGCACCCTCCAACAAGGGAATACGAGCCGTGAATGAGCCTGCCGGATTTGGGGTCTGTATGGTCCATTACCTTATTCATATAGGAAGAATTTTCGCCGTAACCATGGGCATGGATGGTTTGGAAAAAGTTCCCAGGGTCTGAGGCATTTCCATTCGCGAAAAATGGACTTTCATGATTTGCGAATACTTGTCCCGATAAAGCAAACCCACTAGACGAAGGAAAAACTGGGGTTACGACACCCGGACCGTAAGCCGGTTTGGTTGTATAAGAGCCTATTTGGCCCGGAAACACGCCCTCTCCAGTACGCTTTATCGTCCTCGCCTTCTCCACCCAGGCAATCGCGTCGGCCCGTCCCTTCGGTCCTCGCCCGAAGCTCTTTCGGACCAGCTTCCCATTGACCCGGATTCGAGCGGACCAGATGTCGTCGCCAGGGATTCTTTCATATACTCCGCTTACGGGTGCAGGTTTCCGGGCCATCTATCACACTCCTGTATCACAGCCTGGTGGTGGTGTTCTCTCATGGGCGAAGGTCCTCTTGGCGCTTTTTGCCTTGTCTTCTACCTGATCAACTGTGATACATATGTGATACACGAGAGCCGTATCCAGTGCAACTCGCTGCAAAGGTTCTGCGCTAAATGAAGAATGACACGCCGCATGGATACTGGGGATTTGCAATTCTTTGCAACCGCGTGCAGCTCGATGCAGAGTCACCAATAACGCCCTTTTAAGGCGTGGGTCCTGGGTTCGAGTCCCAGCGAGCTCACCACACCTCTTCGAACCGGTAAATTACAAAAATGGCCGCTAATCCGGGGAGCGCTACGTGGAGCGTTTTACCGAAAACTTCTCTCTCCAGAGTTAAACTCTTCCCGCATCCCTGCTCCCCAAAGATCTTGCCGCTCGCCGGAACCCCTCCCGAAACAAATCAGCGGCCCGGTTCCGGGGTCCTGCACCGCTGTTTTCACTCCCAGGAGGGGCGCAATCTGAAACCGTTGCCGATCACAGCCTGCGCTGTGAGTGAAGCACCTGGAATCCACGATTCTCAATACAATTGAACAATTCATTCAATCCGGCTCTGAACAAGAACGTTGGAAGTAAAAACCCTCTCTCCTCGACCAATGGTCCAAATCGACGGCAAGCTGGAATCGGATTCAACCATCGAGCCGTGAGATGATTCATCCTTGAGGCCCATATGTCTCTGATGAATATGCGCGAATACCACTTCGGCGAGTTTCAACTGAAGCTCCCGTCGCGCAATCTCGAGCGAGATGGCGTTCCCGTGCGCCTGGGTTCGAAGGCATTCGAACTGCTTGCCTATCTGGCGATGCATCCCGGCGAGGTGGTGACAAAGGAAGAGCTGTTGAAGGCTGTCTGGCCGGGTTCCTACGTCGAGGAAAAGAATCTCACGCAGCAGATCATGGTGCTGCGCAAGGCGCTCGCGGACAAATCGGACTACATCGCGACAATTCCGGGGCGGGGCTATCAGTTCACCGCATCCGTGCGGGCCGTCGCAAATCCCGCGCCTGAAGTGGGCGCTCAGGATTTCGTGCATGCAATGCGCAAGCGTACGCACGTCGTCATCGAAGAGTCCGTGCGGCCGGCAATTGCCCTCAAGCCGCTGCGGACTTGGCGGTATGCCGTAGTGGCTGTGGTTGTGATCGCCGCGGGAATTGCGGCTGTGCGATTCTGGCCGCGCGGCGTGCCGCCCGAGAACTACCTGGGAACGGTGGTGGCGGACTTCACCAACACCACAGGCGATGCCACCTTTGACCTTACGGTCAAGCGGGCAATCGAGATCGAGCTGGGCCAATCGCCGTTTCTGGGCGTGTTGAGCGATCAGGACACGGTGAATGCCCTGGGCCTGATGGGGAAGAAGCCCGATACACCCTTGAGCCCGGCGATTGCGCGAGAAGTTTGCGAGCGCACCAATCAGCAGGTGCTGCTGACAGGAAGTATCGCCAGCGTGGGGCAGCAGTATCTGCTGACGATGGAGGCGACGAACTGCCTGACGGGCAAGTTGGTGGCAGCGGCCAAGGCCGAAGCAGGGTCAAAGGACAAGTTGCTTGGCGCGGTAGATGCGCTGGCGGATAGAATGCGCGCGAAGCTGGGTGAATCGGCCAAGTCGGTAGAGCGCTACGATGTGCCGCTCAGCCAGGCGGCGACCAGTTCGCTGGAGGCATTGAGGGCGTATTCGACGGGTCAATACCTCGACTCGCAGGGAGTTTCCATCGAGAAACAGTTGCCGCTTTATCAGAAGGCAGTCGAGTTCGATCCGCAGTTCACCCTGGCCTACCTGGCGATGGCGCGAACCTACTACGAGCTGCAGGAGGGCCGGGAGGCCGCAATCTATTTCAAGAAGGCATTCGATCTGCGCGACCGGGTCGGCGAAGACGAGCGATTGGGGATCGAGGCACGGTATTACGCGCTGGGGCAGGGAGACGCGGTGACTGGCTTGAGCGCGTACCAGGCGTGGGCTGCGATGTATCCGCACGACTGGCGCCCGTGGCTGAACATCGCCAACCTCGATAACCAGCTTGGGAATTATCCACAGGCCATTGATGCCGGCAAGCGGGCCGTGCAACTGAACCCGAATGGCAGGGATTACGCGGTTGCAGCGCGTGCCTATAAGAATGCGAGCCGGTTCGCTGAGGCCAAGGCGCTGTTGAATGAGGCCGAACGCCGCTACCCGGGCCGGCACGGGAGCAACGACCAGTTCGAGATTGCGTTCTACGAGCACGACAAGGCAACGTTCGACCGCGAGGTGAAAGATGAGGAAGACAGCCAGTGGCAGTTGCGCAACTACTACCTGGGCCAGGCGCGGTCGATGGAGGGCAGGTATGCGGAGACGAAACAACGGATGCAAGCGGAGATGGATGAGGATCGCCGGCTGAACAAAGGTGAAATCGTGGATGGCGTGCTGGTGGAGTTGGCCCTGATCGCGCGGGAGTATGGCTATCCGGCGGAGGCGCGCGCGGCGCTGGCGCGCGTCTCCAGGGGCGCCCGTGACGGGGACGATGTGGCACTCGAATTCGCGATGAACGGCGATGTCCTGTTAGCGAAGCGTTATATAGCCGCGCACGAAATCGATCCGCACGCACCCACGGATCAGGCCGTGATCGGGATGCCGCGCCTGCGTTCGGCAGTCGCGATGCAGGAGGGCAGACCGGCCGAGGCACTGGCGGCGCTTGAACCTGCGCGGCCGTATGAGCTGGCGGGCTTTGTGACGCTGACGAACCGTGCCGCGATCTATATGAAGATGGGCGAGCCGGGGAAGGCAGTTGAGGACTACAAAAAGATTCTGGCGAATCCGGGGGCCGGTTTCGGAGTACTGTATCCGATGGCGCGGTTGGGACTGGCGCGGGCAGAGGCAGCGGCCGGGGATGCGGCGGCAAGCCGAGCGGCATACCAGAGCTTCCTCGGCGAATGGAAGAACGCCGATCCCGAACTTCCCGTAATCAAAGCTGCGAAGGCCGAGTTGGCGAAGCTCGGCCACTAGCGAAAGCAGCCAACAAAAGCGGCAGCGGAAAAACTCGTCCGGGCGGTAGGCCGGGAATTCATTCCCCGCATAAAGCCAATGGAACCAAGGTGGGCTTCCGCCCCTCAGATCTCCCGATCTCATCCCTTGCCCTGATTCCAGGACAGTTCCAGTCGCCACTCACCCCGATTGATAACTTTTCACTTCTTTTGACTCCGTTTTACCCGCCTTCGTGCTGTAGTGCGAATTGGGTCCGGGAATCGCTGGACCGGAGACGAACAGCAATGGCGATCTTCTCGCGCAAACCATCCCCACCAAAGGCAACGACGCCCACTCGTGAACATCCGGTTGACGTCGTTCGCCGCACCGAGATCACGGTCGAGGAGGAGTGGTTGTCCGTATTTCTGCCCTCTACGGCCGAAAGCGACGTCCCCGGCGATACTGCGCCAGGCGATATACCGCAACAGGATAGTTTGCACCAGAGGAGCAAAACTCCGGGGAGGCTTCGGTGAGAAAGTCAATCAATTCGCGCGTCAGTCAATTCAGCATATTCCTGGGAGCCATCCTGACCCTCGTGACTGGGACAGCATCACTGGCGCAGACGGCGCCTGCCCTCATTCAATTCACGCCGGCCGAGGTGTACCTGGTAGCCGGGTTGAATGGCTCAGGATATTCCGGCGATAACAACCCGGCAATCGACGCCCAGCTTAACCAGGCTGAAGGGTTGGCATACGACTCGGCCGGTAATCTCTACATCGGCGATTCAAACAACTATGTAGTGCGCAAGGTTGACACAAGCGGGATAATTACCACATTCGCAGGCAGCAACAACTTCGGATACTCGGGCGACAACATGCCTGCCATCGATGCCGATTTTAAGAGTGTCTCCGGTCTTGCCTTTGACGCCGCGGGAGATCTTTATATCGCGGACCCGCACGCCAATGTGGTTCGCAAGGTCGATATCCACGGCACAATCACCACCGTCGCCGGCACCGGCACCGCCGGCTATACCGGAGATGGCTTAGCCGCTACCGCAGCCACTCTCGACATGCCGTGGGCCCTTGCCTTCGACGCCGCCGGGAACCTCTACATCGCCGACGAGCTGAACCAGGTGGTTCGCATCGTCGATACCGCGGGCAAGATCAACACCTTTGCGGGCAACGGCTTCGATCACGGGAGCCAGAATTGCGGCACGTTTACTCCATTTACCGGCGCGGCCACATCGGCGCAGTTCTGCCAGCCCCAGGGCGTGGCCACCGATGCCAATGGCAATGTCTACATCTCGGACACGGGCGATCAGGTGGTCTGGGTTGTCAACACCGTGGGCAACATCTCCATCTTCGCGGGCACCGGGGGCGAAAATTATACGGGAGATGGCGGACCAGCCACCAGCGCGACCTTTCACTTCCCCCAGGGCCTGGTCGTGGACAGCGGAGGCAATCTCTATATCTCCGACGAAGGCAACAGCGTCATTCGCAAAGTGGATCAGACGGGCACCATCACCACGGTCTTTGGAAACGGCGCAGGCTTGTCCAAGTATGGGATTGGGAAGCCCGACACGCAGACAACGAACATCAGTGGCCCCGAAAGCGAAGCTAGCTTCGTCACCATCGACCCATCAGGCAACATCGTTGTTGCTTCAGCAGAAGCCGCAACCGTGGACCAAGCCGGAACCACCGGAGATATCTACTTTACCAACCAGCCGGTATTCACCACTCAAACCTACTACCTGGTGATCGCGAATCCCGGCGGCCAGCCACTTACGTTTTCAGGCGTTCCCACGGTCAGCGCTCCCTTTGGCATCAGCGGCGGCACCTGCAACCTGACCGGGACGCTGGCCGCTGGCGCCAGTTGCACAGTCGGCGTCACGTTTACACCCACAGCCGACCAGCTTTATAACGGCAGCTTCGTGTTGGAAACCAATGCGGCGGCATCGCCTTCCACCGTCAAGATGTTCGGAACCGGTACCGGCGTCGGCGTGACCTCCGCGACGCTCCTGCCCTCTGGCCTTAACTTTACAAGTTCTGTAGGCGTTCAAAGTGCCCCGCAGACGATCACGTTGACCAACACCGGCAATTACAGCTTGGCGTACGACGGAGTCTCGCTCGAGCAACCCAGCTCGGGCTTCTCTGAGACCAACAACTGCCCGGCCACGCTGGCCCCCGGAGCGTTCTGCCAATTCCAGGTAAGCTTTACTCCGACGGCCGCGACCACGTTTAGCTCCAGACTGTCCACAAACATACCCGCCGTCCCCGGCCTGTACTCCGTGCTTGACGGAACCGGTACCGCGTCGACAGCCACGCCAGTAATCTCGCCTTTGGCGACGCCCACTTATAACGCGCCGGTCGCAGTGGAAATTACCGATGCGACTCCAGGCTCGAGCATTCTCTTCTCCACCGACGGAACCGTGCCCTCTGTCGCGTACAACGGACCGTTTACCGTGGCGACGAGCGGGACCCAGGTGCAGGCACTTGCCAACGTACCCTTCTCCTATTACACCACCAGTCCGACTGCCACCAGCACCTACACCATCCAACCGTACCTTGAGTTCGCGCCGGCAACTCTCGGCTCCACGCAACAACTTACCGCAACGTTCTCTCTCATGGGCAGCACGCCCCCCACGCCTGCGTTGCACTACGGCCACGACTACACAGCCGGAAGCATCACCTGCACGCCAACCGCCAGCACGCTGACTGAAGTCTGCACCGTGCCGGTCACGTTTGTGCCCACACTTCCGGGCGCGCGCAAAGATGCCCTGTTTCTGACCAGCGGCGGATCCCGCATTGCCACCGTGCTGCTCTACGGCGTTGGGCAGGCGCCGATGGGACTGTTCTTGTCGGGCATCGTCACCACGTACCAGCCAAACAATGTAGCGGGCGTTGACAGCCTGGCGGTGGATGACAACGACACGGCATACGTGGCAACTCCGATTCAGGGCCTCATCAGCGTCACCAAATCCGGCACGGTCACGACCCTTTTGCCGAAAACCACTGTTGGATCCAAGAGCAGCGTCGCAATCGATGGCGCGGGAGTCCTATACACCGTCGCCGTTGGCGGCGCCGGTATTACCTACGACACCGTGCAAGGCGTCCAGGGAACCTGGAATCTGCCCACGCTCCCTGGAAATGACCTCTGGGAAACAGGCACAGTCGGGAACACCGGAGAATCCTATGCGATCAGTGTCAGCGACAGCTCCGATGCTCCCTTCTTCTATGCGGTCAATCCCGACGGCACTTACCAGTCCACCGCACTCCCCGCAGCGTTTGAGGGCAGTCCCTATTCATCGGTTGAGTACGCCGCGGCCGTGGACAGCAGCGAAAATGTCTTCGCGGGCGGGGGGCCGAACCTCTATGAGATCGTTCCTCCCACCACCATCCCCTCTTCCACCATCAACACCGGAGGATCGAGCACCGGCCTCGGCGTCGATGCGGCGGACACCGTTTATCAAACCCTCCCCAACGGCACCGGCGTCGAACTATTGCCGACTTCATCCTACGGCACTGCCGTCTCAACCATCAGCCCGGCGAACCTCAGCAATCCAGGCAACTCTGTCGCCATCTTAGGCGTGAGTGTGGGCCCCGATGGAACCGTGTTCCTGACCGATACGAACGGGCTCCAGTTGATCAATCGGTCGCAAAGCCCCACCATCGATTTTGGGACGGTAAACGCACACACCACATCCGTCGCCCAGACCACAACGATCTACAACGGCGGCAATCTGCCGTTGAATATCTCAAGCATCGCCACTTCTACGCCCACCGTCTTCACCGTGCAGACCGCATCCTCAAGCCCCTGCGGCAACAGCATTGTGCTGCAGCCAGGTGCACTCTGCGAAGTAGCAGTTACATTCACCCCAAGCGGCGGAGGCAGCTTCTCCGACTCCATTACGATCACATCGAACACGTTGGGCGCCGCCGGGACTGCGCAAACCGTCGCGCTCACCGGCAATGGGAAGTCTTCGCTCATTGCACAGGCCATCAACTTTGCGCAGCCGGCGCCGGTCACATACGCTCCTGGCCTCACGATCACACTGTCGGCAACCGGCGGCGGCTCCGGCAATCCGGTCGTCTTCACCATCGCAGGCGGTACCGGTACGGGCACACTATCCGGAAACACACTGACTGTAACCACCGCAGGCAGCTTCGTCATCGACGCAAACCAGGCTGGGAATGCCAACTACACCGCAGCGCCTCAGGTGCAGCAGACTGCCGTTGTCAATCTGGCTTCACAAGCCATCAACTTTACACAGCCCACCACGCCCATCACCTACGCGCCCAGCCTGACCGTCACCCTGGTCGCAACCGGCGGCGGCTCCGGCAATCCGGTCGTCTTCACCATCGCAGGCGGTACCGGTACGGGCACACTATCCGGAAACACACTGACTGTAACCACCGCAGGCAGCTTCGTCATCGACGCAAACCAGGCTGGGAATGCCAACTACACCGCAGCGCCTCAGGTGCAGCAGACTGCCGTTGTCAATCTGGCTTCACAAGCTATCAACTTCACCCAGCCCACCACTCCCATCACCTACGCGCCCAGCCTGACCGTCTCCCTGGTCGCCACCGGCGGCGCTTCCGGCAACCCAGTCGTCTTTACCATCGACGGAACCAGCACCGGCGCCGGCAGCATCAGCGGGTCCACACTCTCCATCACCACCCCCGGCACCTTCGTCATCGACGCCAACCAGGCCGGCAACGCGAATTACTCCGCCGCGCCCCAGGTTCAGCGCAGCCTCGTCGTCAACAAGGCCCCACAGGCCATCAACTTCACCCAGCCCACCACGCCAGTCACGTACAACGCTGGCCTGACCATCCCGCTGGTCGCAACCGGCGGCGCTTCCGGTAACCCCGTTATCTTCTCGATCAACCCGGCCAGCACCGCTACGGGCTCCATCACCGGCAGCACTCTAATGGTTTCCACCCCCGGCGCCTTCCTCATCGACGCCAACCAGACCGGCAACACAGATTATTCGGCAGCCACACAGGTTCAACAAACCATCACCGTCAATGCTCCGTCCCCGCAAGCTATCAACTTCACCCAGCCCACCACTCCCATCACCTACGCGCCCAGCCTGACCGTCTCCCTGGTCGCCACCGGCGGCGCTTCCGGCAATCCAGTAGTCTTCACCATCGACGGAACCAGCACCGGCGCCGCCTCAATCTCTGGCAGCACGCTCACCATTACGAGCGTCGGCACCTTCATCATCGACGCCAACCAGGCCGGCAACGCGAATTACTCCGCCGCGCCGCAGGTGCAGCGCACAGTCGTGGTCACGCAGGCTCCGCAAGTCATCAACTTCAGCCAGCCCACTTCGCCCGTAACTTACTCCTCGGGACTCACCATCGCTCTCACTGCCACGGGCGGCGCTTCCGGCAACGCGGTAATCTTCACCATCGATTCCACCAGCACCGCATCCGCCACCGTCTCCGGCAGCACAGTCACCATCACCGGCGCCGGCAACCTGGTCATCGATGCCAACCAGGCGGGCAACACCGACTACTCCGCGGCGCCTCAGGTCCAGCGCACCGTCGTCATCGACGCGCTGCCAGGGGACTTCTCCATCTTCGCGAAGCCCGCCTCGCAGACGGTCAACGCCGGCACTACGGCCAACTACACCATCACCGTAGATGGCATCAACGCCTTCGCGAAGAACGTTGTTCTCTCTGTGACGGGATACCCGCTCGGCTCCACAGTCACCTTCTCGCCCCCACAGGTCAACCCCGGCGACGGCCCCGCAACCTCCGCGCTATCCGTGCTGACCCCTCCCGGCCTGTTCGCTCAGTCCCAGCCCGGCGCCAGCTTCTGGCCGGTGGCCACTCCCACTCTGGCGCTGCTTCTGCTGCTTCCCTTCCGCCGCTGGCGCAAGGCAGTCAGAGGCAGGCTGTTCCCGTTAGTCGCCGTCCTTGCTTCGCTCGCAACGGCTGCCGCCCTCACCGGCTGCGGCGGCGGCTTCGCCCTCCCGCGGATATCGCAGTCCTACACGCTCACCGTTACCGGCACCAGCGGATCGGATACCCACTCAACAACCGTGCAGCTCACCGTTCAGTAAAGGAGACACCATGCGAGTCAGGATCCAAATCATCTCCGCCCTGTTGTTGACCGTCGCCGTGGTCTCCGCCGCTGCACAGCGGCCTGCTTCCACCCCGCCTGCCGCTCAATCACCGCGCCGTGTCGAGTTGGCCCTCGACTACACTTACATCCACAGCAACGCGCCTCCCGGCGGTTGCGGCTGCTTCAACATGAACGGCGGCAGCGCCTCATTCGCCTGGCCTGTAAAGTCGGGCCAGGTTGCCATCGTCGCAGACCTCACCATCGACGGCTCCAGCGAAGCCATCGGCGCTCACAACTTCAACCTGACCCTCGGTACCTTCACCGCCGGTCCGCGCTACCTGCCGCCGGTCCATCGCTTCCCCATTCAACCCTTCGGCCAGGCCCTCTTTGGCGCAGCTCACGCCAGCGGCTCACTGGTAAAAGGAAGGACTCCCGCATACACGGACGCCACCGCCACCATCGCCCTCAATCTCGGTGGAGGAGCTGACCTCCGCGTCAATCGCACCTTCGCCATCCGCCTCGCTGAAGCCGATTATCTGCTCACCACCTTCAACAACGGCTCCAACAACCACCAGAACAACACCCGCCTGAGCTCGGGAATCGTCATTCACTTTTAGCTGGGTCCCACTCTCTTAGCTGGGTCCCACTCTTGTATCGCATTCTCCAACCAACCACCGAATTGAGCGCAGTCCAAGCTTTGTCGCCGTTTGCATTGTGAACAACGTAAACTCGAGCCCGAATCGCGAGTCCTCACCACCTCCTGAACTGTGGCTCTTTTCCAAAACCGGGCGCCATGGTTGGATTTGCCCAGGATTCCGAAACAAGGACCCCAGATGCCGATAAGGGATGCAACACAGGTTCGGTTGCTGGTGTGTTCTTTTCGCTGTTACGTCTTACAAGAACAAAAGCGAATTCTGCCAACGTAGTCGAAATTGTAGCGGTCAAAGCACACTGAAACAGTTCGGAGCCGCGGCTTTAGACGAGCCCGCTGCAACATATTGAATGAAAAACATTGATCCCCAATCGAGTCCAACACGATTCAACAAGTCGTTGAACCAGATTTGGGAGCAGATGATCTGCCCGACCTACGGCAACAGCACATTGAACACAAAGCAACGGGCCAATTCCAAAGCGGTTCAGATGGTAATGAGGCTCGAACACCCGCAAGCGGAGCCCGAGCGGATGGCGCCTGGTCTATCGTGATGCAGGCGGGGCGAAGCCACCTGATCGGGTGGCTTCCAGATGCATGTTCCTGCGGATTCTTCGGGAGCGGAATGGGACCAATTGGAAACAAAAGAATGGCGATCCCGCAACCTGACACCGCCGTTCATAACACACGTTGGCGAGGCCCAGGACTAGGCCTCTTTGTGCTCCAGGTTGAACCGGTATCCGATGCGAGGCAGGGTCTGAATATACTGCGGCTTAAGAGGATCGTCTTCAATCTTCTTGCGCAGTTGACCAACGTAAGTCCGCAGGTATTCAAAGTCATTTCCATGCTCCGGCCCCCACACCGATTTCAAAAGTTCTGTTTGCGGAATCGCCTCGCCGGCATGAATCATCAAATAATGCAGCATCTCGAATTCTTTGGGTGTTAGATGAATCGAATGCCCACACTTCTGCACCCGATATTTCACGGGATCTAGTTCCAGTTGGCCATGGCGAATCGCTGCTTCATTGGAGTTATCTCGAGCGTTTGATCTGCGAACTGCCGAGCGCAGTCGTGCCGTCAACTCCCGGAGCCGAAACGGCTTCGTGATATAGTCGTCCGCACCGGCATCCAGCGCCACTACCTTGTCGTCTTCGCTATCCATCACTGTCAACATCAGGATTGGCAACCGCGGAATCAAATGGCGGATGCTTCGGCAGGTTTCTATTCCGCCCATGCCGGGAATATCCACGTCCAACAACACTGCATCAATTTGGGTTACTCGAACAAGCGACAATGCCTCTTCACCCCTGGACGCATCGACGACGATGAAACCCATACCAGATAAAGTTACATGCAAAGCCCGTCGCAAGGAATTGTCATCGTCGACGATAAGGATGGTGCCGTGGCCTGAGCTAGCTGCTTCTGTTTTCAATGTCTCCTCCTTGAGTCAAGCGGGAGGGAAAGAGAGAAGGTTGTTCCTTCCTTCTGATCGCTAATGACCCACACGTGCCCGTGATGGGACTCCGCGGCCTTCCTTGCAACGGAGAGTCCAATGCCTGTACCGGAAACGGATTCCCGGAAGTCTTCTGCCCTGTAAAAGCGGTCGAATATCCGCTCCCTGTCTTCCATTCGAATCGGCAATCCAAAATTATGAACCGAGATAATCATCTCGGTATGACTGACTTGAACTCCAATCTTGATCGGCGTGCCTGGCGTCGAATATTTCCGGGCATTGTCGACGTACTGAGTGAGAATCATCGCTAGGAGCCCCCGGTCAACCCAGATAGCCAATCCCGGATCATCCACCGAAATCTCGATTCGGTCTCTCTCTTCTTTTGTCAGCTGGGTCGCCAATACCTCGGAAATCGATTCCTGGACATTCACCTCGGTTGCGCGAAGGCCAATCTGTTCGGATTCGAGCTTTGCGGTCGTTAGCAATCTTGTGCATAGTTCGCTCAATCGAACCGCTTCATCTTCGATCAGTTTGGCCAGGTCGCGTTGTAAATCGGTCAACCCGCCCATCTCAAGCAAACCGGAACTCGCTGTCTGGACTGTTGTCAACGGTGTCTTGAATTCATGCCCAAGCGCGTCCATGACCGCCGCACGCAACTGCTCGCCCTTTCTTGCCGCATCGGCTTTTTCTTCTTTCTCAAACCATTGGTGGCGATCGATGGCAATCGCCGAAAGCGACGCGAGCGCATCAACAACCAATGGACTCAACCTCCCACGCACGATCAGCGCCCCGACTGTTCCAGATGCCGCTTGCAAAACACGCTTCGATGTTTCCGACTCGCGATCATCTTGTCCCACATCGAGCAGAAGGCATTCCCGGGCAAGGTCTTGCTCGTCAGCGCCCCATTCGCCCACAGAATCCTGCCGCCCAAGATTCTTATCGAACAAGGCAACCGCGCGTGCGCCAAATATTCGCTGAATCAGAACCACCAACTGGGGTCCGGGCGGCTGATGCAGGTCCATCCAAAGCGAATCCCGGCTCAACTCATACAGTTGTCCCATCCAGGTTCGATGGAATGCCGCATCCCTTGCACTTCTTAACTCCTTGGCAGATAGCCTGCTGATTACAAGTGCCGTGACCTCAAACGTTGCAAGCGCCACCCAGTCCTGCTGATCCGTAACGTTGAAGCGAAAAAGCGGTGGCATGAAGAAATAGTCCAGGCAAGCCACGGCCAGAAGCGAAGTGAGGGAGGCCTGCCAGAAGCCGCATGATGAAGCCATCGCAACCACGGCAAGTAAATAGAGGCTGCTGATTGCCAGTAGATTAATCCGCAGGGTGAATGCGCAATAAGTCAACAGCGCAATTCCAACCGACGCGATCAGGCTTTGGCATAGGACCCGAAAGCCCCGCCGCGGCTCGATCCATCTCGATAAAAGTGGAACGCCCATCGTTCCAGCACCCTGCTCGAACAGTTGCGCCGGCCATAGTAACCGGCTCGATGCGTTAATAGTAAATTTCTCGCAAAGCTCGCGCGTCCCTCACCATCGCAAGAAACCTGCTGGCCAACTCCTGTATGCGATCTGTCTGGCGAAGATGCAAGGCCTCTTTTGGCAGCAATTCTCCGCCAACGCCGATGGCAGTTGCACCGGCAAGAATGAAATCGGACGCGGTCAACTGATTGACTCCGCCGGTTGCGATTAAGGGGATTTGCGGCAGTGGAACCTTCAGTGCTCGCACATATTGAACGCCACCAACATGACCTGTAGGAAAAATCTTCACAAAATCGGATCCGGCCTTCCAGGCAGCAATGACCTCCGTCGGCGTCAACGCCCCCGGAAGTACTACGACGTCCATCCTCTTTGCCTGCCCAACCACTTCCGGAACAAATCCCGGACTGGTTATGAATCTCGCCCCAGCATCAATGCACCGTCGAGCCGTTTCCTCATCGAGCACGGTGCCTGCGCCGACAGCCAGATCCGCATGGCGGTTTGCCAGATCGTCGATAATCTCCAGGGCGCCCGGTGTCGTCATCGTGATCTCTACAATTGGGATCCCCGATGCGTACAGCGTCTCCGCGGCGAAATTCGCAAGTTCGCGCGAATTCACACGTACCGAAGGCAAAATGCCGATCCTTTCAATCGTTGCGCGAACTTCTTCTCTCTTCATTGGCCTGGCGTCTCCGTATCGGTAATCGAATATACGACGTGGCAGCCGTTCTTCACAGCACGCATCTCTGTCATTGAATCTCCTCGTGTCCGACGGCAAGAGTCATTTGTCCAGCGGCCGTCATATACGCGCCGATGAGCTGCAGGTACGCCAGTTGAACAACCCGGTAGTCGCTCTGTGCATTGAGGAAGTCCATCAGCGATGCGCCGCCGTGCTCGTAGGCAAAAGTCACCGTGTCGCGCACATAGACTGATTGGTCCAGATACTGCGCCTTGTATGGCTTCACTAAGGCAATATTGCTGCGCACCAATTCGTACGCATCATCCACGTCGCTGAAGACCTGCGCCTTGGCTGCCTCGGCAGCCTGCTGGCTTCTGTCGATGTCGATCAGCGTTCGCTTCTTCTCGCCCTGGTTCTTATCGAATATCCGCAGTGGGATGCTGACGCTGAGGCCGAGTGTCTGGTTGCCGTTCGGGTTATTGGTCGAAGAGTTATAGGTGTACCAGGCGCCGAAAGTTGGGTCGGTCGAACCATTGGAAACAGCAAGCTTGTGATTAGTCTGCGATTGCTGAATGGTCTGGATTGCTGCCCGGAGGTCCGGCCTGTTATCCAGCGCAATCTGATGGTAATCGTTCAGGGGCTGCAGTTCCGGGCCCAGATCGAAAGTTCCAGTCACGTCGAACTGGTCAACCGGAGTTCTATCATCGAGCAGCAGCAGGAGCTGAATCTTCTGCTGGCGCAAATTGACGATTGCGGTTTCGATTTCCGACTCGTATTGCACGCGCTGAAGTTCGATCCGGGCGAGGTCGATCTTGGCGAGATCGCCGGCGTTGAAGCGGGCCCGGCTTATCTCGATGATTTTGTCGTAGTAATCGAGATCGGCCTTCGCAAGTTTGAGCACCGCCTTTGCCTGGAGGGTTTGCACAAAGGCCGACCGCAGGCCAAAGATCAGGTTGCGTTCGAGATCAACGTGCTGAGACTCGGTAATCTGCGTACCTTCCTTGGCGCTCTCCAGCCGCAGTTCCCGCTTGTGTTCGCGCTCGTGCAGATAACTGAAGTTGGGTTGTTCCGTTGTGCCTTTGAAAGGAGTCCAGGTCCCATTGTGCGAAGCGACTTGCGTGCCATCCGCCAGGATGGTGAACTGCGGATTGGGACGGAGAAAAGCGGTAATTTCCGCGGCCTTCATTTCTTGCACGCTAGCCTCATCCGCTTTCAGCGTAGGGTTGACTGCCTCGAACTTCGCCTTCACCTGATCCCACGTGAGCGGCTGCTGTGCGCCCGAGGAAGATGCGAGGCAGGTAATCCCAAGCGCACAACTGCCTATCGTTTGCGTCAAGACAAATACCCAACTAGCCTTCAACTGCCACCTCCGGTTTCGGGAGCTTGTCCCCTTCTCTCGCAATCCAGACATACAACGTGGGCAGAAGGAAGATGCTCAATAGGAGGTCGGACATCAATCCTCCTACAATGACGATGGCAAAAGGCCGCTGAGAGTCGGAACCGATGGCATGCGACATGGCGGCGGGAAGCAGCCCCAGGGTCGCCACCAGCATGGTCATCATGATGGGCCGAAGCCGCAAAACCGCGCCCTCGATCGCGGCGCCTTCCGGCGTATAACCTCGGGCTCGAAGCTGATTGATGTATTCAAGCATGATGACGCCTGTTTGAACCGAAACTCCAAAGAGCGCCAGGAAGCCGACCCCGGAAGATACGCTGAAAAATGTGCCGGTCACGAAGAGAGCGAGCAAGCCTCCAACGCGAGCCATGGCCACGTTGAGCAGGATCAGCAGCGCCCATTTGAAGGAACGGAACATGCTGTAGAGAATGATGAAGATCAAGAAGATCGTCAGGGGCAGGATGAGGAGCAGCCTTTTTTCAGCTCGCGTTTCGCTATCGTATTCCCCCGACCATTCGAGATGATAGCCATGCGGCAGCTGCACATTTTTCGCGATCTTGTCGATTGCTTCCTTGACCGTGGTGCCCAGATCGCGCCCACGAACCTCAAAGCGGATGGCCGCATAGCGGGAACCGCCTTCCCGGTAAATGTCGTAAGCGTCATCGCGAACCTGGGCTTTGGTCAACTGAGCCAGCGAGACGCGCTCTCCCGAAGGAGCGAGAAGTCGAATATTCTGGATAGCCTCTTTGGTATCGCGATACGGTTTCTGATAGCGCACCACCACTTTGTAAACGGCCTCTCCCTGCAACACCTGGCTGACAGGATTACCGCCGACGGCGGTCTGGATGGCATCTTGTATATCGGCCACATTTATGCCGAAGCGCGCAGCCGCATGACGGTCAACGGTGAGATCGATATTCGGCTGACCCGTATCGCGTTGAAGCCCCAAATCCGTGACCCCGTTAATTTTGCCCATAACATCTTTGATCTCTTCGCCCTTTACCTCGAGAACGTCCAAGTCCGGCCCGTAAAGCTTGGCACACAATCCGCCTTTCGTGCCTGTCATCGTTTCATCCACGTTGTCCTCAATGGGCTGGGAGAAATTCCAGAAGGCCCCCGGGTTTTTCTCCACTTCGCGATCCATCGCGGCGATCAGCTCCTCTTTTCTCTGATGAAAGGCGGCGCGCCATTGATCCTTCGGTTTCAAGTCAATGAAGTATTCCGTGTTCCCGAATCCTCCCGTGTCGGTTCCATCGTCAGGCGCCCCGGATTGCGAGACGACCTTGGTAACCTCGGGGAACGAGGCGAAGATATAGCGGTTTTGCTGGGCGAAGCGCGTCCCTTCCGTCTCGCCTACGCTGTTGGCCATCGCGCCACGAGCCCAGATGGCGCCTTCGTCCAAATGGGGCAGGAACTCCGAACCAATCAGCCCACTGAATGTCAGGAAAAGAGCGACAGCAAGCGAAACCAGGCCGGCGCCGACGGTGATCCAGCGATTTTCAATGGCCCACTTGACCCCGCCCCGGTACCGATCCTTCAGGAACTCCATCACCGGATTGCGCCATTCCTTGACCCCATGCGGGAAGAGCAGGGCCGCAAGCACGGGCACAATGAAAATGGAGAATACGATGGCGCCGAGTAGCGCGAAGGCAACCGTCCAGGCCATGGGCCGGAACAAGCGTCCTTCGACTCGCTGCAGCGTGAAGATCGGCATGTAGGCGGTGATGATGATGGCGATGGCGTAGAAGACCGGCCGTTGTACCTCGTGGGCGGCGTCGCGGATCATCGCCAACGGCGTCTTCATGCTCATGGTGATGCGGCCCGCCTCGGGTGAACCGCTCTTGTGGTGACTCAAATGCCGCATGATGTTTTCCATCATGACAACCGCGCCATCGACAACCATTCCGAAGTCGAGCGCGCCAAGTGAAATCAGGTTTGCGGGAATATGGCTCAGATTGAGAAATATAGACGCGAAGAGCAAGGAAAATGGAATGGTGAGTGCAACAATGAAGGCTCCTCGAATATTGCCTAGAAAGAGAAACAGAATGATCGTTACCAGGATCATCCCCTCGGCGAGGTTATGCAGCACCGTGTGCAACGTGTAATGAAGCAGATCGCTGCGGTCGAGCATGGGAATAACCTTCACACCCTCGGGCAGGATGTGATTGTTGAGCTCGTCTACCTTTTGGTGAATCCCTTCGATCGTGGGGCCTTCTTCAGCCCCTTTGCGCATCAGCACGCCGCCCTGGATGACGTCAGGCTCATCTACAATCACGCCGTCCGGGCGATGGTCGGCCCTGGCCATGTGCCCCAGCCGGATTTTGGGGCCCCACTCCACGACCGCGATGTCCTTTATGCGAACCGGAGTCCCATTCGAGGTGGTTAGCACCGTGTCCTCGATATCCTGCACATTGCGATAGAGTCCGAGTGCGCGGACGTTCAATTGCTGCAAGCCCTCTTCGACGAAGCTGCCGCCGGCGTTCACGTTGTTGTTGGACAGCTGATTCTCCACCTGGCTGATGCTCAAGCCGTAGGAGATGAGCTTATTCGGGTCGATGCGTACCTGATATTCGCGCGCCGTGCCTCCGAAGTCGCTCACGTCCACGACGTTCGGAACCTTCCTGAATTCCTTGTACAGAGTCCAGTCTTCGATGCTCCGCAAATTCATCAGGTCATGCGCCGGATTCGTGCTCCGGATTGTGTACCAGTAAATCTGGCCGGTCATGCTCCAGTCCGTACCGATTTGAGGCTGCACGCCCGTCGGCACACTCACCTGCGTGAGCCTTTCGAGCACCTTCTGGCGGTTCCATTCGTTGACCGATTGGTCGTCGAAGATCAACGTAACCAGGGAAAGACCAAAAATCGATTCCGACCGAACCGTCGTCAGATGCGGAATCCCAAACATCTGAATTTCGACGGGAACCGATACTTGCTGTTCCATCTCTTCTGCCGAGCGTCCGGACCACTGGCTGATGATGGTCACGTAGTTATCGGCGATGTCCGGATAAACCTCGACGGGCATATTGTGAAAAGACACCGCCCCCCAGGCGAGCAATAGCACCCCAATAGCCAGCACCACGTACCGGTTATTGAGGGCAAAATCTACGAGCGCGCGAATCATGGCCTGTTCCTCGAGTCCCGGAGTTGAGCGTTATTCATTGTCGATTACATTCTGGAGATTGACCGCGTTTGTTACTACCTGCTGGCCCGGCTGCAACCCGGATAGAATCTCCTGCATATTGCTCGGCAACTGCTCGCCACTGACGACCTGAATGCGCTTGAACTTCTCTTGTGCAGGGACGAAGACCCAATCGCGGTCGTGCAGGTGCACGATCGCGGACGCCGGGACAGACGTGTAGGACCGCTTCTCCTTGCCAAACAAGGTGGCCGTGCCGTACATGCCCGGCCGCATCGTCCCGCCCGGATTGGCCAATTCGATACGGACCTTCGCTGCGCGGATATTCGGGTCGAGAATCGAGCCGATGTTGCTGATCGTGCCCTTGAGAATCCTGTCCGGATACGCGTTCAGCTTGATGTCGGCGGGTTGCCCGACGCGCACGTTGGCCATGTCGCTTTCGTAGACGTCACAGACCATCCACACGGTGGTCAGGTCCGAAATAGTGAATGGGCTCGGCGTGGAGTAGGCCTGCACCGACGCACCGTTCGTCACTTCCTGATCGGTGATCACGCCGGAAACCGGGGCGATGATATCGACTATTCCCTTCGGATCGTCGGGATCGCTGCCGAGCAGGCGAAGATGCTCAGTGGCGGTGTCGAGGGTGGCCTTGGCGTCGTCCTCGCCGTCTTGCGCGACCTCCAGGTCTCCCAGCGCTATCGCCCCATGCTCGTATAACTGCTTCGCTCGATCCAATTGCTTGCGCGCAAGCAGCTCGTCGGAGATGGCCTTGCGGTAGGAGTCGAAGCCTCCCGATATGTCGTCGCTGCGAACACGCAGCAAGGTCTGGCCCTTCTTTACCGTGTCGCCCAGGCGAGCGCGAATGTCCACAACCCGGCCCGAGGCAAGCGAAATCACCGGAACAGTTCTCGCGATGTCCGGAATTACAGTGCCGGTCACGAACAATTGCGACTGGGCTTGGTATTCGGTCGCCGTTACGATCGGATACCGCTCCGGATGCTCGACCGCGAAAAAGGAGACGTCCACTCCGGAAATCACCTTGGCCGGAGGCGGCGCCTCGGCATCGGCTTGCACCTTGTCGCTCTTGCAACCGCTCACGATCAAAGATCCGGCAAGGAACATGAGAAATAGGCCAAACCCAAAACGATTGCTTTTCATATGATTTCCGTACCCCTTTTGCAGCTCACGCCTTTCCAGACGGCTTTACAGTTGGCGAACTCAGCTCAACATCAAGAAGTTATGTTGCTCTAAGTGTCGCTGTAGCATTCATACGTGTGGAAACGTAAAGAAACCATAAGAGAGTTGGTTGGCAATTGGTAAGTTATCAAGGAGACTGGGACGCGCGTTCTGGACATACTCCGTCCTCAACACAGATGGCAACTCGGCGAAGGCCAATCATTAGGCCTGATGACCCAATAAGTGACAACCTGGGTTTGAGGGCAATCATGGAAGGATGATTGTTGCGCAAAATGTGTTCTATTCCATGAGGCGCGCACATCGCATAGGACGATCTATCCCAAGCAACAATGCGCGGGACGATAACTCTCAGCGTCTTACACGCGAGGTCAATCGTCGACTATCTCGAAATGTCCGGAATCCCTTCAGATACCCAAGCTCCCGCTTTGCCGGCAGGAGGCTGAGAGCTGCTCGCAGCGAAAGATGAGTCGGCCCGTTGGGGCAGCACCGGAGACATCGAGGACTCCGGCGCTGCTTGTTCGACCCGCCGATGTCGGCCGCGCATTCATCGCCGACGATCCAACGGTGTGTACGGTTAAAACCGGACCATGATGGCAATCGTGCTAACGGTCTGATTCGTGCGCAAATCTGGCCACCAGATGGCGCTGGCATTTGCCCCAGTTCCGTTCCCCGAGCCGTAACAAGTGGATTCGGCTAAGCTGAGACTTCCGTAGCCGTAACCGGATGGAGCACCGTTCGCGCAGGCATACTGCGTAGGTTGGCCATTGTTCAGCGGAGGACCGCCTGCAAACGCTGGAGGTGTAATTCCGCCGCGGCCGGTCCAATACGGCGTATCGGAGTAGCGATAGCCAGACTCAAGCCGGAACGTGATGAACTGGCTCGGCATGTAGTCGAAGGTGATGGTCCCGTCATGCATCTGGGCGCGGTCCCCGCCATTTTCAGTATAGTAAGGGGTGCCGGTGATTGCGGTAGCGCCGTTGATGGGAGGCAGCAGGGTGAGGTAACGCCCCGGATTGTTCATCAGTCCGCCGCCGAGCGTAACCGCATAGATATCCTTCTTGAACCAGAATCGGGCATAGGACATCGTGCCGATGAACATCTGCTTGGGCCTGCCATCATGGCTGTTGTGGCAGTTGACGCCGCCGGCATAGGTATCGGATGTCCCCATCTCCGGCGAGAGGCCTTTCGGATTGTAGTAGCCGACAGCAGGTCCACCGCCGTATTCACAACCTGCATCGGCGGTCACCGTGAAGGCAGCCTTGTCGAGGAAGGCCTTTGGCTTGTCGTAGTACTTCACCTGGATGCTGTCATCGGTGTGGATGCGCGAGCGGCCGGGATAGCCGATGTCGTCTTCGCCTAAGCCGTAGTTGTTAAACACCAGGTCAAGGTACGGCGTGGGGCGCCACAGAATCTGACCGCCCAAGCCCGGCTTGCCGTTGGGGCGCGCATAGGTCTGCCAGCCATTGATGATCCACGGCTCGATCTTCAGCTTTGCTGTTGGGAAGTATTGGATGCGAAGACCGTTAAAGAACCACGGCGTGTTAGACGAGACAAACGAAGGCTGGTAGGTCCAGTTGTCGAAGTTGTAGTAGCTGAAAAGACCGATGTATGAAACGAAGATGCCAGCATCCACATTGATGCCGTGGGCTTTGTCCCAGTGGTACCCGCCCCAGGCTTCGGAAACGTACTTGTACGCTCCAGCTAAATCCCATTGGCCGCGGCTTGGGCTGGCGTCGTTACGAACCGTGGTCGTGGCGAAAAGGCCATCCATGGTGAGGATGCGCCCCCTGACGTTAGCGATGCGGATATCGCCGCCAGCGCTGATCTGCTCAAGTTGCCACTCGTCGGAGCGAAAAGTCTCTGTTGATCCACCCAGGCTGTCGTCTTTGGGATGGTTGTAATCTAGCGAATAGTTAGCATCCGCACGGAACTCGGGGGTGAAATACTTGGTGCTCATCGGACTGTCCACTGCATGCCCGTTGCTGTTCAGCCAGGTCCAGTCGCCGGGGAATGACTCGCCCTTGGTGGTGACCTGGGCCGCGATCTCAGGAGGCGCGGGGGCTGCAATCGCGGGAGTAGCCGCTGCTTGCCCGTAGCTCGGTGAACCGTCAGCATCGCTCGACTCCGCCATACGCAATGCACCCGCGTCGTGCTCCGCGGAAACAGAATCGCCGGTCGCGTGATCCGTATCGAGGTCGGCCTCCAGCTTCCCCATACGGGCTTTCACTGCCGCCTCGATTTGCGCCATTTGCGCGAGTTGCTTTTTCATCTCCGCAAGCTCTTTGATGACCGCATCATTCTTGACCGGTATTGCGACAGTAGGAGATGCGGCGCTGGCTGAACTCGAATTGGGCGCTGCGGTCGTCGCCGCGGAGGCATTATTGGTTGCGGCCGAAGTTGGTACGGGCGTCTCGCTCGCGGTCGCGCCGGGACCCGTTGCCGGCACTTCCAAAGCTGCCAGACCGACCGGAGCGGTTTGTGCCGGAGCCGTCTTGGCGACTGCCTGCGGTATGAGATTCTTCTCTGAGCGCGGTGTCGTGCTTTGGGCCCTGCACGCAAGTGGCGCGCCGAATCCGCAGATCGCAACACCGAATAAAATGACCATCCTGGAGTTAATTTGCATGCGTGTTTGATCTCCTCGACGCCTCGCGCCGATGGGTTAAGAAGCGTTGACTCTAACTGAGTAGTAACTGGTTGCGTCCGCTCCACTCATTCCAAAGTTTTACGCGAAGAGACATAAGACTAACGTAAAGACAATACCGATATTTGCTAAGACATTAACAAGGCGACTTATAAGCCGCGACTCGCCGCCGCTGTTCCTTCGCGGAGAAGAAACGGCTCATCTACTCTTTTGATTCCAGATTATCTGTAACATAACTCCGCAAGTGTAAGGGAGGCATGAGGGAGACCTAAAATGATCATGGTTTTGTGGGGCCTCCAACGAGGCGCTGCCGAGCTTTTTCTTTCAGGCTATTATCGTCGCAATTCGATTCCAATCGTTGTACGTCATGAGTCGGGATGAATAGGGGCTTTCCTCACGTGGCGCATCGTTATGCGATGTGCGACCCAAATGATGCCGCGGTTTTCTGTTCCCAAAGACGATCTCGATTGGAGCGCCGACGCATCGGCGATGCAGGAACTCGCGGTTCCTTGGTGGTTGAGCCGAAGCACGAGTCCGATGCTGCCAGCCTCAAACATGATCATCACCCCTAAGCCAATGAGGACGAACGGGTTGATTCGATTGCCGTAACGGCGAATCTCAGCTCCGAATGCGGAGTGAAAGACCAGCCAATGCGCCAGGAAGCGCCACAGGCCGGTCAAGGCCAGGAACACCATCGCCAACACTCCGATCGCGTAGCCCGTTTGGACTGCAAGAGTCGGCAAATACACTCCGATGTTGTCCGAGCCGTTGGCCGTAGTGACCAGGGCTACGGTCGCTCTGCATCCCCAAGCCTCGAATGGTAGTCGGAGACCACCGTGTGCTTAAAGGCGTGCGTTGGGCTGTTGTCGGGAAGGGGCCATCGAACTCGGAACTCTCAACAGCTGTTAAGTATCCACTGAAAGGTGATTTCCGAGATGCCGATCATTCGCTCGGAACGACGCGGAGGTTTTGGTAGACGTTCGAAATGCGGGGCTTCACAAAGCTGGCGGGGCTAACGCGGAATAGGTTTTTGTGCGGCATTTCGATGTTTCTCACTCGTGTGTCGGCGGAAGGAACTGTATTCAACCAACGGATTCCCCTCCCTTATGCTCAGAGCGAGTCCAGTGACGCAGTGATTGCCTGCTCGTTCGATGTATCCGGGAAACGTCTGCCAGCCCATTTTCCAATCATTCATGGCAGAGTCTCAGATGCTCGAGGCTAACTTGCATCTGAGACTCCGCACCCTGCTGACTGTTATTTGACGATGAATTGAGCTGTTGCTGATTCGGTGATTGAGCCGGAGACGCCGGTGAAGGTGATAGTGTAAGTACCCGGCTTGGCCTTTGGTTGGAAGAGAATGCCCGAGATCGCGAAGGCTGTGCCGTTCACCTTCACAGTCTGTGGGAAGTCGACACATTCATTGCCCGTTGGACCGCCGGTGCACGTCAACTTGACGTTGCCGTTGAAGCCTTTGACCGACTTGAGCTCAAGGATGAATACCCCAAGCTCTCCTCGATTAACGGTCTCCACGGCGGGAATCGGGGTGATGGTGAAGCTGGCGGTCTGCGTCGAAGTCACAGAGAAGCTTTGGGAAACCGATGCTGCCGCAGCGAAGTTTGAGTTGCCGGGCTGCGATGCCTGGATGGTGCAGGTCCCGGCCAGGATGAGGGTTGCTGTATTCCCTGAAACGGTGCAAACAGACGAAGTGAGTGAAGCAAAACTCACCGCAAGTCCAGAGCTGGCTGTCGCAGTCAGACTGACTGGCGTGCCAACAGTCTGTGCCGGAATCCCGTTAAACGTAATGGTCTGGCTGGCCTTGCCGACCTGGATTGTCTGCGATACAGGTGTGGCGGCGCTGTAATTCGCGTTCCCCGCCTGGGAGGCGGTTACCGTGACCGTGCCGGCGCCGGTGATGGTGAGAGTTGAGCCGCTGATGCTGGCGGGACCAGTTACACCATAGGAAACGGCGAGCCCCGAGGATGCTGTTCCATTCAGCGTATATGGGCCTGCGGCGCCATAAGTCGCCGTCGCGGGCAATCCAGTGAAGCTTATGGTTTGGCTGGCCTTGCTGACCAGGATGGTTTGCGATACTGCCGTGGCTGCGCCGTAATTCGCGTTCCCCGCCTGGGAGGCGGTTACCGTGACCGTGCCGGCACCGGTGATGGTAAGGGTCGAGCCGCTAATGCTGGCTGGACCACTCACCCCATAAGAAACCGTGAGCCCCGAGGATGCTGTTCCATTCAGCGTGTATGGGCCTGCGGCGCCATACGTCGCCGTCGCGGGCAATCCAGTGAAGGTGATGGTCTGGGTGGCTGCGCTGACGTTGATGGATTGCGAAACTGAAGTGGCTGGGCTGTAATTCCCGCTTCCTGCCTGAGATGCAGTCACGGTAACCAGTCCCGTGCCGGTGATGGTTAGAGTTGAGCCGCTGATACTCGCGGGACCAGTGACTCCATAGGATACGGCGAGCCCCGAGGATGCTGTTCCATTCAGCGTGTATGGGCCTGCGGCGCCATACGTCGCCGTCGCGGGCAATCCAGTGAAGGTGATGGTCTGGGTGGCTGCGCTGACGTTGATGGATTGCGAAACTGAAGTGGCTGGGCTGTAATTCCCGTTTCCTGCCTGAGATGCAGTCACGGTAACCAGTCCCGTGCCGGTGATGGTTAGAGTTGAGCCGCTGATGCTGGCGGGACCAGTGACTCCATAGGAGACGGCGAGTCCCGAGGAAGCAGCGCCGTTCAATGTGTAGGGGCCAGCGGAACCATAGGTGGCCGTGGCGGGAAGACCGGTAAAGGTGATCGTCTGGCTTCCGATTGTAATGTTGAGGCTCTGCGCCGCGGATGTGCTGACGTCGTAGGTGCTGTCGCCGGAGTAGCTCGCTGTTACGCTGTAAGTTCCAACCGCCAGACTCGAGCTGGTGAACGTGCCGGTGCCGTTGGTGAGCGTGATCGCGCCCACCGTGGTCGCCGGATTTGTGCTGGTGTTGGTCAGGGTCACGGTTCCGGTAGGCGCGGGTGTGGCCTGCGTGGTTCCGGCCACGGTCGCGGTAAATGTCACGGTCTGACCGATTGCGGCCGTCGTCGGCGCGATAGTCAAGGTTGTCGCCGACGTCGCCATCAGCGGCGATATCTTGCCGAAGTAGGTGCGAATGCCGCCGCCTAACTGCGGTGTGACGTAGGCGCCGGGCGAAGTGGCGAAGGCTGTGTTGTCGGCGGCATACCCAGCAAAATAGATGTTATTCGCGGAGTCCAGCACCATACCGACCGGATAATCATTCCCGGCGACAGCGTTCGTGTTGCCGAGCGGGGTTGAGAACAGCAGCTTGCTGCCATCCGGGCTGAAGGTCGCCAGGAAAGGATAACTCGCTCCGGTGGAGCTGCCCGGACGGCCCTCAAGCGGATTCACCCAGGGAAGATCGAACGTGTAATTGCTGTCCCAGCCATAGAGATAGACGTTGCCGACGCTGTCCAGGCCGATGTTCTGCCCATAGTCGTTGGATTGCTGATTGCCTTCGAACAAAGTCGACCACACGTATCCTGTGCCGGTGGGGTTGATCTTGGTCAGAAATGCGGTTTGACTACAGTAGTTCTGTCCAACGCTTCCGTGCAGTTGCAGGCATGCCGTTTGATATGCGCCTGTGGTGGTGGGATAGGTGGTGAGATAGGTGTTGCCAGTAACATAGACGTTGTTGTCGCTATCTGCGGCGAGACCATAAACCACGTTATTCGGATTGGTGAAAGGGACCTCGGGTCCGCCGATATAGGTGCCATATTGAAGCGAGTTCTGGCCCGACTGTAGCGTATTGAATGCGGCGAGCCAGCCGGTATATGCCTCGCAATAGCCGTTGTCGGGTTGGTTGTTGTAACTGCCCCAGGTGACGCAGCCTGGCCTGACCGATCCGGCTGTTGTGGGAATGGCGTCAGAATAGGTTTCTCCGCCTACATAGGCCATCCCATTCGGCCCAACCGCCAGAGCCAGAGGCTGCACCCAGGCGGGATTTGGGGTGTTCGTTGCTCCAAACAGTGTGGAATAGAGCAGGGTCTGGCCATCGGCACTGAGCACCGATAGAGTGGCCATCTGCACGGCTTCGTTCTGCGTTTGGAGGGCATTGGCTGTTACCGGGAAAGGCACATTGCCATTTTGTGGGTAATAGTTGCTGGCAGTCTGTCCACCCTGAGACTGAAGGTAGCTTGTGAAGTAGATGTTACCTGCGGAGTCAAGCGCCAGGCTGTTTGGAAACGTCGGCTGTGTCCCGCCGAAGAAGGTGCTGTAAAGCAGGTTGGCGCCGGTGGGATCCAACTTGGCGACAAACAGCGTCGGGCCGCCTGAGACCCACTCCGTTCCTCCGCCTGCGAAGTAGCCGTCACAATGTTGTGCGGCCGGTTGGTAAAAGTCGGCCGGGCTGCCGCCGGCGACGCCAATCGGATAGTAGTAAGGCATGCACAGCGGTTGAATGGCATCGGCCGTAACCGGGAAATCGGAAGACCCCGTCTGCCCCAGGATGATCGCATCCCCAGCCGCGTCTACCGCGACAGCCTGCCCTAGCTCGGAGCCGGAGAACCCGTGCAGGTAAGTGGAGTACACCAGCGACGTGCCGTCGGCGCTGATCTTGGTGATGAATGCCGAACCGAGGTACCCCTCGGCAGATCCTCCGCAGCGGACGTAGTTGTGGGCCGCCGCAACCGCAGAGTCCTGATTGCAGGTGGTCTGGTAAGCGCCGGTGGTTACGGGCAGATTTACGTCGCTGGTTTCGCCGGTGAGGATGATTTCCCCCGACGCATCGACCGCCATGCCGATTGCCTGAGTTTCATAGTTGCCCGTGCCGAATATGCCCAGGAAGAGCAGCGTCGGGTCGATGACCAGTTCGCGGCTGTGGTCGTATGCCCCCAGTTGGAAGCTCACTTGTTGCTGGTGATTCACGGCGGCGATGGCGAAGCTTCCGTCAACCGGCCGGCGCACACCGTCAACCATCTGGTAGACAACCGGCTTGTTGAACCGCACCTCGGGACCGCCCTCCACCGGCAGCACAAGGTCGCCATTTTCCGCGAGGGTCGCCTTTGAGCCATCAAAGCTCAGCTTGATCGCCGATGCGTCCGCGCCCGGCGCTACCACGAAGTCGTATTCCAGCGCGCCCTGGTGGCCGTAGTAGACCAAGTCAACGCCCGGATAGACGCCATTCATCCGGACCTTGCCGTACATCGGCACATCATGCTGCCACTTGGCAGGGTCATTTCCGGTGAAGTAGTTGGCCTTTCCGGACTGTGGCTCATCGCCGATTGCTGTTTGCCGGAAACTCGCTCCGAGCAGGTTCATTCGCACGGCGGATGAGCTGATGGTGGGCTGCAGCTCCTTCGGGTCGGCCGAGTCACGCTTGGCCGGCGTAATCTTGTTCATCTGCAGCACCGCGTCAGCACCGGCCAGATAGAGTGTGTACTGCGGCCCGCGCGCCAGCCACTGCACGTCGCTCGACGTCTGGCCGCGATTGGGTTCAAAACTCAACGGCAGTTGGCCGTAGTGGACCTTTGCCTGGGTTGACGGAGCAGCCTTCGTGGGCGAAGGCACATCGGCTGGACTCGTCTGGCCATAGGCAGCAAGGCCGAGTGATACAAAGCAAAGAGCAGCAACGAGCTTGAGTGAGTTCTGAGCGTTCACAGGGAATCTCCTGCACGGTTCGCGCTGTTCTGCGAGAAAATGCATCACGTTCCCGATAAATTTTTAAAAATGTATCTTGCGCCCACAGATGCCACGCTGCCCGACCGCGCTACTTTGCCGCCAGCCTGGCCTGGATATCGATAAGCAGGTTGTGAGCTTCAGCGTTCATGAGCTTTGCGCCTGGAGAGAATCCATTGACAAGTAATCGGTCGGCGATCTCAGCGTGGGACAAGGCTTCCTGATCGCGATGCAGGCCGACCAGCGCCCGGGCCCAGAGGAGGTGCGATGCGCCGAACCGCCGGTCGGTTGGCGCAACTCTCCCCGTCTGGACTGCAACCAGTTCGGCGGCTACTTTCTCGCCATCCTGGAAGTGCCCGGTTGCGATATATGCCTTGCAGAGAAAGTACAGCGGCTCGGCCAGATCGGGGCTGGTGCCCCGCAGCTTTCTCCATGTGGGCATCGACGCTTCCATCATTGGCAAGGCTTCCTTAGCCCTTCCGACCTTCATGAGGGCGCCGGCCATATACTCCTTCTCCGTGAGTGCTCCGCTGCTATCGGCGCCCGAGCATTGCGCGTATCCGTCATAGGCACGTTGATAGATGGGGAGACTTGCCAGAACATCCCCTCGCATTTCAGTCATATAGGCAAGATCTCCGTAGACCTCCGATTGATCGCACAAGGCGAGAGGATCCTGGCCGTAGACCTGGAGAGCATCTTTAAAAGCTCGCTCGGCCTCGTCCAGATGACCACGTAACTCAAGATCCTGGCCCAGCATGTAGAGAGCATCGGCACACTCGCGCGAGGAGAGATTGTCGTCCCGGCACTCCTTGACCGCAAACTTCAGCAGGCGCAGATTCTCATCGCTCTGATAACCATTGTTATCGCGATTCCAGGCATAGAAGATCGCGCTCCAAACGCGAACAGCCGGAGGGACACCGGGCTTGCGCGACAGTTCCAGCGCGTGGGCAGTGAGTTTTTCGCCCATGTCCATCTGCCCTTGAAGGTAAGCGATGTTTCCGGAGAATGCTTCCGACTCAGCTTCCTTAGGAATATCCTTCGCAGCCTTGGCGCTGGCAATCGTCTGGGTAAGAACCGCCTGGGCGCTTTCGAGGTCGCCGTTCTCATACATCGATTCGGCAATTCCCATCTGCGCCTCTCGCAGATCGGCAGGATCCTTGATGTACTCAGGCAGCACCTTCACGCCAAGTTTGAGGAACTCGGGTACTGTGGCCGCAGGCTTTCCGGTGTAATTTGAGTTGGCCAGCTTGAAGAGCCGGTACATGAAGGTCTGCATGCGCAGCGCCCTCTGACCTTCGAGGACCGCCTGCTCCTGGCGCCACCCCGCATAAGCTGCACTGGCCAGCAAAGTGATTGCCACCAGTAGCGTTGCCGCCACAGCTCCTCGATGGCGGCGCACATATTTGCCTAACCGATAGAACGTGGTCTGTGGGCGGGCGAGTACCGGCCTGCCGGTGAGATAACGCTGGATGTCCCCAGTAAGCAAATCGACTGCGGGATAGCGATCCTGGGGCCTCGGGTTCAGGCACTTCTGGGCAATCGTCGCCAGATCGCCTGTCAATAAATGGCGCAGCCGGTTTTCCGAGAGTCCGCGCTGTTCCGCCGCGGCGCTGTTCACCGCGTCCGGCAGCCGTTCGGGCTCCTGCTCCCTGATAGCCCGTTCAATCATCGCTGCCACGGATGCGCCATGGCCAGGTCTAGATCCAGCAAGTAGTTCAAACAACACAGCGCCGAGTGCGTAAATGTCGCAGGACGTCGTGACCGGTTCGTTTCGCAGTTGCTCTGGACTCGCGTAAGCCGGTGTGGCCATCACGGTGGTAGTCAACAGGCTGTCCGGCTGGATCAGCTTTGAGGTCCCAAAGTCGAGCAACTTCACGGTTCCATCGGAGGTGACAAGAATATTGGACGGCTTCAGATCGAGATGTACGACCAGGTTTCGGTGCGCATAACCGACCGCATCGCACACGCGAAGAAACAGTTGCAGCCGTTCCGCAATCCCCAGCTTGCGCGCATCGCAGTAATCGTCCAGATGCACGCCGTCCACATATTCCATTACGAGATACGGCTGTCCTCGATCACTCAGGCCTGCATCCAGCATGCGTGTGATGTTGGGATGATCGAGAGAGGCAAGAATATGCTGTTCGCGGTGAAACCGTTCAATGAATGAGGGGCCAGCCGAATGCGGTGCCAGAACCTTCAGAGCGGAACGCTGCAAAGCGCCCCCCACCATGCGTTCAACCAGGTAGACAGCGCCGATGCCACCAGTCCCAATGTGCTTGATCGGCGTATAAGGCCCAATCTTGCCAGTTAAAGCGGGGACATGCGCTGCAACTTCCGCATCTTCGGTGCTCGACGCATTGAAGATATCCATCGCACGGCGGCACAACTCAATATCGGGACAGCGCTCGGCCAGCACGCGCTCACGGTCTGCTGCAGGCGTCACCTCAGCAAGATGAAACAAGTCCTGAAGCAATTGCCAGTTGTCCGCGTCCTGTGCCATGACCCTCACTTCCTGTTGGCGCGAAGCAGAGAATAAATGCGTCACGTCCTAGGCTGAGTGGAGACGGTCATAGAGCCAACCGCGCACGAATCTCAGCTCCCGATCCACCGTAGCCTTTGAGGTATTCAGCAGCTCAGCCGTCTCTTCCGCCGAAAATCCCAGGAAGAATCTCAGCTCAACCATTCTGCACTTGCGCGGATCCAGTTGTTCCAGTTCTTCCAGAACGCGGTCCAAGTCCATCATTTCGACTGGTCTGGCATCGATCCCGACTAGATCTGGATGTAGCGGAACGGGAATCCCGCCGTCGCGCTTTTGTCTCCGCTCGGAGCGGGCCTGGTCAATCAGGACCCGGCGCATCAGGCGTGCTGAAAGGCTGTAGAAGTGTTCACGGTCTTCAAATCTTAGACTGCGCTGCCGGATCAGTTTTAGAAACAGTTCATTGACCACGCTGGTCGGCTGCAACAGGTTCTCCGGCCGCTCTCTCCGAAAGAGAGAGCCGGCAATCTTCTTCAAATGTGGATACACGAGTTCGAACAGGTGCTCGGTGGCAGAGGGATCTCCCGCACTCCAATCGCGGAGAAGCAGCGTGATCTCGCCGGGTTGCGTCATGAAAGGGATCTCTGCATCGAAGTATAGACAATGCGGGGCATCTTTCGGGCATTGCGAATTAAAGTTGAGCTTATCCTATTCAGAACAGTTGAGTTTTATGAGTTTTGGGGACAGATGAAGAGGATTTAGGTCGATAGCGATCTCTTCGACCGGCGCGGAAAATCGATTGCTGAAATCGCTGTTTCAGAATTGAAATTCAGAGACGACAGAAGGAACTCTCAACCGTCTCCCCCTAGCGACAAGGAACGCCCTTGTCGCCTAAATTGATGAACTCCGGCGAGAAAAAGCAGAGGAGTTTAGGACCAATCGTCCTGATTTGGCGCCAATGCGCTCATCGATGCGATGGACCGCGCATTCGATTGATGGAATGGTCGAGCTTTCGGACAATTGCAAATGCGTCCATCGCCGCCTGCGAAGTTGAGGCGAGATCGACTTCGGTTTGCGGGCGGTCTTCATGGCGGTTTTCATGATTTCACAGTCCACTTGATGCGCCCCTTGGCGACAAACCAGATCACAAACAGACCCACGCATCGCCAGTAAGAACCGCTTCAAGTGCTTGGAGATTCGAGTGAATGTCGGAGATCACGAGTGCGCGCATGTCGGTCTCGCAGCTTCCAAACACTCAGCGTATCCCAGGATTGGTCCGACAAGTGAGGGATACGCAAACAGTGTCTATTTAAACAGTGTAGACGCAAACGCGCCAGAACTACAACACTTTGGTGATGGCAGATGCATTGTCAAAGCGCGTGTTGAAAGCTCTAGGGCTGCGCATTCGCGATCTTCGCCGGGCGCAAGGTCTTTCGCAAGAAGATCTCGCGGACAAATGCGGTGTTCACCGGACGTTCATGGGAACGGTCGAACGGGGCGAAAGCAACTTGAGTTTTTCGAACATTCTCAAGGTAGCGTCTACGCTCGGAATGTCGTTGTCAGCGCTTTTTGAGGGAGTTGATGAGAACTCGGACGCGCGTCGGCGCGGAAGTGCCGCGAAAGAGCATGATCCCCCGCCGAGGGTTATCAGGCGCTCGACGCAGCGGAAGTCATAACTGCGAGGGACTTTTTCGAACGCATGGTCACAAAACTGGAGGGCAAGCTTGCTCAGCGCGACACCTAGCCTGAGTGTTTCAGGCCGTCGACGATTCCCTCAGCAAGGCTGAAGCGCGGCTAAAAAACAGATGCGGGAAATGACAACGATAGAAACTAGACCGATTATTAAGCGCCACAGCCACCATGCCCGCCGAAACGAACGAGGTCCACAAAAGAACTTTGATGGTATCTGTGATGGTCTTTTTTTCTTGGCTGTTTCTAAACCATTGATTCTAAATGTTTTTGGCTCCTCAGGTAGGACTCGAACCTACAACCCTTCGGTTAACAGCC
>Ga0302144_10000108_pt1 | contig 33079 bp, 24 predicted proteins | sample I_Bog_E2_2_FD_192436 | JGI IMG/M metagenome (GOLD analysis project Ga0302144, IMG submission 192436) | Peat permafrost microbial communities from Stordalen Mire near Abisko, Sweden - I_Bog_E2_2 | ecosystem: Environmental > Terrestrial > Soil > Wetlands > Peat | place: Sweden: Abisko, Stordalen...
CGGGCGCGATCACAGGCAAGCCGACGGGGCCGCAAGTGGGGCAGATCAACTTCACGGTGACGGTGACCGATTCGGAGAATCCGGCCAAGACCGCGAACGCCAACCTCAGCATCACCATCAGCGCGCCTACGTTGACCATCACTACAGGCTCGCTTGCCACGGGTGTAATCAACCAGTCTTACAACGCCAGTCTTTCCGCAACGGGCGGCATCGCGCCCTATTCGTGGACCATCAGCGCTGGCAGTTTGCCGCCCGGACTGAACCTTAGCAGTTCAGGCGCGATCACGGGGACGGACAGCACGCAGACCGGGACCTTCAATTTCACCGTTCAGGTCACGGACTCTGAGTCGCCAGCGCAGACCAAGACGAAGGGTCTGAGCATCAGCATCAATAACAGCGCTCCGCTCCAGATCACGACGACCGGTCTGCCGGCAGGAGTCATCAATACTCCGTATTCGAACAGTGCGTTCCTGTCGGCCACCGGCGGAATTCAGCCCTACACCTGGAGCATCAGCTCCGGCAGTCTGCCTCCGAATGTCACGCTGAACGCCAGCACGGGCCAGATTTCGGGAACGCCGACGTCCACGGGAACGTTTAACTTCACCGCCAAGGTGACGGATTCCAGCAGTCCGATGGAAACGGCGACCGCTAATTTGAGCATTACCGTCAATGGCACGCTCACGATCACCACGGCGTCGGTTCCCAACGGCAGCGTCAGCACGCAATACAATGCCACGGTCAGCGCGGGCGGCGGCATACAGCCTTACAGCTGGAATATCACCAGCGGAAGCCTGCCGCCGGGGCTCAATTATGGCAACAATAACAACAGCCTGAGCATATCCGGACAGCCGACCACAACGGGGAGCTATCCCTTCACAGTTCAGGTCACCGACAATCAAGGGGACACGGCCAGCCAAGGTTACACCATCGTCATCGGCACGCAGCCGGTGGGCTATACGATTTCCGGCACGGTGAGTTATAGCGGCTCGAAGACCGGCTGGACTTATCTGGAATTGAGCAGCAGCAACTGTAACGGCTGTAACAACCTCGGCACCAGCATCTCCGAAGCCACTCTCACCTCGACGGGAGCTTTCACCATTCATGGCGTCACGCCTGGCACCTACACTTTGCAGGCGTTCATGGATAACATTGGCTACGGCGCCCAGAACGCGTCGAACCCCACGGGCAGCACCAGCAACTTGACCGTTACCGACGCGGGGCTGAGCGGCGTCTCCATCGTTCTGACCGATCCCGCCCCGGTGGTTCTCAGTTCGGGTCCTAGCTGGAGCGCGAGCAGCGGGTCGGGCGGATTCAACGGCGGCGCCCTCGTCTCCTTCGGGACCATTACGAACAACAACGGCATCGAGATGGCTGCCTCCTACACCCTCGAATGGAGCACCAGTTCGTCGTTCGCCTCAGTCGCTGGAAACAAGAGCTTCCCGGCAAGGGGCAACAACAACCCCTGGATTGTCACCGGCCTCACGAGTGGTACTACCTACTACTTCCGCGCCGAGGGCGTAGCCGTAGGCGGTTCGACCAGCAACTGGTCGGCGATTTCCAGCGGAATAACCGTCGGCGCTCCTTCCACTGGCAACGCGGTCTCCGGCACGGTCACGTTTAGCGGGACGGCTACCGGGCCGCTGTATGTTGGCTTCTACGACCAGAACACCGGGAATGTCTATGCCGATCAGGTCGGAACCGAAGCGGACCCGCCGACGAGCCCGGCAAGTTACTCAGTCAAGGTTCCGACCGGCTCCAATTACTTCTTCTTCGGAATCCTCGACCAGAACAACTCAGGCATGGTCGGCGGTCCGGGACAAATCTCCAACGTGAACGGAAACGGCAACCAGGCCCCCGTAGTCATCACCGGCCCGTTGACCAACGAAGATCTCACCTTGTCGAGCGCCAATAGCGCTGCTGTCGTGATGACGCAGAGCCAGCAACAGATCAGCCCGAGCGGCACCACCACCAATTACAGCATCGGATTCAACGTCAACGGTCTGTTCAAGCTGCCAGTGGCGGTGGAGATTGCTTCGGACAACGATCCGGGAGTGGTCATTCCCGCGGACATTGCCAATAACGCCTTTAACGGCAACTCCGATAAGTTCAACTTCTGGACCAGCCTCAACGGCGCCACGCCGAAGGTGGGCGATCAATACACGCTGAACGTCACCTACAGCGATAACACAACGCAAGTCCTGACCGTTACGGTCGGCGCCGTGCTGAATGCCTTCGCCACCGATCTTGCACCGCAGGGGAGCGGCGTCAGCGTGACTCCCAATTTCAGCTGGACCGATCCCGCCAACGCCAGCAATTACACCTACCAGTTCTGGTTGTGCTGCGATTCGAACGGGACCGTCTGGCAGATACCCGGCAACAACTCCAACTCGAACGGCTTCTCCAGTTCCATCACTTCCATTACCTGGGGCGTCGATCCAACCGGATCGGGCAACCTGCCGAACGTATCCAGCCTGAGCGGCAGCACAAACTACAGCTGGCAGATTCAAGCCTCGGACACGAACGGCAACTCGGCGCAGGTCCAGGTGAGCTTCGAGACGGCGGCAACGCCCTTGACGTTGCCTGCATCCGGAGCTCTGTCGTCGGCTGTCGTCGGCCAAAGCTACTCGGGCGCGATCAACGCCTCGGGCGGCGTTGGGCCGAACTACACGTTTTCCGTGAATGGCAGCCAAGTCCCCACCGATGGATCGCAGTATGCCATCGCGGATGGCATATGGGTTTCAAACAACAGCGGTAACACTCTGTCGATTGGCGGAACGCCGAGTGCGGCTCAAACCGTGACATTACTCAACATCACGGTGACTGACAGCGGCAGCAATACCGCCGGCCCGGACACGTACACCATCACCGTCAACGCAGCCTCGCCGCTTTCCATCCAAACGGCGACGCTGCCGGGCGCCAACGAGGGCTGGGCCTACAACTCCTACATACAGGCCTCCGGCGGCGTGCAGCCTTATACGTGGACCATCACCAGCGGGAGCAGCAGTCTTACCGCTGTTGGGCTCGCCTTCACCGGCAACCCCAGCAACAACCAGGGGAGCGCGGAAATCTCCGGAACGCCGAGCGCAGCCGGAACCCCGAGTTTCACGGTTCAAGTCACCGATAATGTGGGGAATACCGCCAGCCAGCCGCTCAGCATCGCGGTTACGGATTGCCCGAACAACAGCAAGCTCACAGGCAATTACGCGATGTTGATCCAGGGTTGGTCGGACAGCAGCCAAGGCGAAGTGTTTACCGGGCTTGCGGCCAGCTTCGTAGCCAACGGCGCCGGCAGCATTACGGGGGGAACTGGCGACTTTAACGACCCCGCAGACGGCTATTCGCAAGTGACCTTCACAGGCACCTCCTGCGTGGGTCCCAACAATCAGGGATTGATGACCATCAATACCGGCAGCGGCAGCAGAACGCTGGCCTTTTCGTTGCAATCCGGCGGGAACGGAAACATCATCTGGTACGACACGAGCCAGGGATTCCAGGGCTCCGGCGTGCTGCTCAAGCAGACCACACCGGTCGCGCTTTCCAAGATCACCGGACCCTACGCAATGGGACTGATCGGTGTAGACCAGGGTGGCAACCGATTCGGAGTGGCCGGGGCATTCACGGCCAACGGAACCGCCGACTGGGTCAGCGGACAGTTGGATGCTAACGATAGTGGAAACGTCAACAGCGGGAACGGCACCAGCAGCCCGATCCCCTTCAGTTCGAGCAATGTTAGTGCAGTCAATGCGACGACCGGGCGGGGCACTGTCGGGATTGACGTTTCCGGGGTTGGCACGCTGAACTTTGCGTACTATGTGGTCAGCGCTTCTCAACTGTTGCTGGTCCAAACCGATGCGATCACCGGCCCGGGCGGCTCGCTGTTGACGGGCCAGATTCTCCAGCAAAGCGGCACGTTCACTGCCGCGTCGCTCGACGCCGTCGGCGTGCTTGAGACGCAAGGTCTTGATACCAACAACTCGCCGGCCACGCCAGATGCCCAGGCCGGGTTCTTCACACCCAACGGTTCCGGGTCGCTCTCCGTAACTCTGGACGACAACGACGGCGGAACCATGAGCACGGGCACGGCTTCGGGAACCTACAGCGTCGCGTCGAACGGACGCGTGACCACTACCCTGACTGGCGAAAACCACCCGCCGCTCTTGTATATGATTGCCAAGAACCAGGCCATTCTGCTGAGTACCGGTGGCAAGGTGAGCTTTGGGACGCTGACGCCTCAGGTCGGAAGCAGCTTCACGCTCGCCTCCCTGGACGGAAATTACCTGGGTGGAAATGAGCAGCCCGTCGATTCCAACGTGAAGGCGAACCTCATCCAGATCAACGCCAACGGAGCCGGTAGTCTTACCGGAACTCAGTACCAGGTCCAGAACTGCGGGAGCGGGTGTTGGGAACCGGAGAGCAGCACCATCCCGGCCGGCTTGACCTATCAACCTGTCTCCGGAGGGCCTGCCGGAAAATTTGAAATAGACGAGGGCGGCGTTCCACAGGTCTATCTCTACATAATCAACGACAACACCTCAGGCTCCGGGCAGGCCGTGATCCTGAACGTGGGGTCAAGCAGCGATGGTAACTGCACCAACGACTGCAACCCGTCACTGACGGATTTCCATCAGTGACAAATCGCCACTGAGAAAATCACGGACCGGCGGCCTTACGCTGCCGGTCCACTTTGTTTTGAGAGCGCTAAAAACACTGAATTCGGCGCACTCCACTGCTGTGTCCCAACTTTGAAACACGAGATCAAACTTCGCCGGCTGATCGCGCGCCTTTTGCGACGTTAGACCTCCGCCCCCGCATCCCGCTCATTACTTTCCTTGCTCTGCTGCTCGTCCCATACTCATCGCATGGCTTCGGATGCCAATAACCGTACGCTCGCTTCGTTCCTCGATTATCTGCGGGTCGAGCGCGGATCGGCGAAGCTGACCATTGCCGCCTACGCCAGCGACCTGGTCCAGTTTTCTGAGTTTTTGGAGAAGCGGCGCGTGCTCCTCGGCGGTGCGCGTCGCAGCGATGTTCGTGAGTACATCCAGGAATTGTTTTCCCATTCGCTCGACGGCCGCTCAGTGGGAAGAAAGCTTTCTGCCATCCGCCATCTTTATCGCCATTTGCTGCTCGACGGAAAAATCAAGAAAGATCCAACCCTGAACATCGATCTGCCCAAGCAATGGAAAGTCCTGCCCAAGGCGCTAAGCCGCGACGAAGTCGGAGCCATGCTCGGTGAAACAAAGCTGTGCGAAACAAAGCTCGGCGCAACGAACTCGCACCATGAAACCGCGCGCGGACAAGCGCTCGCCCTCCGCGATCGCGCCATGATCGAGCTTCTCTATGCCGGAGGCGTGCGCGCCTCCGAGGTCGCCGACGCGCGCCTCGAAGACCTCAAGCTCGATATGGGATATATCCTGGTGCGCGGCAAGGGCGACAAAGAACGCATGGTTCCGCTCGGAGTTCCCGCCCAGCACGCCTTGCAGCAATACTTACGAAACGGCAGGGAAGCGGTCGCCCGCAAAAACGATTCGCCACTCCTGTTCCTGGGCGTAAGAGGACGCCGTCTCACCCGCCAGCGCGTCTGGCAGTTGGTCGGCAAGGCCAGCCTCGCAGCGGGACGCCACGCCAGTCCCCACATGCTCCGCCACTCCTGCGCCACGCACATGGTCGAAAATGGAGCCGACCTGCGCACCGTGCAAACCATCCTCGGCCATTCCGATATTTCGACCACTCAGATTTACACGCACGTCGCGCTCGACCGCTTAAAGAGCGTCTACACGAAACATCATCCGCGCGCGAAAGCGAAGGCGTCGACGGGATGATCGCGGAGCGGACAATTCACGATCGCAACCATCCCCGCACCATCGTCGAGCGCGCCACCGACGACTTCCTGCGCCACTTGCGCGAGCGCAACGCCTCTTCTCACACCATCAAGGCCTATACGGGAGACCTCGACGTCTTCGCCTCCTACATCGGCCAGCGCGGATGGGATTCGATCGATCACATCGCCATCCGCGGCTTCCTTTCGCACCTCTACGACAAAGGATTGAGCAAGCCTTCTGTAGCCCGAGCGCTCGCCGCCGTGCGTTCGCTCTATCGCTACCTCGCCCAAGAAGGAGTCGTCGAGCAAAATCCCGCCAAGCTGGTCTCCACGCCCAAGCTGCCCAAGAAACTGCCGCGCGTTCCGACCATCGAAGAAATGAATAACGTGCTCGACGCCAAGATGCCCGAGGTCGCCTCGTTTCCCGAGCGCGATCGTCTGCTCTTCGAACTGCTCTACGGATGCGGCATTCGTAACTCCGAGCTCGTCGGCATCAATTTAGAAGACATCAGCCTGAGCACCGAAGCCATCCTGATTCGCGGCAAAGGCAAAAAAGAACGCTACGTCCCATTCGGAGGCCAGGCGCTGGCCGCGCTCTCCTCTTACTTGCCGTGGCGTCAGCGACTGCTTGCGACGCTGAAAAAGCGGCCCGAGAAAGGCACGGCCGCCCTGCTAGTCAACCAGCGCGGCGGACGCCTAACCACCCGTAGCGTAGGACGCATAGTCAAACGCATCGCCGTCGCCAAGGGACTGTCCCCCGAAGTTCATCCCCACACCCTGCGCCACGCCTTCGGCACGCACATGCTGGAAGAGGGAGCCGACCTGCGCGCCATCCAGGAACTCCTCGGCCACGAGCGCCTGGCCACCACGCAGCGCTACACCCAGCTCTCCGTCAAGCACATGATGAACGTCTACGATCAGACGCATCCGCGTGCGAAGTGACGAGGAGATTCGCTAGGGGTCAGCTGCCGCTGCAGGAAGGTCGCTTCTTCGCGGCAAACCAAACTTGGAAAATCAGGCGAGGCATAGTCCACTGCCGTTTCGCAACGGGAACTACTGCAGGCTTAGATTCATCTCGCCGTGTTTCTTGAAGCTAATGCGGAGCACGTTTTGCTGCCCGCTGCCAAAGTCGCCTGCCACAGTGGCGGATTGGTCATACGTGGGTGATCCGGCAACCGCTCCCGCCTCTGCATCCGCGGCTACCTGCACTCGGAGATGATGCTTTCCCGGTGATACCTGCATAACATGGAATTCATGTCCCTCAACATGGTGAAAGACGACCAGACGTTTCTTGTCGGTTCCCTCCAATCGGTGTGTGTAGGTCAGGCGATCATCCACCCAGATCGAGAGATTGGCCGCCGCGAATTGATGGTCCACCTCGATTTCCAACGTCGCGGGAGAAACGGCCGGTGAAGCCGCGGGAGAAGTGGCCGACGAATCTGCCGGAGAAACGGTGGATGAGTTCGCACGGGCCGCTTCCGCTAGAGTCGGATAGATGCGGCCCGCTGGAACCGGCCTCAGGAGCTTTCCCACAGTGAGTGACGGCGCCGCGGCGACCGGAAGGACTTTGGTCGCAGCTCGCTGTCTCGGCGTGGGCGATGATGCAGCCGAAGCGACCGTGCTCTGGATTTCCGCCGTCGGTACTGGCGCTGTGGCAACGGAACCGGCCGCGCTCGCGGACGGCGCCGGTGTTGCCGACAATGTCGCCGCTGTTTTGGCCTGCGCGATTTCCCTGGCAACAGGCAGTGGCGCGGCGGCTCTTGGTCGCACCCCCTGGGGGCCAAACGAAATGACCCAGAGCCCAAAGATGAAAAGCCCGGCTAAGACCGACACGCCGGCGTAAGACTTGTTCCGGATCTTCTTCACCAGGTTCTCTGCCGCGGGTTTCCCCGGGGGCAACAGGTGCGTACCGGCCTCGGGTGTAGCATCCGCCGCCAGCCGGCAGATCACTGCAAATCGGCCTTCCTGCTTCGCCATTCGGTCTGCATTTCTGCCGATGGGCGAACCGGGCGGCTTTGCGTTACCCAGCCGCTCTCGCGCTTCTCTGAGACTCTGAATGTCCTGCAGCATTTCCTTGCCGCTCTGATAGCGCTCGGCCGGATCTTTCGCCATCGCCCGCGCAATGATGCGATCGAGTCCCTCGGGCAACTCAGCATTGAGAAGTGTCGCCGGGATAGGGTCGCGATTCACTACCTTGAATGAGACCGTAATCGCGCTGTTGCCTTGAAATGGCCTATGCCCGGTCAACATCGTGTACAGGACCACACCTAAGGAAAACAAATCCGACCGGCCATCCACCGCTTCGCCATTCAATTGTTCGGGCGACATGTAAGCGGGCGTGCCCAACGTGCGTCCCGCGAGAGTTTGGTTGGAGAGGTTCAGTTTCGCCACGCCGAAATCCGCGATTTTGGCGTGTCCGTCTTCGGTCAGCAGAATATTCGCGGGCTTTAGATCGCGGTGAACCACGCCTTGTGCATGGGCGCAATCGAGCGCTTCCGCCAGTTCGGAGGTGAGTTGCAGTGCTGTTTCCACGGAGAGTGTATGGCTGTCCCGTGACAGCAGCTTGTCGAGAGACTGCCCTCCCACAAATTCCATTACGATATAAGGAGCGCGCGTCTCTGGTTCCTCGCCTACGTCGAAGATGGTTACGATTCCGGGATGCGACAAGCGCCCGGCCGCTTCCGCCTCCCGGACGAAACGCTGGCGATATTCGCGTTCCTCTTCCGGCGGTTGGCCGGCCAGCGAAATCGTCTTGACCGCGACGACGCGGTTGATCTTGGGATCGCGTGCCTTATAGACAACGCCCATGGCTCCCGAGCCCAACTCGGTCAGGATCTCGTACCGCCCGAAGCGTCCGCTGTTGCGATCATCCATAGGTAGAAAGAGGATTGAGTCGTATCGATATTGTCTATGGGTTTGCCCATTCGTTCCAAGTTACCAACGTGTTCGGCCGGCACATGAACGTACTTCAGTAACTTTTCGTAAGCGTGTTGTTGTTTGAACATAGCAGCAGGGCGTTCTATGCCCGCGGCGATGCCGCGCCAATCGGGATGAGGTCAGGACTGCAACATCATGTGGAATGAAACCAACGTCAGCAAGATCGTCAAAGAGAGCGTCCTGCTGGTCTCGCTGTTTCTGATTGCGGCGCTGGTGCAGCTCTATGCCCAGTCGCTGCCCATGGCGCTCTGTTTTTATTTTTTGCCGACTCTCTATTCGGCCTACCATTTCGGACGGCGTCACGCCACGCTTACTGCGTTTGCCTGCGTAATTCTGGTGGTCCTGCTGAATTTCCTGAACCGGCTGATCCCCGCGCATCCGGTGCTGATGTTGCCAGCGGAGCGACTGTTCAACTTTGCCATTTGGGCGGGCATTTTGACGGTGGTCGGTTACGTCATGGGCACGCTTTACGAGCGCAAAGAAGCGATGACCACCGATATCCGCGAGAGTTTCGGCGGTCTGCTGCTGGTTTTGCAACACATGATGGCCAACGAGAAATTCGGCTCCGGAGAAAATCAGCGCGTGGTGCACGCGTCGATCAAAATGGCGGAAGTCATGGGCTTGAGTGCGGATCGCGTAGAGCTGCTGCGGTCGGCGGTGCTACTGCGCGATCTGAGCAAGCTCGGCATCAGCAACGATATTCTCTACAAAGCGGCCGATACGAGCCGCGACGAAGTGGTGGCCAGCTTCCGCAAGACCGGCAAACACACCGACGCCCGCGCGCAGGCGACCGGGAATTCGCTGCGGCGCGTGATTCCCATCATCATCGCGCAGCAGATTGTGGAGGAGCAGGGAGCGCGCTCCGTGAATGTCCCGATCGAGGCTCACATTCTGGCCGTCGCCGACGCGTATCAGAAGTTGATTGGCGGCCCCGACGGTAAAGGAATGTCGCCGGTCCAGGCCCAGCAGCAGATCCTGGCGGGAGCAGGCCAGAAATATGACCGTGGCGTGGTCGACGCTTTCGCCACAGCCATGGGGCAACGCGCGCAGGGCGCGGGCGCGTAAAAGCGGTCTTAATGTTAAGGTACTGTGGCGAGGTTAGTGCGCCGCGTTTTTTTCAGGCAACTCTTTTTTCCGCAATTCCTGCCACATCGCCACTACTCGCGATTTCAACTCTGAGGTCAGCCGTTCGTATGCAGCGTCGCTTGCTTCCGCAAGCGGCGGAGGTTGAATCGGCTTGCCGAATACCAGCTGCAGATCGGTGAACCGAGGGAACTTTTGGTGGCGCGGCCAGGCTTCGTAGAATCCATCGATGGCGATCGGGATGATCGGCGCTTGCGTGTGAATCGACAGAATCGCCGCACCTTTGCGAAAGATGCGCGGCGTGCCGTCGTTGGTGCGCTCGCCCTCGGGATAAAGGATCAGAATGCGGCCCTGGCTCAGGCCAAACGCGCCAGCGCGCAGCGCAGGCACGAGGTTCGCATCCGGATCGAGGACGATCACGCGAACCCATCGCGCCAGACGCCGCATGAAGCCCTTGCCGAAGATGTCGCTTGTGCCTAGCGCAAAAGCGTTGCGGAACAAGCGCCAAGGCAGCGCAGCCGCCATCACCATGGGATCGATGTAGCTTTGGTGATTCGAGCAGAGTAGGTAAGGGCCTTTTTCGGGCAGATTTTCGAGTCCTCGAGTCTTCAGATGAAAGCGATCTTGGGCGAAAAGGCAAATCAAGCGCCCCAGCAGGAAGAGAAACACTTCCGCAAAAATGTTGTGATGCGCGAGTGCCAGCGCGTTGGGGTCCGTCACCGGTTCGTTCAGGATGGTCGACCAGGCGGGTGTAGCCGCTCCGGCTTGGCCTTCACCGCGGCCGGCACTGGCGAGGACGGCGTCGACGAGGTCGCGCACCGTATAGAGTTCCGCAAGTTGCGACTCGGGCAGTTGGCCGCCGAGTTGCTGCTCCAGCGCGGTCAGGAGTTCCACTCGTTGCATGGAGTCGAGGCCTAGATCAAGCTCGAGATTGTGGTGAGGAAGAATCGCTGGCAGTTGGTTGCGCGAAGAGGCGCACGAGTTTTCACGAATTATGGCCAGGGCTGGTTTTACGTCGTCGCGTTCCAGCCATTGTTGTTCGTCCGCGGTCAGCGGCTTCTCCGCGCCCACATCGGAATCGCGGCCGCTTTGTTTTAGCTCGCGAACCTTCTTCTCGATCTGGAAGCGTTTCAACTTGCGCGTGGTCGTGCGCGGCAGGTCTTCCTGCCAGATGTCGTAGCTCCCAAGGCGTTTGGTGGACGCAATCTTGTGAGAGAGCGCTTCAATTTCGAAGCGAATCGCCTCTTTGGAGTTGACGATCTTGCGTTCGCGCAGCAGTTCAAAGTTGGGCACAACGACGGCATGCAGGCGCTCGGACGTCGGATCTCCCGGGCGGGCTTCGATCGCCAGGACGCAAATTTCCTTCACATACTGTGCCTGCAGGTAGTGTGCTTCGATCTCCTCGGGATAGACATTTTTCCCGTTGGCGAGAACGATGACTTCCTTGCGGCGTCCGCTGATGAAGAGGTTGCCGCGGGCATCGAAGTAGCCGAGATCTCCGGTGTACAACCAGCCGTCGCGGAGCACGTCGGCGCTGGCCTCGGGCCGGTTCCAATATCCTTTCATGACGATGGCGCCGCGAATGGCAATCTCGCCCGCGGGCGTCGCGCCTTCTTCGACGGATTTGGGATCGATGATTTTGGCTTCGACTCCGGGAAGGGGCGGTCCGACTGAGCCAAAGACGATTTGTCCGGGAGGGTTGATAAAGGCGCCGCCAGTGGTTTCGGTGAGGCCGTAGGCGTTCAGCACGTCGATGCCAAACGAGTAGAAGTCGCGAGCGATGGCCGGGTCGAAGCGCGAACCGCCGGTGACCAGGTAGCGCATGCGCGAGCCAAAAGTGGCGTGAATCTTGCCGAAGAAAAATTTGCCGGCTTTGACTCCGATTCGCCTTAGTCCACGATTGAGCGCCATCAGCGTGCGCACCAGTCGCAGGGTAAACTTGCCGCGCTTGTTCAGTTCCTTGAAAATCTTTTCGTGAATCAGGTAGAAAAACTGGGGCACGACGCAGAAGACGGTGATATTGCGTTCCTGCAAGGCGCGCAGCAGTTCGGTGGTGTTGAGCGTTTCCAGGTATACGACGCGCGCCCCGTTGAATAAAGGCAGAAAGAGATTCGCCATTTGCGCGAGGACGTGAAACATGGGCAGAATCCCCAGCAACGCATCCTCGGAGTCGATCTTGATGACGCTGAAGACGGAATTCGCTTCGCCCACGAGATTGGCGTGGGTGAGCATGACACCCTTGGGATCAGCGGTGGTGCCAGAAGTATAGAGCAGCGCCGCGAGGTCGCTCTCCGCGGGTACGACGGGCTGAAAACCGGCGGGGCCGCCCGCGAAGATGGAATCGAGGTCGGCGGCGAAGGGATTCTTGCCTGTCTGAGGTGAAAGGTTCTGCTCGGCGGTGGCCGATGTCATCACCAGGCGAATGTCGAGTCCATCGGTTGCTTCCGCTGCCACCGCAAGATGCTTTGCGTCGCAGAAGAGCAGGGAAGCGCCGCTGTCGACCAGCAACTTCTTCACTTGATCGGGCTGGAAAGCCGTGTCGAGCGGAACGGCCGTTCTGCCGCCGGCGATGATTCCCAGGTATGCCGCCACCCATCGCGGATGGTTCGCCGCCAGAATCGCCACCCGCGCGTGGCGCGGAACCTGCCTCGAGAGCCAGTTGGCGACGCTCTCCGACATGCGGGTCAATTCGGCGAAGGTGACCCGCTCCACCGTCTGCTGCCGCTGAATTTCAAGGGCAATGTTATCGGGGAACTTGCGGGCCGATTCCTGGACACGTTGATAGAAGGTGGGCATGGGTCGGAGAAATCTTACAGGAAGTTCGAGGCGGCTGGGCGGGCGCGTGGACCGCAGCTTGAGAAGTCAACTGGTCGTAAAACAGGGATCAGGCCCATCATGGGTGGATCGGAAACGTCCCAAGGTGGGGCGAACAGTCAGAAATCGAGCTTGCACAATCGCACGAAATTCGTGTACACTAGTGTCGTGAAGCAAAACATCACTTTTAGCGCGGACAAGTCCGACATCGAGCTGGCTCGAGAGGAAGCGCAGAGCCGGAACACCACGCTGCATGAGCTCTTTCGGGACTGGCTGAAAGGGATTGCGGGCCGGCGGTCTCGCGTCCAGGAGTATCGCGCCCTCATGCATGAGCTGCGCCACGTGAATGCAGGTAGAAAGTTCACGCGCGAAGAGATGAATGAACGCCGCTAGGCACTTTCTCGACACGAACATTTTTATCTATACCTTTGACCGGCAAGCTCCCAACAAGGCCAAGCGGGCCGAGGATCTGGTTGCCGACGCCCTCGATACCGGCGCGGGCATGATCAGTTACCAGGTTGCGCAGGAGTTTGTCGCGGTTGCCCGGAAGCCGTTTCGCACTCCGATGACCTTCGAACAGATTGAGAAATACTGGCTTACCACTCTGCGGCCGCTGTTGCTGGTGCAATTCTCTCCGGGGCTGTTTCTTCGCGCGCTGGATTTGGCTCGGCGCGATCAACTCTCATGGTACGACTCGCTCATCGTTGCGGCGGCGATCCAGGGCGATTGCGAGATTCTTTACAGCGAAGACCTGCAACATGGCCGTCGCTTCGGCGATCTCGTTGTTCAGAACCCTTTTCTCTAGCTGGATTAGGAGGCGGTCGTCTTCGTCCTTCGCCATCCCCGCCGCATCGAATGTGCTAGGCTTTAAGCCATACTCAGGACGTGTGTCCTCTGAAGGATTTCCGATTTGATCAACACTTTGCTGGGCAAGGTTTTTGGGACGAAGAACGAGCGCGAGATCAAGCGGTTGATGCCGCGCGTGGCGGCGATTAATGCGCTTGAACCGGAGATTCAGAAGCTCTCCGACGACCAACTCCGCGCCAAGACGGCGGAGTTTCGGGCTCGCATTCAGGAGCGGCTTAGCTCGATTCCCGACGAGCCTGAGGTGGATGCTGGCGGACCCAGTGGCGCTCTGCCGGAGAGCGGTTTCGCGGATCTTGATCGGCTGAAGGAAATCGAGGACCGGCGCAGCGCAGCGCTCAAGGAAGTGCTCGACGAGTTGCTGGAAGAGGCATTTGCGGTCTGCCGCGAGGCGGGGCGGCGCGTCCTCAACATGCGGCACTTCGATGTGCAGTTGATTGGCGGCATGGTTCTGCATGAAGGCAAGATCGCGGAAATGAAGACTGGCGAAGGCAAGACGCTGGTCGGAACCCTGCCGGTGTATTTGAACGCTCTGAGCGGGCGCGGTGTGCACGTGGTTACGGTCAACGATTACCTGGCCAAGCGCGACTCCGAATGGATGGGCAAGCTCTACGGTTTTCTTGGATTGACGGTGGGCGTGATCGTCCACGACCTGGACGACTCGGAGCGTCGCGCCGCCTATGCCGCCGATGTGACCTACGGGACGAATAACGAGTTTGGCTTCGACTACCTGCGCGACAACATGAAGTTCGACCTGCGCGATTGCGTGCAGCGGGTGCATAACTTCGCGATTGTCGACGAGGTCGATTCCATCTTGATCGACGAGGCGCGTACGCCGCTGATTATTTCTGGTGCCAGTGAAGAGTCCACCGATAAGTACTACAAAGTGAACCGCATTATTCCGAAGCTCGAAAAGGGCGAGGAAATCGATACGGCGCCGGGCGAGCCGAAGATCATGACCGGCGACTATGTGGTCGACGAAAAACACCGCAACGTTACAGTAAGCGACGACGGCTGGGAGAAGGTTGAAAAGCTGCTGGGCATCGGCAACATCGCCGATCCGGAAAACTGGGCGTTGAAACATCACGTCGAAACCGCCGTCAAAGCGCATGCGCTTTACAAGAAAGACGTCGAGTACGTGGTGAAAGATGGCGAAGTGCTGATCGTCGACGAGTTCACCGGACGCCTGATGCCGGGTCGGCGCTGGTCCGACGGTCTTCATCAGGCGATTGAAGCGAAAGAGAACGTCAAGATTGAGCGTGAAAATCAGACGCTTGCCACCATCACCTTCCAGAATTATTTCCGCATGTATAAGAAGCTGGCGGGCATGACGGGCACGGCGGAAACCGAAGCTCCCGAATTTGACAAGATCTACCGGCTCGAAGTCATTGTCATTCCTACGAATCGCACGCTGCTGCGCAAAGAGAATCCGGACATTGTTTATCGCACGGAAAAAGAGAAGTATTTCGCTGCCGCGGACGAAATTCAGCGCCTGCACGACAGCAACCAGCCAGTGCTGGTGGGCACTACTTCAATTGAAAAGTCGGAGCGGCTTTCGGAGTTGCTGAAGAAAAAGGGAATCAAGCACGTCGTCCTGAACGCCAAGTATCACGAGCGCGAAGCCGAAATCGTGGCGCAGGCGGGACGCAAGGGGATGGTCACGATCGCCACGAATATGGCGGGCCGCGGCACCGATATTCTTCTTGGCGGCAACGCGGAATTCATGGCCAAGCAGGAGTGCGTGAAGAAGGGAATCGCGCAGCCGATTCGCGCCGCGCAGGGCAAGATCGAAGCCGAGATCGACGATTCGAACCGCACCGTTTGGTATTACGCTGGGAATGAGTACGCGGTTCCGACCGACCAGTGGAACGAGATCTTCACGCGCTACAAGGCCGACACCGATCAGGAACATCGCGAAGTCATCGAGGCTGGCGGCTTGCACATCTTTGGTACTGAGCGCCACGAAGCGCGCCGCATCGACAATCAATTGCGCGGGCGCGCGGGGCGGCAGGGCGATCCTGGTTCGTCGCGCTTCTATTTGTCGCTCGAAGACGATCTGATGCGCATCTTCGCCAAGGAGTGGGTTTCGAACCTGCTGCAACGCCTCGGTATGGAAGAAGGTGTACCCATTGAATCGCGGATGATCACGCGGCGAATCGAAGTCGCGCAGAAGGCTGTCGAAGGCCAGAACTTCGAGTCCCGCAAACACCTGCTCGAGTATGACGATGTGATGAACAAGCAGCGCACTGCGGTCTACGGGTTGCGGCGGCGTCTGCTCGAAGGCCTTGACCAGAAGGACCTCATTGTTGAGGATTACGTTTCCGGAATTCTCGGCGACATTTTGGAGCGGCATTGCCCGGCCAAGGAACACCTAGCGAACTGGGATCTCAAGGCTCTGAAAGATGCGATCTTCACGCGCTTTGGAGTGGACATCTACGCCGAGGGACTCAAGCCAGAACAGATGAACCGCCAGGAACTGGGCGACGCAATTTTTGAAAAGCTCAAAGAGCGGTATGACTCGAAAGAGAAGTTGATCGGCGCGGAGGCCATGCGCTATCACGAGCGCATGATCATGCTGAGCGTGATCGACGGGCAGTGGAAAGATCACCTGCTCTCAATGGATCACCTGAAAGAAGGCATCGGCCTGCGCGGCTATGGACAGCACGATCCTCTGGTCGAGTACAAGCGCGAGTCCTTCGACATGTTCGAAGAGATGATGCAGCGCTTTCAGGAAGAGACGGTGCGGTATCTCTACTTGATGCAGATCATGGAGCGCCCGCCGGAGCCGGCGATGCGGCCGAATGGTGGCGGTCCAGACGAGTTGGCCAGCCAAGCTCCCGATGCCGGCGTACCCGCAGTCATCACTGGCGGTCGCGGCGGCAACGGGCGGCCGCGGCAGGTCGCGACCTCGGTGGATGAAATCGAAGAAGCCTTTCAGCGGAAGAAAAAGAAAGAACTGGAACAGGCGCGCATGGCCGGGGCGGGCGATCAACAGGTTCAGCAGATTGTTCGTTCGGGAGAAAAAGTCGGGCGCAACGATCCGTGCCCTTGCGGAAGCGGCAAGAAGTATAAGAAGTGCTGCGGCGCCTAACGTCGTTTTGATTTCTTGCGGATCGCTTTGAAAGTCATCTCCGTTGCCGAGCTGCGAGTGCGGCGCTTCCATTCGAAAAACATCGGTGCGTAGGTCTGCGTGATGTAGTCACTTGGGGCGATACCTAGGGCCCGCGCGGTGCGGTCGATCCAGCGCGGCGATCCTTCGATCTCCCCGAAATCTCCAATTGGAGTCTCATCCAGCACGACGTGGCCCTTGCCGTCGCTCCATTCGGCGCGATATTTTTCGTAGCGAAAGGTGGGCTCGAAGCCGAGCGCGCGCAGAATGGCGTCCATTTCCTGTCCGTCCTCCACACGTGTTTCCACTTCAACCCGCACCTTGTGGCGTCTGTCCTCGCTTTTCGCCTTGTGCGTTAGCACCCACGCCTCGCCATACTTGCGCAAGCGCAGCATTTCGCCCCGCTTGAGCAGCTTCTGGCCGGGCAGGTCGTAGAGTAAGTTCATTTCGTGGGTGGAGCGGGTGATCCGCTCGAAGCCGGCCTGCTTCAGGGCTCGAGTAAGCGCCGCTAAATCTTCGATTCGAAATTTGATTTCGATTTCTTTCGGCATGGCACAAGTCCCTTACGGCTTCGGCTCGACCTCGGGCTCCCGCTTCTGACGACGGAACCAGCTCATGTGCGGCAGGTCGCGCTCCACTTTGCGCCGATTCGCGATCAGTTCGGCGGTGATCGAGACGGCGATTTCCTCTGGAGTGATGGCGCCGATATCCAGTCCGATCGGAGCGTGAACGCGGTCGAACAGGCGCCCGGGCAGACCCTCCAGCTGCAGCTCTTTGAAGATGGTGATGGTCTTTCGTTTGGATCCAATCATGCCGACGTAGCGCGCTGGCGTCTGCACGGCCCAGCGCAGCATTCGCATATCGTCGCGGTGGCCACGCGTGACGATCACAATATACGAGTATTCGCTGGGCGTGAGCTGTGCGGCAGCCTTTTCGAAATCCTCGGCGATCACCTGGTGAGCTTCGGGGAAGCGTTCACGGTTGGCGAAGGCTTCGCGATCATCGATCACGGTAACGTCGAATCCGGCGAGGCGCGCCACCTGGTAAAGACTGGCGGCCACGTGACCGGCTCCAAAAATATAAAGATCGGCCGGAGGCATAATCGGCTCGACGAAAATCTCAAGCGTTCCTCCGCAGACCAGGCCAGCATCGTACTTGGGATCCTGATTCAGATCGAAGGTCATGGTGCGCGGCTTCTCCGATTCCATCACTTCGCGCGCGGCTTGCCACACCTCGGCCTCAACGCAGCCGCCGCCGATGGTTCCGACGATCGAGCCATCGTCGCGCACCAGCATCTTCGCGGTCTTGAACGAAGGAATCGAACCGCGGACGTTGACGATGGTGGCCACGGCTCCGCGGCGCCCGTCCTTTCGCAGGCGGACTATTTCCTCATAGAGATCCATGGGTTTGATTATCGGAGGATGGCTGGGATCGGTCAATGCGCTGAGCAAATCAAGCCGCAGAAGACGAAAGTCATGATCCTTTTCTCTCCATCAAGTACGACTCTTTGTACCCCAGATAGTTCTCGGCGTAGCGGAGAATGGTCTCTTCGTCTTTCTCTTCGAGACGGCGGTGGAATTTTCCGGGGGAGCCCATCCAGAGGGAGTTGGGTTCGACGATGGTCTTCTCCGGGATCAGGGTGCCGGCGGCGATGATGGAACCCGATCCAATCACGGCGCCGTTGAGAATAATGACGCCCATTCCGATGAGGCACCGCGCTTCGACGGTGCATCCGTGGAGGATCACATTGTGCCCCACGGTGACGTAGTCGCCGACATAGACACCGTATTGCTCTTTCATGCCGTGAAGAATGCAGTTGTCCTGAATATTGGAGTAGTGGCCGACCCGGATCTGATGCACGTCGCCGCGAAGAACGGCGTTCATCCAGACGCTGGAGTGTTCTCCCAGGATGACGTCGCCGATGAGCTGAGCGGAGTCGTCGATGTAGGAAGTGTCGGGAAATTTGGGCGTGACGCCTTTGTAGGAACGGATCATAGGTTTGAGTCGGGCTTGGTTCGGGTTGAATTGCTAACAAAAAACATATCATGGAGCGATTCCTTACGTCAGGCTGGCGATTGCTCACCCTGAATGGCGGGTTCGGTCGCGCGAAGGAAGCGATATAATGTTGCGATTTCGCGGCTTGATCCCCAGATGCAACGGAGGCCCCTTGCCCTTGACGCTTGAAACACGCGAGGTTGGACGCGTCACCATTGTGCACTGCAACGGACGAATCATTGCCGGCAAGGAGAGCGAATCCTTGCGCGCGCATGTGGCCTGGGTGTTGCGCGACCGCCGGTCCATCGTGCTGCACCTCGGCGACGTCGGTTTCGTGGACAGCAGCGGCCTCGGCACCATGGTCCGCGCTCTGACCAGCGCCCGCCAGGTACGTGGGGATCTGAAACTCTGCAACGTGCCGGACTTCGTGCTCAAGGTTCTGGAGATGTCGCGTTTGACGTCAATCTTCGAATCGCACGAATCGGAAGAGAAAGCCGTCGCTGCCTTTTATCGCCCGGGAGCCCGCACCGACGCGCCGGTCCCGATCGGCCGCAGCGTTCTATGCCTCGACTCGAATGCCGACGTGCTTGCCTACTTGCGCGAGCTATTGCGCGGCGCCGGGTACGACGTGCAGACCAGCGGCCGCATTAGCGACGCTCTGATCCTGATGCGTGTCACGCGCTTCGACCTTTTGTTGGCAGGCCCCGGCCTGGTTCCTTCCGCGACCACGCCGCAAGCCTTCCGCGACGCTTGCGCGAAGCTTCCAGTAGTCGAACTGGGCAGCGAGTTTTCCACCAGCCATGCCGGGGAAGCCGCCGCTGGATTGCTGGAGACGATGGCGGCGCGGCTCGACTCGAAGAGCGCGTGACGCGCAGGCAGGGCGTCCAGAGAATGGTACGACTAGAGAATGGTACGACGATGAGAGCGTCTGATTTTCGCCGGATTGCTTTGAGCCTCGAAGGCGCAGACGAAGGCTCGCACATGGGTGCGGCTGACTTCCGCGTGGGAGGCAGGATTTTCGCCACGCTGGCGTCCGAAAAACAGGGCTACGGCAACTTGATGCTTACGCCGGAACTGCAGCAGGAATTTGTCCAGGAGTTGCCGGAGGTCTTTCTGCCCATTCCCGGCGGATGGGGAAGGATGGGAGCGACCCATATTCGACTGGCGAAAGCGAGCGAGGATGTACTCGCTGGCGCCCTGCGCGCCGCGTGGAAACTGCGTGTCGAAAAGAATGCGGGGACGAAGAAGAAGCGCGCCTCGAAGCGCCAGTAGATGGACGGAGAATCGCTGCGCCCGCGGCTTTCGATGGTCGTTTTGGGTGGTGCGAATCGATTGTGGCAGTGAAGACCTTAGGGTTATTGTTTCGCTTCCCGGTCCAACCCATAGAAGTAATAATCCGCAGTGTAGGCGCTCTTCGTTTCGGTTCCACGGTGAGCCTCGTCGCATCCCTTTGCTGGCGGATTCCCGTCATGGGTGTTGATGCGTTGTATGGTTGTCACGCCCGCGAGCAGACCGTTTCCAGTATGACCGACTGCCTTCACCAGTAACCATGGAATGGAGTTGGAATCGTCAGAATCTGCGTGAGCCAGGACTTTGCCCGTGACTTCGCTGCCATCCGTTAGCTTCCATGAGGGGCCGGCGAAGTGGCTTCCAATGACATTACCCTTTTGATCTTTCAGTTCTGCCTCGGGCGCTTTGAGGGTCCAAGTGAATTTGCCGTCTTCGCCGGGTTGGCAGGTATAGATTTGCGATCCGGAGGCGTGCGCGGCCAAAACGGCTTCTTCGCCGGGGACCGCCTGAATTGCATCCGGAACTTTGGGTCGAGGTATCTTCTGCGCACTGGCCGCCCGGAGGCCGACGCAAGCTCCCAGGATGACGAAGCCCATGAGCAACGCCCGGGTTCTTGCAAGTGCATGCATCGCGTGATTGTAGCAGGCCAGGAAAAGCGCTCAACCATTTCGGCGTCGTGCGATTGCGTCGTCCCTTTGCGCAGCGCCCTCCTGTACAATTTGCCAGAATGAAAATGCTGGGGAAAGTCGGTGCGATCCATTGGATTCTGTCGCTTTGGATCTTGCTGGGCGCGTCGGCGTGGGTTGCCGCCGAACCTGTCGATTCTCTGCATGCCAACAACTATGTCAACGATTTTGCCGGCGTCCTGGATGCGGCTACCCAGGCGCGGTTGAACGATCTTTGCCAGCAGGTGGATCAGAAGGCGCACGCGCAGATTGCGGTAGTCACTGTGAAGTCGCTGGGTGGGCAGGATCCTGCGACTTACGCCGTCGCGCTCTATCAGAAGTGGGGGATCGGGTCGAAAGGGAAGGATCGCGGAGTGCTGATCCTGCTGGCGACCGACGATCACAAGTATTGGACCACGGTGGGATACGGGTTGGAGTCGATTCTTCCGGATGGGAAGGTCGGCGGGTTCGGGCGCGAAGCGGTTCCGTTGCTGAAGAGCGGAAATTATGCGGGAGCAGTCACACTGATGACGGCGCGCGTGGCTTCGGTCATCGCGCAGGATGCGGGCGTAACTTTTGAAAATCAGCCCCAGTTGGCCGCACCTCGTCAACGATCTGCGCCGAGTGGCGGGTTCCCGCCGATGGCGGTCATCCTCATCGTCATCTTTATCGTTTTTTCCATTCTCCGGGCGATCTTTGGGCGCGGCGGACCCCGGGGCGGCGGCGGATTCTGGTCCGGATTGTTATGGGGCATGCTGTTTAGCAACATGGGCGGAGGTCGCGGCGGATACGGCGGCGGCGGATTTGGTGGTGGGTTCGGTGGCGGCGGTGGTGGGGGCGGATTTGGTGGTTTTGGCGGTGGCAGCACGGGCGGCGGTGGAGCGGGCGGCAGTTGGTAGAGAGTGAGAGGCAGCGTGAGAGGCAAGGAATGGTTCCTGAAAAGCTGATTAACGAATTTGTCGAACGGATACGGGCGGCGGCGGGCGCGAATCTGCTGGCGGTGATTCTTTATGGGTCGGCGGCGGCCGGAGATTATGTTACCGATCACTCCGATGTGAACCTGCTGTGCGTGCTCGGTGAGACTTCCTTCGCAGCCATCGAGGCGCTTGCTCCGTCGATCGCATGGTGGGTGAAGCAGAAGCATCGCGAGCCGTTGCTGATGAGCGCCGAGGAGATGCGAAGGTCGGCGGATGTGTTCTCCATCGAATTTCTGGACATGCGCCGTCACTATCGGGTCCTGTGGGGAGAAGACGTTCTGAAGACGCTGGAGATTCCGATGCGATGGCATCGGGTACAGCTGGAATATGAAGTGCGGGAGAAGACGATTCTGCTGCGGCAGCGGCTGCTGATGGCGTCGGGCAACGACACCGCCAAGTGGGATCTGCTGCTGCGGTCGCTGCCGGCGTTTGGAACTCTGTTCCGCCATGCACTGATTGCGCTCGGCGATGCGGGCACGGGGTCGAAAAGGGAAGCGACGGCGGCACTGGCGGCCAAGCTGGGGATCGATGCCAGTGCATTTGGCGAACTGCTCGATATCCGAGAGCGGAAGAGAGACCGGAAGACGGCGGATGTGGATCATTTGTTTGCGCGCTATCTGAAGTTGGTGCAGCAGGTGACGGCGGCGGTGGATCGGATGCTCGATCCAGCCGCGTAACAGTGCGCAAAAGTTTCGTGTACTAATTTAATTTTGCTTTCAGGAGAGTGACATGGGCAAGGGATTGATCGTAGTGGCGGTGCTGTTGGTGATTGTGCTCGCGTTGGGCGGGCAGTATATCGGAGTGAAGAATACGCTGGTAGCCAAGGATCAGGCGGTGAAGGCGGCTTGGTCGCAAGTGGACATCGTGCTGCAACGCCGGGCAGACTTGATCCCCAACCTTGTGGAGACGGTGAAGGGATACGCGCAGCAGGAAGTGACGGTGTTCGGCGACATCGCCAAGGCGCGGTCGGCGCTGCTTTCCGCGCAAACTCCGTCCGACAAGATTGCCGCGAACGGGCAACTGGATGGCGCGATCGGCCGGCTGCTTGTCATCGTGGAGAATTATCCCCAGTTGAAGTCGAATGAAAATTTCCTGCGCTTACAGGACGAACTGGCGGGGACGGAAAACCGGATCTCCGTCGAACGGAAAAGGTATAACGATACGCTGCAGGATTACAACACCTACGTGCTGCAGTTCCCGGCCAGCATGTTTGCTGGGTTTGCGGGATTCAAACAGAACCCGGACTACTTCAAGGCGACGGAAGCATCGCGCGACGTTCCCAAGGTGAATTTTGGCGCGCCGCCCGCGGCTCCGGCGGCGACTCCGGCTCCCGCCACTGCTCCGGCTCACTGAAGGATCTGGAAATGGGTGCGAATCAATGAGCACAGATCGATGAGAGTTTTGGTTACAGGGGGCGCGGGCTACATCGGCAGCGTGATTGCCGACGAACTCTTGCAGGCCGGGCACGAAGTTGTCGTCTTCGACAATCTCAGCCGGGGCTACCGCCAGGCAGTGCCGAAAGGCGCTGCGCTGGTGGTTGGCGAACTGGCGGATCGTGGCGCGCTCGACGAGTTGCTGCGGTCGCGCCCGATCGATGCCGTGATGCATTTTGCCGCGCTGATCGAAGCGGGTGAGTCGATGAAGGCTCCGGAAGCGTTTTTTCGCAATAACACCGCGAATGCGTTGACCCTCCTCGAAGCGATGCTCGGGGCCGGGGTCAAGCGGTTCGTGTTTTCGTCGACGGCGGCGCTCTATGGCAACCCCGAGCGCACTCCGATTGAAGAGAACGATGCGCTCCGCCCGACCAACGCCTACGGCGAATCGAAACTGCTGGTGGAGCGCATGCTCGCATGGTTCCACCAGATTCACGGCTTGCGCTATGCCAGCCTGCGTTATTTCAACGCGGCTGGCGCTTCGCGTCCCGATAAAGGGGAAGCGCATCAACCGGAATCGCATCTCATCCCGCGAATTTTGCAGGTTGCTCAGGGACGCGCGGAACACGCGACCATTTTTGGCACCGATTATCCCACGCCCGACGGCACTTGCGTTCGCGATTACATCCACGTCAGCGACCTGGCGCGCGCGCACTTGCTGGCGTTGGATGCGCTCGAAAAGGCGAAGGAGAATGCCGCCCCGCTTGTCTACAACCTAGGCAACGGCCGGGGATTCAGCGTGCGCGAGGTGGTCGAAGTGGCGCGGAAGGCTACCGGACATGCAATTCCCGTGATGGAATCGCCGCGCCGTCCCGGCGATCCGGCGGTTCTGGTGGCTAGCGCGGAGAAGATCCGCCGCGAACTCGGCTGGCAGCCGCGGTTTCCGGATTTGCATTCCATTGTGAAGAGCGCGTGGGAGTGGCATCGGTCGCATCCAGACGGATACGTGTCGCACTAGCGACGAATAGTCGAAGCGTGGAAGGCATGCACGGTGATGAGCAACGAAAAGGCCGGATACAACCGCTTCCTCCTGCTGGTTGCGGGACTGGGCGGCTTGCTGTACGGCGTGGACGTCGGCATCATCGCCGGGGCCTTGCCCTATCTGGAGGCGACTTCCGGGCTGAATGCGGGCCAACTGTCGATCGTGGTTGCCGCCGTGCTCCTCGGTAGCGTGATCTCGACCCTGTTTGCGGGCGCGCTGGCGGACTGGATCGGACGCAAGCCGCTGATGGCGCTCAGCGGGCTTCTGTTTGTTTGCAGCATTCCTGTCATCGCACTTTCCCATGGTTATGAGTCGCTGGTATTTGGGCGTCTGTTGCAAGGCGTAAGCGCCGGTCTGATCGGAGTGGTTGTGCCCCTCTACCTGGCGGAATGCCTGGCGGCCACGAGTCGTGGCAAGGGAACGGGTATCTTCCAATGGCTGCTTACACTGGGCATCGTGACCGCAGCCGTCGTGGGCATGTATTTCAGTTTTCGTGTGGAAGAAGTCGCGCGGCTGGGCGATGCGGCGAAACTGTTTGCCTTTAAAGACACGGCCTGGCGCAGCATCTTCTGGGTTTCGCTGCCCCCTGGCATTTTATTTGTGATCGGCAGCTTCATGGTGTCGGAGTCTCCGCGCTGGTTGTTTCGCCGCGGCCAAAGGGACGCCGCGTATGCCGCGTTGGTCCGCTCCCGGACGGACGAGCAAGCAGCGGTCGAACTGGCGGAGATGGAAACCACCGCCGCCGCCGAGAAAGCGCAAACCTCATCGGGAGCCCAGGTAAGAGAGTCGCTTCTGCGCCGCAAGTACGTGATTCCGTTTGTGCTGGCTTGCATTATTCTCGCGTGTAATCAAGCCACCGGCGTAAATTCCATCATCGGCTTTAACACCAACATCCTCTTGCAGAGCGGCCTTTCCGATGTGCAAGCGCATTGGGGCTACGTTCTATTTACGATCGTGAATTTCTTGATGACGATCGGCGGTGTGCTGCTGGTGGACCGCAAAGGGCGCAAGTTCCTGCTGTCGGTGGGCAGCGCGGGCATCATCGTATCTCTCATCTGCACTGGCATGCTGTTTCGCCGCACGGAAAGCCTGCGGGTGGACTCGCGAGACGGGGTGCAGGCCATGGCCGACGCCAGTCAGAAGGTCACGCTGCTTTACGACACGAAAGCCGCGAATGATCTCCTGGCGGCGAGTGGAGATGCTGGCAAGGCAATCGGCAGCCGGCCAACATCTCTAGTTGTCATCTACTCGTACGGCGATTTTCGCGCCGCCACAAAGGTCGCACGTTCCGACGACCAGGGAGCCCAGCCGATTGAGATCACGCGCGAAAGCTGCGTGCCAGTTAATAAGGTAGTGGCGTTCTTTTCGAACCCGTTCAGCAATCTCGAGGCGGCGCGGACGGCCCCGCTTAAAATTGATGCGGCTCTGATCACTCCCGTACCGAGCACTCACAATGGCTGGCTGGTGGCCATCAGCCTGTTCGTGTTCATGGCGTTCTTCGCGGTCGGTCCGGGCGTGTGTGTCTGGCTGGCGCTTTCGGAGTTGATGCCGACTCGAATTCGCTCCAACGGCATGAGCATCGCCTTGCTGATCAACCAGGCAGTCTCCACCGGGATTGCCGCCATGTTTCTGCCGACGGTCGGCAAATACGGCTACTCGACCATGTTTTTTGGCTTCGCCGCCTGCACGGTACTCTACTTCATCACCGCCGCCGTATTCCTGCCGGAAACGAAAGGCAAGACGCTGGAGGAAATCGAAGCACACTTTGAGGGAGCAGGACGTTAGGTCCCGCAGCCCTTTCCAAAGTCCTCTTTTCATTTGCGCAAAAATTTGCGATAAACACGAACCTGTGACCGGGGTCACAGAAGCGCGCCCCTCAAAAAGCCGAATATTGCAAACGGATGTATTGTTGTTGTGATGTTCAACACCAAAACCTAAATGGAGCGTTAAAGATGAAAAGAAACGGCCTTCCCGTGTTTACTTTCGCAACAGCCCTGGCTGTTGTTCTTGCCCTTCCCCTCTCGGCCCATGCGCAAGCCGCGGACCTCTACAAAGCCAAGTGCGCCATGTGCCATGGCGCAGATGGAAAGAAAGCAGCTGGCCACGATTTCACGTCCGCCGACGTGCAAAAGAAATCGGATGCCGATCTCACGGCAGTCATCACGGACGGCAAGGCTCCCAAGATGCCCAAGTACGGGGACAAGTTGAAGCCGGAAGAGATTAAGGGCTTGGTGGCTTACATCCGGACGCTGAAGTAGCAGCTAGTCCACGCTGGTCCGTTAGTAAAGCAGGAAGATTGTCGGGTATGCGGCTGGAAGCGGCGCCGGATGGATAGGTGCGTTCACGCCACGCTCGCGTCGGAAAGCTAGGAGAATAGCGGTTTCAAATGACTCTGCGAGAACGTTTTCAAGACTGGTCGAAGCCGATCTACTACTTGGGGCAGAACCCCATTACGCTCACCGGCGCCGTGGTTACGACGAGCACAGCGCTTGCCACGATCGCCTTCTGGTTCTACGACATCTTCCTGCCCGGGCCACCCCATCCTTATGTCGGCCTGCTGGTTTTTCTGATTCTTCCGGGAATTTTTGTACTCGGGTTACTGCTGATTCCAATCGGCATCTGGGTCCGGCGGCGCGGTCTGCTGGCGAGCGGGAAAATGCCGGCGGTTTTCCCCACCGTCGATCTGGGTTTGCCGGTTGTGCGCCGCACCCTCGAATACGTAGGTGTGGCGACCGTGCTGAACCTCCTGATTGTCGGGACCGCTTCCTACCGCGGCGTGGAGTATATGGATTCGGTGAATTTCTGCGGCAAGACCTGTCACACCGTGATGGACCCGGAGTACACCGCCTATCAGAATTCTCCCCACTCGCGGGTGGCTTGCGTCGAGTGTCACATTGGACCGGGAGCCGGGTGGTTTGTAAAGTCGAAGCTTTCCGGTTTGCGCCAGGTGGTTGCGGTGACCTTCCACACCTATTCGCGGCCGATACCATCGCCGGTAAAGTATCTTCGTCCGGCGCGCGAAACCTGCGAGCAGTGCCACTGGCCGCAGCGCTTCACCGGTGACAAGTTCCTGGTGAATAAAAGCTACAAGGATGACGAAAAGAATACGCAGCAAACCGACGTGCTGCTGCTGAAAGTGGGCGGGCGCAGTTGGCAGGGATCGGTCGGAATCCACGGCCACCATCTGGCCGACAACGCGCGCATCCGCTACATTTCGACGGACGCCGAGCGGCAGACCATCCCGGCTGTGTATCTCACCGACGATCAGGGAAAGACAACCGAGTTTATTTCGACGGATTCGAAGCCCACCAAAGAGCAACTGGACAAGGGTGAACACCGCACCATGGATTGCGTCGATTGCCATAACCGGCCAACGCATGCTTTCGACCTGCCGGAAAACGCGGTGGACAGGCAGATGGGAAACGGGAGGATCAGCCCTGAACTGCCCTTTATCAGGAAAAAAGCGGTCGAAGTATTGAAAGTGAATTACTCCGCCCGCGACGTGGCGCAGCAGACCATCAAGGAAGAGCTCAATAAATTCTATCGGACGAATTACCCGGAGATCTATCAGACCCGGCGCACGCTGGTGGAGCAGGCGGGCGAGGAAGTGGCGAGTATCTACCTGCGCAACATCTTCCCGGACATGCGTGTGACCTGGGGCGTGCACCCGAATAATCTCGGGCACAACGACTCGCCGGGATGTTTCCGCTGCCACGATGGCAGTCACACCAGCGCCGACGGAAAGACCATCACCAACGATTGTTCGGCGTGCCACAACCTGTTGGCGGTTGGGGAAGAGAATCCGAAAGTGCTGACGGATCTTGGCGTGAAGTAGACGTGTACGGTAACAGTGCGAACGAAACCAGATCGAGAATGTTGCAATGGCGGAAAGAAAGATGGCGGGAAAAAAGATAGTACGAGAAAATAAGCGGCGAACTGGCTGGGGAGTTGTGGCCGCAATGCTCCTCGGCACTCTGTTCTCCCTTCGTCTTTTGGAACGCCCCGTACGCGCCGCCGACGCGCCCGGGTCGGAATGTCTGGCCTGCCACGGCGACAAGAGCGGCGCCCCAACGCGGCCGGGCAGCAAGGTTCCTCTGTTCGTGGATGGCAAGAAATTTGCGACCTCGGTCCATGCCAGCTTCGGATGTACGGGTTGTCACGCCGACCTTGAAGGCAAAGATTTTCCGCACGACAAGCCCGCTCCGGTAAAGTGCGGAACCTGCCACTCGAACGAGCAAGAACTCTATGCCAAGTCGCTCCACGGGAAAGCGATTGCCCGAGGCGATCCGCTGGCGCCGCGCTGCGTGACTTGCCATGGCAACCACGACATCGTTGCCGTGAAGGACCAGCGGTCCGCAGTGGCGCCGCTGAAAGTGCCGTTCGTTTGCGGCCAGTGCCATCAGGAAGGAACTCCGGTTTCGCGGAATCGCCAGATTGCCCAGGACAACATTCTCGGGAACTACTCCGAGAGCATCCACGGCGAGGCGCTATTGAAGAAGGGCCTGTCGGTGGCCCCGAACTGCGCCACCTGCCACACCGCACATTCCATATTGCCGCACACCGACCCCGCTTCCTCGATCAACCGCAAAAACATTGCCGCCACCTGCACGAAGTGCCATTCGCAGATCGAGACCGTCCATCGCAAGATCATTCGTGGCGAGTTGTGGGAAAAACAGGCCAACGTCCTCCCGTCCTGCCCCGATTGCCATCAGCCCCATAAGATCCGAAACGTCTTCTATGACATGGGTATGGCCAACGCGGACTGCATGCGCTGCCACGCCAACGAGAAACTGCGTCGCGCGCGCGACGGGAAATCCATGTTCGTCAACGTGGATGAGGTGGCCCACTCGGTCCACAGTAAAAAGGGAATCGCCTGCAGCCAGTGCCATTCCGAAGTCAACGCTTCCCACGTGCGGCCGTGCGAGACGATCACCAAAGGAGTCGATTGCACCTCCTGCCACGATGAAATTGGCAAGCTGTATGTCACCAGCATCCACGGGCAACTGAACGGCAAGAATGATCCGAACGCCCCGACCTGCAAGGAATGCCATGGCACCCATGGCATCCTCAGCAAACAGGATCCGCAGTCGTCGACCTTTGCGGTCAATGTTCCCAACCTCTGCGCGCGCTGCCACCGCGAGGGCAACAAAGCCGCCGTCCGCTACACCGGAACCCAGCACGAGATCATCTCCAACTACACCGAGAGCATTCACGGAACCCTGCTCAAGAACGGCCTGACAGTGACCGCGACTTGCACCAGTTGCCATACTGCTCACCATATCCTGCCCCGAAGTGACCCGGCTTCGAGTGTGAACGCGAATAACGTGCCCAACACGTGCGGCCAGTGCCATCACGGCATCGAGGAGCAGTTCGAGAACAGCATCCATTCCAAGAAGATCAGCGGATACAGCAAGCCGCTTCCAGTCTGCAATGATTGCCACACCGCTCATTCCATTCACCGCACGGACGAGAACACGTTCCGCTTGAATGTGATGACCACATGCGGACGCTGTCACGAAAAGATTGCCGAGACCTATTTTGAGACCTATCACGGCAAGGTCTCACGCCTTGGATACACGAAAGCGGCCAAGTGCTACGACTGCCATGGCGCTCACGACGTGCTCGCAGTGACGGATCCTCGCTCGCACCTCAGTCGGGCAAACGTCGCCGCCACCTGCGCGAAGTGCCATGCCGGCGCGACGCGGCGCTTTGCCGGTTATCTGACCCATGCCACGCATCACGATCCTAAAAAATATCCGTTCGTGTTCTACACCTTCTGGGGCATGACCGGACTGCTCCTGGGGACGTTCGTGATCGGTGGCATTCACACGCTGCTCTGGCTCCCCAAGGCCTTCCAGATGCGCCGGGAGTTGCGCGCCGCCGAAGAGAAATCCGCCGAGGAGCACGGAAAATCCCCCGCCAAGGAGGGTACCGATGTCTAACGGCGAAACTCCCGAACGCCAGTTCGTCCGCTTCACTCGGCTGCAAAGAGCTCTGCACGCCTGCATGATCGTAAGCTTCATCACCCTGGCCATGACCGGGCTGACCCTGAAGTTTTCTTACACAAAATGGGCCGCGATCCTTTCCCATCTGTTCGGCGGATTCGAAACCGCCGGCTACATCCACCGCAGCGCCGCCGTCGTCATGGTCGGAGTCTTCGTGACTCACCTGGTGGACCTTTACAAGCTAAAGAGAAGAGAGCACAGCACCTGGCGCTCCCTGGTGCTGGGACCGGGCAGCATGGTGCCCAACCGAAGGGATTTGACGGAGCTTCTCGAAACCCTGAAGTGGTTCATTGGCCGCGGCGAACGCCCTGCCTACGGCCGCTGGACCTACTGGGAAAAATTTGATTACTTTGCCGTGTTCTGGGGCATCGCCGTCATCGGATCGACCGGCCTCACGCTCTGGTTCCCGGTGTTCTTCACGCGCTTCATACCGGGATCGTTCCTGAACGTCGCCACCATCGTTCATAGCGACGAAGCGCTTCTGGCCACCGGCTTCATCTTTACCGTGCATTTCTTCAATACGCACTTGCGGCCGGAAAAATTCCCCATGGATATCACGGTATTCACGGGCCGCATGCCGCTCGAAGAATTAAAAAGGGACAAACCCCGAGAGTATGAAGCGCTCGTCGCCGCCGGAAAGCTGGACGAAAACATGGGCGAGGCGTATCAGCCAATCGTGACCCGCACCATTCGCGCCTTCGCCTGGGTGGCTCTGGGATTGGGATTCAGCATTACGCTGTGGATCATTTATGCCGTCTTATTCGCCTACCAATAGAGCTTATTTGCGTTCGATGCACAGAAGGACTTATAAATGCTCGCTATTCGTATTGCTTTATTTTCCCTGGCTTTGACTCTGGCTTTACCTCTGGCGTCGGCCGCGCCCGCCGCAGATAAAGGCGCCGATAAAGGTAAAGACCAGGAGTGTCTCGCCTGCCATGGCGAGGCGGGAATGAAGTCCGGCGCCGGCAAGAGCATTTCGATCGATCCTGCCAAACATGCGGCCAGCGCGCACGGCGTCCTCGGCTGCAAGGACTGCCACACCGACATCAAAGAGTTTCCCCATCCCACCAAAGTTGTCAAAGTCCAATGCGCCACCTGCCATGCGGATGAGGCCAAGGCTTTCCCCGCCAGCGTCCACGCCGCGCTCGGCCAGTCGGCCTGCGCTTCGTGCCACGGCAGCGTGCACGAACTCACCACCGCCGAAAAGCTCATGCCCGGAAAGTGCGTCGAGTGCCACGCCGATGAAGCCAAGGCCCTCGAATCCAGCATCCACGGCCAGGCGGCCAAGAACGGCGACCCGGACGCTCCCAAATGCACGTCCTGCCACGGCGCCATCCACTCTGTAAAAGACGAAGGCGATTCCACTGCCGCCAACGCCCGCAAGAACATGGCCGATACCTGCGCCAAGTGCCACAGCGACGCCGGCTTCCTGTCACGGCATCAGATTCCGGTGGCGCACCCGGCGGATTCCTATAAGCAGAGCGTTCACGCGCGTGCCGTCGCGGCCGGCAAGGACGCGGCAACCTGCTCCAGTTGCCATGGCAGTCATGACATCTATCCCGCGACCGATACGCGCTCCAAGGTCAATCATTGGAACGTGCCGGCCACCTGCGGCCAATGCCACAAGGAAATCGCTCGCGAGTTCGGCGAGAGCGTCCACGGCGAAGCCGTCAAAAACGGCGCTCGCGACGCGCCGGTCTGCATCGACTGCCACGGCGAGCACCTGATCACGGACCCAAAAAGCGCCGGCTCTCCCTTAAACGCCGAGAATGTCTCGTCGCAGACCTGCGGCCGTTGCCACGGCGATCCTCGCCTGGCGCTGCGCTATGACCTGCCCGTCGATCGCCTCACATCCTACGCCGACAGCTATCACGGGCTCGCGGTCAAAGAAGGCAAAGTCACCGCGGCCAATTGCGCTTCCTGCCACGGAGTGCACTCCATCCTCCGTTCCAGCGATCCGCGCTCCACCGTCAATGCCGCCAACCTGCGCAAGACCTGCGGCCAATGCCACAAGGGCGTAGCCGAAGGCAAGTTCGCCATCGGGCCAATCCACGTGCAGACCTCAACCGGCGCGGCCAGTCCCATCGTCAAGTGGATCCGCTGGACCTACTGGACCCTGATCCCCATGACCTTGGGCTTCATGGTCCTGCACAACCTGCTCGACTTTCTGCGCAAGCTGATGCACCCGCGCCCGCACCACGTCAGCGGAGCCAAAGTCACGCGCATGAATCGCAACTTCCGCATCGCCCATTGGGGCGTGATCTTCAGCTTCCCAACGCTGGTCATCACCGGATTCGCCCTGAAGTTTCCCGACGCCTTTTGGGCGCAACCGCTAATCATCTGGGAAGGTCACTCTGGATTCCGCGGCGGCGTGCATCGTTGCGCGGCTTTGATCCTGGTCGCCTCCACGCTCTACCATGTGATTCATCTCGCCATAGTCAAGCGCGACCGCATGTTCCTGTGGGCGATGCTGCCGGAAATCAAAGACGCGACCGACATCGTACAGGTCTTCTCCTACAATCTCGGCCTCACAAAAGTCGAACCGAAGTTCAAGAAATTCAACTACGCCGAAAAAATGGAATACCTCGCCTTCATGTGGGGAACGCTGGTGATGGCCGTCTCCGGCTTCATCCTGTGGTTCAACGATCTGGCGCTTCGCTATTTCCCCAAGTGGGTCTCGGACGCAGCCACGGCCGTCCACTATTACGAAGCGATTCTCGCGACCTTCGCCATTCTGATCTGGCACTCCTACATGGTGATGTTCGACCCGCTCGTCTACCCAATGGATACCGCCTTCATCGACGGCAAAGTCCCCGCCGACCATTACCTCCATGCGCGCCCCGAATATTACCGCGCCCTCGAGCGCGCCCACCTGATCGAGCTGCCAACCGATCCCGCCGAATACGAGGATGAGCAGGGAAGCGGCGGCACTTCAGGCGACAAGCCACACGGCAAGAGGGATGCGTAGAGCGGACACTCCCTTCAACTTCGCTCAGGGCAGGCTCTGTCCGCTGCCTTTGGTTTTGTTTTTTGCGAACCAGGCCATCAAGGGTCAAAGGGGTGAATAGCTCGGCTGCGGCTGGGTTTTGTGGGGGGGGGGGGGG
>Ga0302144_10000122_pt1 | contig 31010 bp, 24 predicted proteins | sample I_Bog_E2_2_FD_192436 | JGI IMG/M metagenome (GOLD analysis project Ga0302144, IMG submission 192436) | Peat permafrost microbial communities from Stordalen Mire near Abisko, Sweden - I_Bog_E2_2 | ecosystem: Environmental > Terrestrial > Soil > Wetlands > Peat | place: Sweden: Abisko, Stordalen...
CTCGCCAGGGGCAAAATGCTAGGAATGCCGTCCGCGTTCCCGTTTCTTACCGTGCAATTTTACGTCGCCGGGCCTTCCGACCCTAAATGAAATAATCGAGGAACTGCCAATTCGCGTTTTTCGCGATCATGTCAGTTTCCAAAGCCGACTGCAGCGGTTCGCATTGATATCCCACGATTCACCCTGCCACAGTCCTCCGCAATCTTGGCCAAAGTGGGCTGCAGAAAACCCGCGGTTTGCCAAAGTCGACTGCAACGCGGCGCAGAGCGGAGGACGGAAACCGGCGGAGTTCCGCGTGTCGAACCACCCGAACCATCCACTGCGGAGGACTTTGGCAATCCGCTGCAGTCGGCTTTGGAAACTGACACTTGGTAGCACGATTCCTATGTGTGCTAAAGGACGTTATGTTACACTAAACCTCATGGATGAGAGCGAACCGAATCCGCGCCAGGCGCTGACCGTCGTTCCGGCCGACAAGCCGGTGCGGATCTCCCGCGCGGTCGCCGCCGGGATCGTCGTGCCGGCGATCATCGCCGACGCCGGCGATGCCGCCGCGCGCCGCTTCCTGGAATTTTTCGCCGCCACCATCCGCAACAGGAACACCCGGACGGCATACCTCCATGCCGTCACCCGGTTCTTCGCCTGGTGCGAGCATCACCAGCTCGGCCAGCTCGCCGATATCGAGCCGCTGCACGTCGCCGCCTACATCGAGGCGTTGGGGAAAGACTTTGAGAAGCCGACGGTGAAGCAGCACTTAGCGGCGATCCGCATGCTGGGTCGGAAGGCCCGGCGACGTAAAATTGCACGGTAAGAAACGGGAACGCGGACGGCATTCCTAGCATTTTGCCCCTGGCGAGGCCGAGTCTGTTCCGGCTCCGCCACGGACTGCCGGTTTGTTGCGTGCAATCATGGCGTGCAACTGGAATTGGACGCAGTGAAGGTTATTGAGACACCGTATTGCACGCAGCAAACGGGGGGTCTAACGCCGGGGATCACTTTGCGTGCAATACATGCGGCGGACGCTTGTGCTCGTCGGCAAGACGAGTCGCGGCACGCCGGCCGCCGCAGCCACGACATTGCGTGCAATACGCTACCGTGCAGTTTTACGCGGAAGGGCCTTCTGCCCCATTTATCATCCGCTCAGACGCGGCATTAGCCATGTCGTCTGGCAGCGTCTCGAATGCTGCGTGCGCGCGCTGATGAAGGGCCCGGTATTTCGCCAAGCATGTTTGCGCTTGGAGCACCATCCATTCGAAATAGGCGCGGACAGAGGGAAGATGCAGAGACCAGATGCCGTGGGAGTCCAAAACCGCCCCTGAGGTATCGGGATGGACTGGAATCTCAATAGGACCCGGCACATCATAGGTCTTGGGTTGAGCCATTGCTGCAAATATGATCATTCTGATATCTGCAAGAACATCTGATAATTCTCGCCACTGCCCGGTTGCTCCGAATATCATGTTATTATGAATTGGTATAGTTGTATCACCCTGAGATAAGTGGAGGTGGTCAATCAGCTTGAGCTCAGGCATCAATTTTTCTAATTTCCCAGATTGATGAGTAAGCCATTGGCGACCGAACTTATGCTGCAATTCGTCCCACGTGAGTAGATGAATATTAGTGCTTTGTGCTGCCTCGTGCGCTCCTTTTTGAAACCCTATCTTGCTAATTATGAATCCTGTATTTGCTCCAGCACCCTGCATCACCATGTGCATTGAATGCACCGTGTCCTGAGGAACGCGAGAAGACCATGATTTGCACTCTGCTAGCATAATTTGGTTGACGCTTGCTCGTCCTCAACGTAAACGTCAATCTCCTTCCTGCCCCGGCCTGCCAAATCGACAAGACGCGGAGATTTGGTCTGGTAACCCATCTCCGCAAAAAACATTGCGACTTTGTCTTGAAGGTCCCGCCAGTCCGCGATGTCTGATGTCGGTATCAGCATTAGCCCTTCGTTTCGTTGTGACGGTCGAGGCTGCCAAGTGCCGGTGCGTCGGGAGCCGCCGTTGATCGGCCCGCGGCGTCCGTTGCATAAGACTCTTTTGTCTCCCAATTTCAACCCCTGGTTACATCCCCCCTTCCCCCCGGCTGTTTCCCCTTTGTCCTTCCCTCAGCACGTGATAATCCGGTTTATCACGTGCCCGATCCGAACCTGCGATGACCGAGTCGCCGCCCCTCCTGCCCGTCCCAGCCCGCAGCGCCACCCCGGCGCTGACGGCGCTCGACGCCCTGGCGGCGATCCCCGAGGAAGACATCTGGCTGGCGTCGCAAAAGAGTGCCCGCACCCGCCGCGCCTACCGGCTCGACGTGGCCCACTTCATCCGCCGCCTTGGCGTGGCCGACGCGGCGGCGCTGCATCAGGTGGACCACCGGGCGGTGATCGCGTGGGAGCGCGCCATGCGCGAGACCGAGCACGCCGCGCCGTCCACCATCCGCCGGTGAAACTATGGCTCCATCAACGCCAGGCGCACGATGAGTTCCGGGAACAAAGGTGCCGGATGCGGTCGGGGGATCGTGCCGTGCGAATGCTGGTGTCTCCCGAAGCGCATACCCTCGAACTCGACGAGCCACCTCTGGTCGGAAGCGCCCCCAAATCAAGCGTCACCGTCTCGCTGGCGAGACCCGGGTTCGGCCTTCGTGGCCGGTGTGAGTCGGGTGAGTCGGACGGCGTCGCTCATTGGCAGGTAATGTGAGCACGTTCCTCAGTTGGCGAGCACGACGCGATGATGGCGAGCACAGTGGCAGAGAATGTGAGCACGACGCTCAGCCCATTGTCAGCTAATTCGAGCAGGAATCTGCTCCGTTTGCGAGCACGAGCCCCGATGATTGCGAGCACCTACACCTAGCACCAGGCTGAAGTGCTGACCAAGCGCCGCCGCTTCCCGGGTTGCGAGCCAAGCGCCGAGTCGCCCGTTAGTCGACAATGCGGCTTTTTGCGGCGGCGGCCTGATGCGCACGTCAAGCGGCGCAATCACGACGTGTCGCAACATCGTTCCCGGCTACCGATTGGGCATAGCGGGGAACACGTGGGGGCGTTACGGTTCCGCCATGACCCCGGATGACTTCATCGAGAAATGGACGGCCAGCACCCGTAACGAGCAAGCCGCGGCCAAGGAGCACTTCATCGACCTGTGCGGGCTGCTAGGCGTGCCGACGCCCGGCAGCGACGCCACCGGGAAGGACTACGCGTTCGAGAAGGGCGCGACGAAGACTACGGGAGGCCGCGGATGGGCCGACGTCTGGCGGCGGGACTGCTTCGGGTGGGAGTACAAAAGCAAGGGCGGCGACCTGGAGAAGGCTCATGACCAACTTCTCCGGTACGCCGGCGCGCTCGGGAACCCGCCTCTGCTGATCGTATCCGACATGGACCGCATGACCGTGCGAACCGCATTCCAGGGGCACGTCAGCGCGCGAACGGATTGGAAGCTGGAGGACCTGCGACGCCCGGTGGTCCGGAACAAGCTCAAGGCGTGCTGGGAGAACCCAGATCTCTGGAAGCCCGCGAAGACCCGGCAGGCGCTGACCGAGGAGGCGGCCGCCGAGTTCGCGGAACTCGCGCAAAGGCTGCGCGACAAGGGGCACGCGCCAGAGGTGGTCGGCCACTTCGTGATCCGGTTGATTTTCTGTCTGTTCGCCGACGCCACAAAGCTCCTACCGGACGACCTCCTGCGGAGGATGATCGACCGCGCCCTGAAGGTGCCGAAGTCGTTCCAGACCGCCGCATCGGAGCTTTTCCGTGCCATGGCGGTCAAGGGTGGCCGCGTCGGTTACGACGACGTCGCATGGTTCAACGGCGGTCTGTTCAACGACGACGTCGCGCTCCCCCTGGACTCCCCTGACGTGAAGCTTCTCAACCGGATGTCCGCCCTGGACTGGTCGGAAATCGACCCGGCCATCATGGGGACCCTGTTCGAGCGAGGTCTCGACGAGAGTAAGCGCACGCAACTCGGAGCGCACTACACTGACCGCACTAAGATCGGCATCCTGGTCGATGAGGTCGTCCGAAAACCGCTGGCCGCCGAATGGGAGGCCGCCTGCGGGCGCATCCGGTCGGCCATGTACGCGCGCGCCGGACTGGTCGCGACGGCCGAACTGGTGGGCGCCATGTCAGGGGCCGGGGCACCCGCCAAGTCGAAGGTGCCAGGGAAGAAGACGGCGCTCGCCGCGGCGGATGCGGCCCGAGCGGACGGGCTGCTCGCCGAGGCCCAGGAGGAATACGGCAGCTTCCTGGAACGCTTGCGGACGTTCCGGGTGCTCGATCCGGCCTGCGGCAGCGGAAACTTCCTCTACATGTCTTTGTTGTCGCTGAAGGACCTTGAGCTTCAGGCGGACGTGGACGCCGAGGCGTGCGGCCTGGACCCCATCGATCCCGGCGTCGGTCCGGAGGTGGTCCTGGGCATCGAGAAGGACCCCTACGCAGCGGAATTGGCACGTGTCTCGGTGTGGATCGGCCACATCCAGTGGGCGCGCCGCAACGGCTACGCGCCGCCGTCCAATCCGGTGCTGCGCCCGTTGTCCAACATAGAATGTCGCGATTCGGTGTTGGCCGATGACGGGACCGAGCCGCTGTGGCCGAAGGCGGATGTCATCATCGGTAATCCGCCGTTTCTGGGCAGCCGCAAACTGCGCGGGGCGCTGGGCGCCGACTACTGCCGGAAGCTGTTCGCCGCGTGGGCGGGCCGGGTCTCCACCGAGGCGGACCTCGTCTGTTATTGGTTCACCAAAGCCAACGGCGCAGTCCTGGCAGGAGACGCCGAACGGGCTGGGTTGGTGGCGACCAATAGCATCCGCGGCGGCCAGAACAGGAAGGTCCTGGACACCATCGCCGGAACAGGCGCCATCACCTCGGCATGGTCTGACGAACCGTGGACGCTCGACGGCGCCGCCGTGCGGGTGTCCCTAGTCTGTTGGGGCCGCGGGAAGGCGCTGTCTCCCGTGCTGGACGGACAGGCGGTTCCAACAATCCACGCGGACCTGACCGCCGGGGCGTCCAATCTGACGGCCACCCGGAAGCTGGCCGAGAACGCCGGGGTCTCCTTCCAGGGATCCAAAAAAGTGGGGCCGTTCGAGGTCCCGGGGGAGACCGCCAGGAGGTGGCTCGCGCTCCCCGGCAATGCGAACGGGCGCACCAACGCGGACGTGCTCCGGCCAAGCTGGGTCGGCATCGATGTGGCGCGGCGCCCGCGAGACATGTGGATCATCGACTTCACAGGGATGACCGAGGAGGAGGCGGCGTTCTACTCGGCCCCGTACACGCACGTCGTGCTGCACGTTAAACCGTTACGGGACGGGAACGCCAGGGACACGAGGCGCACCAGATGGTGGCTGCACGGGGACGCGCAGCCGAAGATGCGGAAGGCCATCGCGCCGCTCGACAGGTGCATTGTAACTCCAGAGGTCAGCAAGCATCGGGTCTTCGTCTGGCTCCCGCGCCCGGTCCTTCCGGACTGCCAGTTGATGGTGACCGCCAGGGATGACGACACCACCTTCGGCATCCTGCACAGCCGCTTTCATGAGGTCTGGTCGCTGCGCAAGGGCACCTCGCTGGAGGACCGCCCGCGCTACACGCCGTCCTCGACGTTCGAGACGTTCCCGTTTCCGGAGGGCATGGCCCCCACGGTCCCGCCGTCCGAGTATGCCTCGGACGCGAAGGCGCAGCGAATCGCCGAGGCCGCCAGGGCGCTCGTGACGGCCCGCGAAAGGTGGCTGGACCCGCCACAGATTGTCTCGTTCTCGCCGGACGTGCTGCCGGGGCTGCCCCCGAGGCGGAACCCGAAGGGCACACCGGCGGCAAGGGAGCTTGCGAAAAGAACGATGACCGCCCTCTACAATCTGCGCGGCAGGCCCGATGGAGTATGGCTCGACACGCTTCATCGGAAACTGGACGAGGTCGTCGCCGACGCCTATGGGTGGCCGTCGGCGATTACGGACGACGAAGCCATGGCGCGGCTGCTGGCCCTTAACGCGGCGCGCCCGGAGGCGAAGAAGGCAAAACCCGACGATGACCGGGACGCCTGACGACCGCGCCAGAACCGCAGAACAACGAGGCACACATGGACCCGATATCCGGGATTGACCCCGCGTCTCCGACATTCCGCGCAGACTGCGTCTTTCCGTCCTGGACGCTGACTGGCTCCCTACGTGTAGGTGCTCGCAATCATCGGGGCTCGTGCTCGCAAACGGAGCAGAGGGAGTAACCAACCGTGAGCGCACAGATCGAAATTGACGCGCCGGACACCTGGCCGAACGATCTCCGAACATACCTCGACCGAAATCACGACCTTTTTCTCGATTGGGAAATCGGGCCGTCTAAGTTCACTGCGGCTGATTATGATCCAGCGGTATATGGGCTGGAAGCCGTGTTGCGGCGCTATGCCATTCTTGGGTGGCATTGCACGCGTCTGACAGACGATGAGATCATGAATACTCGGGCCGACGGGATGCAGTTGCCTGATGTCGCTATGCTCCGTCGTAGACTGAACGACGTGGTTGAGGCGGGCCTTCTGTCCCAGAAGGTGGCTGACAGGCTGAAAGCCGAGCACCAAGCTGATGACCCGTGGCGAGCCGGAAGAGTGGTGCGGCGATAGCCACTATCGGTTTGCCTTGCATCATTGAGGCTGTCGTGCCGATAGCCAGCCTAGGTCATCAATGCTTCCTGCCGAGGAAAGTCGCGCGCCGATACCTCATTAGCCATGGCTACCAGACCGCCGAGCCTGTCGATCATGGGGGGGCGATTACGTGCCCATTGCTAGCGCAGAACATCCGAGAAGTCATACGCTTTCCGTCCCCCAAGTTTAGTGCGTTGACCGGTTGTGATGAATGGAGCCCACCCATATGAAAAAGCGAGTTACTTACCCAGTGCAGAAACCGACACAAGGCAAAACGACACCCTGCGTTCCGGCCGCCCGCTTTGCCTTGTCTGTCGTACTGCTCTGGGCGTTGCACTGGGTTTCCAACGAAATCATTTGGTTAACCCTTAAGCAGTGCACTGGTGTTTTGCGTTAAGGAATGCACTGTGCATCATTTTGGCCCTTAACGAGTGCACTGGTCTCTCGCCGTCGATCAGCTTCGCGATTTTGCCTGGGGTACCGCCCCGCATCCCGCCAAGGGGCTGAACCACGAAAACAAATGGGTTTCCAAAGGCCTCAAGGCCTTTGGCGGGTCCAGGGCGGAGCCCTGGCCTTGCTTTCTTGGAACGGCTATTGACAAAGGAGGCTCGTATAGGTAAGTAACGGATGCAATCAGTCAGAATGAGACCGAGCTGCCAATACTGCCGCGGTAGCGGCTTAGTTCAATTCCATTTGCACGCCATGATTGCACGCAACAAGCGGGCAGCTCGCCACGGAGCCGGAACAGACTCGGCCTCGCCAGGGGCAAAATGCTAGGAATGCCGTCCGTGTTCCTGTTTCTTACCGTACGTTTTCGCACGGATGGGCCTTCCGGCCTATGGTGCGCAAGCGCGCCCTCGCCACCGGCATCATGGCGCCGATTGGCAACCACAGCTTCCGCGCGACCGGGATCACGGCTTATCTTTCCAATGGCGGGACGTTAGAGCATGCTCAGGCCATGGCCGCGCATGAGAGCCCGCGGACGACGAAGCTCTACGACCGGACGAAGGAACGGCTGACACAGGACGAGGTGGAGAGGATTCTTTTGTGAAGAATGAAACTGGGTGATCCTGTGCCCGATTACGTGAAAAAGTCCGGCTGGAACGGCAGGCGGGCCGACACACGATCAAGCGGAGCGCATTCGGCTTTGAGCACCGACCAACCTAGCCGGCGCCCCCGAGCCGCGCTTTCAACGCCCTCAGCGCGTCGCGTGGCAAACGAACCAGCGGGTCTATGTCGAGAATATCGAGCGCCGTACAAAGTTGATGGCCCGGGCATGTTCCAAGCTGCGCCATCAACCCAACCGCCCAGAGAGTTCCGTGAACCTCGACGCCGCCATCAGCGGCAATCTTTCGTAGATTTGCGTCGCCCGTCATCAGAATGCCGCTGTACACTTCGGCAAAACGCAGGGCGAAGCAGTCGTTCAGACTCAAATGGCGGCGGTGTTCCCGAAAATACGTCATGGCGCGGGTAGCGTCTTCGGGTCCGAGCGCGCCGACGCGAAACCCTAGACGCACTAGATCGCCGCTCGTATAAGCGCCCAGGTCAAGGAGTTCCTGGACAAAAATCACGTCGGGAATCACGAACTCAAACGGCAAGGCGAGGGTCGCCTCCACGAGACGAACCTTCGCTAGGTCCATCAGGACCGAAGCGTCACTTACTACGATCTTCAGGCGTGTCATCGCCGCGCATCTCCTTGGCGATGACAGCAACCGACTCCTGAAGGAGATCCGCCGCCTTGGGCACCGTGATCATTTGCTCCGCTAGAGCGCGGTAACAGAGTCTTTTGAAGCGCTGGGGCTCCTCTATGCCGAGCTTTGGATCGAGGGGGCGCGGCTCGCTCTTGCGCCAGTGTCGCGCGGTCGTCTGAAAGTAGGAGCCGAGCTGTTCCTGCGAAATGATACCGAGGTCGCGAAAGCGCATCAGCAAGGCCGTCGCGGCGACACCATAGAGATGTTTCGTCGCGACCAGCTCCGAGAAGCCGAAGCCATTCCGATGACGGCCCACAGTCTCTTTGAGATGATCATCTGGCATGAGGAAAGCGCTGGCAAACCGATGTGCCGACTTCTCCTCATCCACACCCGTCACCCGCATGAGGCGGTGACCAAGTTCGTGGAGCAAAGTGAAGCGGCGGCGCTCTAGAGTGAATGCTTTGTTGACGACGATTACGGGGACGGGCGGCTGATCCGGACGCTCGACGAGGCAGGTTAATCCAGAGACAGACGCCGGCAACGGCAGCACCATGACTTTGATGCCGCGCTCTTCGAGCAACTCGGTCACGTCGGACAGCGGGTCGTTTCCGAGATTCCACTTTGCCCGCGCCTCCTTCGCGATGCTCTCGGCATCTTCGAAGTCGCGGACAATCTTGGGGGCGAAAGGCACTTTCCACGTCGAGCTATCAAGGTCGAGTATCTCCTCGATCATGAGATAGCGCTCGACATGTTCAAGAACGAGCGCCTCGACCAGGGCGCGATCCGGCGCGCTGGTTCCCGATTTCTTGCGGAATTCAAGCGATCCAAGACGGATGTCCATCGGCGCCGCGAGGAATTCAAGCGACACCGCGAGCGCTTTCGCCAGCGCGATCAGCACGGACGAGCTCGGCTCCATCTCGTCGCGCTCGTACTTACCGATGGCGGCATGAGTGATCTGCCCCTCCATCCGGTCCGCCAGGTTCCGCAGGGAGAGACCGGATTTGCGCCGGGCGATCCGCAACCTCTCTCCAATCATCATCTTGACCCCCCGCGGTTTACAGACTATGATATGGCTTGAATTTGTAAACCGAGGTTTAAGCCGCGTCAAGAGGCTGAGCCTCAACGAAAAACGGCGGATCGGTTGGCCCCGATCCGCCGTCTAATCCAGCCGGAAAGCTCAACCGGTTGGGCAGCCCCAGGAGCTGTGCCCCCAGTGTTCGCAACACATGATGGCACGATTTCCGGTCGCTGTGAATCCCGAGCGTGGACGTACAACGATAAGGAGCTCATCATGAGCAACCCGACCGAAGAGATCATTTCTATCATCGAAGAAACGGTCGTCAGCGAAGGAGTCGTCATCCTCGATATTGTCGATATCGAGGAATATGTGCTGGCGGGTCGCCAGGTGCCGCAGGCGCATCGCTACAAGTATCGCGTGAACAAGCAGCATTTTGTGGTGGAGACGCCCGAACTGACTTGCGAGCAGATCCTCGAGAAGGCCGGCTTGGTGCCCACTAGCCAGTATCGGCTGCGCCTGAAGCGCCGCAGCGGACCGCCAGAAGAGATCAAGGCCGGTCACACGGTTCACCTGCGCGACCATGGCGTTGAACGTTTTATCGCCCAGCCCAAGGAAGTGCAGGATGGGCTGGAGGCCCGCCGCCAGTTCGCGCTGATCCCGGACGATGCGGCCTTTCTTGACACACTCGGCCTGCACTGGGAGGCGTTGCGTGACGCCAACCGACTGTGGGTGATCATCTACGACATGCCCCTGCCGGCTGGCTTTCAGGTAGGGACCGCGAATGTGGCGATCGAGATCGCGCCGGGTTATCCCACCAGCCAGCTCGATATGGCCTATTTCTATCCGCCGTTGCAGCGACTGGACGCCCAACAGATTGCTTGCGTTCAGGCTGTTGAAACGGTCGATGGCAAGGGCTGGCAGCGGTGGTCGCGGCATCGGATCGGCACTGCCGTTTGGGCGCCGGGAGTCGATAATCTGGAAAGCCATTTTGCCTACGTCCAGGATTGGCTGGCGCGGGAGACGGAGCGGTGAGACCCCTAATCGCGCTCAGCCTGACTGAACAGCAATACGGTACGCTGAAGAACCACCTCTTTCCCGGCGACGGGAAGGAGGCGGCAGCGATTGCGCTGTGCGGGCGCCGGGCAGGGGCGGAACGTCATCGCCTGCTCGTGCGGGAGGTCCATCCGATCCCCTACGACGTATGCAGTCTGCGTGCGCCCGATGCGATCCGCTGGCCGGTGGAATGGCTTGACCCCCTTCTCGATCGCGCCGCGGCCGCCGGCCTCAGCGTGGTCAAGTTCCACAGTCATCCTAGCGATTATCGCCGCTTTTCCGCGGTTGATGATCAGAGTGACGCCGCGCTGTTTCCGGGCATCCATGCCTGGGTTGGACGCCCCATTATTCATGCGAGTGTGGTGATGCTCGCGGATGGAACGCTGTTTGGCCGCAGCGTCGATGGAGATGGTGGCTTCACCCCGCTGCACATGATCACCTGCGTCGGCGACGATATCCGTATCTGGCACGATCATGACCCGTTGCCGGCAGCGCTATCGCTGCGGGTCGGACGGCCAACGGCCGCCTTCGGTCACCGCATGACAGCGGAATTCGGTCAGCTGGCCGCCGCCGTTGTCGGCGGATCGGGCACGGGCAGCATCGTCATTGAGCAGCTGGCTCGCCTTGGCTTTGGGCGCCTCGTCCTGGTCGACCCCGAGCGGGCTGAGCACAAGAACATGAACCGCATCGTTAACGCGACTTGGCAGGACGCTGAGGAAGGCGTGCCGAAGGTCGCGATCGCCCGCCGCGCGATCGAAGCCATGCGACTCGGCACCACGGTCGACACCTATGCTGGCAACCTGGTGCGACGGGATATCGCGGAGGCCATGGCCGGGTGCGACATCCTTTTTGGTTGCGTCGATTCCGCCGAAGGCCGGGACGTGCTCAACCGCATCAGCGCTTACTACCTGCTGCCATACATCGATGTCGGTGTTCGGATCGGCGCGCTGATGGACGGCACGATCGACCGCATCGACGGCGTCGTGCATTACCTCAAGCCCGGCGGCTCCAGCCTCTATTCGCGGCAGGCCTATCAGCAGTCCCAGGTCGCGGCCGACGCGCTCCGGCGCAGTAACCCGTCGCTTTATGCGGAACGGCAGCGTGAGAAATATATTGATGGCGCGGAGGAGGAGGCGCCGGCGGTAATCAGCGTCAACATGACCGTCGCAGCCATGGCCGTGAATGAGATGCTGGCGCGCCTCTACCTGACGCGCAATCGGCCCAATCGCAGCTTCGCGACGCTGCGGATCAACCTCGCCGAGATGGAAATCGACGCCGAGCCCGAGGGCGATCAATGCCCCTTGTTTGGCCCGGCGGCCGGCATCGGCGACATCGAGCCCCGGCTCTCCTTGCCCGAGCTGAGCGCCTGAGATGTTACGATATTCGTGGTCGCTCCTCGTCCGGTTCTCTGCCTGGGTTTGGCGCCGGCCGATCGTTTACCGCGGACGGCATGTTACCGATCTGCCCGACAGGCTTGCGCGCGGTCTCGTCTACATCGTCGGCGACGGTGGGTATGACTGGTCAGCCGCAATGCTTTGTCCCGGCGGATGCGGCAAAACACTGGAGATGAACCTGCTGCCCGACGCGCACCCCGTCTGGAAAATCGCGGAGCAAACAGACGGCGCCGTCACATTGCATCCCTCTGTTTGGCTCAAGACCGGTTGCAAGTGCCATTTCGTTCTGCGCGACGGCCTGGTGCGATGGACTTAACGCCCGCTCATTGTCCGCTCACAACCCGGGATTATCGCGCCTGGGTTCGCAAGAAGGTGTGCATATGATTACGAGTCTGAGCACGGCCACTCTTCTCAATGCCGCACTACACGACCCGGGCGGGAAGGTCCACGTGCGATGGCCGGACGACAGCAAAATCACTCCTGTGTTCTCCGCTTGCGGTCGATATCGCTACGAGTTGCAAGAGGTCTGGGACACCAAGCGTCGAGTCTGGCTTTGGGTCTTGATGAACCCCAGTGTAGCTGGGCTCGAATTCTCGGACCAGACGGTATCCAAGACCGGTCGGATGTCCCGCTTGGGGGGAGCCGGCGGCCAGATCATCACGAACACTGGGGCTTATCGTTCAACGTCGCCGGCCGGACTGCGGACGGTGAGTGATCCAGTTGGTCCCGCCAATGAATCAACTATTCTGCGCCTTGCCCAGTCGCCAAACGTGGCAAAGGTGATATTGGCCTACGGCAAACCGCCTAAGGCGCTACGGGGGCAGGGCATCAGACTGGCGCGCCTGCTGCATGAGCGCGGCGTCGAACTCCATGTCCTGCGCCTCTCCAAGGACGGTACACCCATGCATCCGCTATCTCGCGGCAAGGGCTTCATCCCCATCTCCACAGGGCCAACAAGGTGGGTGCCCCCGCATGCCTAACCGCCGATCCGCGCCTCCAACTGAAGGGCACGCAAGAATATCTCGATACGCCGCCCATCCAGCGCCATCCGGCCTGCACGGCGGGCGGTGGGAAGGTCCCAAGACGACAGGGCCGTGACACAGCGGGCGCAAGCCCCTTGCCCCGACCAAGGCACCCACCCCTCACGCGCGGTAAGCACTTTCCGGCCACTGTACGCCCGATAATTACCATTGTCGGGCGTAGGGGATTCGGGCTAGTCTGCCGCACGAAATTCCGGTCAACGCCGCTCTGGAGCCGCTCAAACCGCCATTGACACCGCGGCCGACGCCTACGCCCGTCGAGCCGACAACACCCGGCGCGCCTACCGCGCCGGCGTGCGCGCCTGGTGCGCATCCTGCGCCAGGCATGGTCTGCCCTGTCTCTACCCTACCCGCCCGCGTCGTCGATGTCATCGCCTTCCTCGCCCCGAGCGCGGCCGTGGCCTCTTGGTCAACACCGTCGAGCTGTGCCGCGCCAGCCGCTCAACATCATCCGCCCGTGTCGCCTGGCGGCCATGAGTGCCGGGGGTGCGGGGTCAATCCGCGGCCTGCCCGACGGCGGGCTCGACCGTGGCGGCGATCTGCCCCAGTACGCCGATCTGCTTGTCGCTCGGCCGGCGGATCATCCCAGTTTCGAGTAGGGAACAGATGAAACCCTCCTCCCAAGCGGTCAGCCGTGGATCGCCGAGGGCTCCCACCGCGAACGCCACGAGCAGGCCGGCACAGTCCGCCATCAGATCCCGCACGGCGTCCGGCAGCGCGACGCCGGCCTTGACGGCGATCCCGGCCAGCACCCGCGAGCGGTTGTCCGACAGCAGGGCCTCGCTCCCGACTATGCCGAGAGCAGTGCGGCCTCCGAGGGCTGTTGTGGCACTGCCACAACGCGCTGAATCGGACGGCTGATGCTTGCTCGGTTGCCAAGAGCAAGGCTGCACGACGATCAATTTGCCGTAAGTCGCTTGAGGTGCGCTTCGTGTAAAGCCTGAGATTCTTCAAGCAAAACGAGAATATCCTCCGCCAACACCGTTGAACGGTTCTTGGCCCGGAGGTCGGCTATGATCTGGTGCTGTCTTGCTATGCGGCGATCTGACTCGCAGACGTGGCGCGAGACCATTTCTAGCTCTGTTTCCAGGCTGATCTTGCTTGGCTTGGCCGGCGAGGTGGGCAGGACGACGCCAAGGGAGGTGACGCCGAACAGAGCGGCAAGCTCAATGCTTCCACACTTCCTGGCTGGCTTGGCCATTTTGCCTTCCACGATCGGAACCAACCACCATAGTCACAAAACGGTTCGGCTTGTCGCTGGGATTCTGTCCTGGTGTTCCCCGCTCTACCGGGGCGGATAGCCCACTGCCCCGAACGCCGGCAGCAAGCCGGGCGATCTTCTGGCGGACGTGAGGGAGCTTCTTCATCGCATGCGGAAGGGGTGGGCGTGTCGGGCAATCAAACGACCCCTGCCCTCCGCATCAGTTCTTCGATCCCTTCCCAGTAGCTATAGCGATTCTCGGCGCAAAACTGTTGGAATGGCGTCGCTACCCGCAGCGGTGCCCGTGTGTGCAGCGTGACGACAGGCTCAACCGGAGGACGCCTGAACGGCCGCATAGGTTCACGACTGACGAACCCATGCTTGTCAGCCACGTCGTCAGTTGCCGCGTCTCCGGGTATCTGCGCGATTTTATCAGCCAACTTCTTGCGGCCGGAGAAACCAAAATCGTCTGACATCACGCGGCCTCGGCTGGTGTGAGCACGTCGGTGAGTTCTTCAGCCAATTTTTCAGCGTTGGCGATGGCCTCCGGGACACCGCTGACGCTTTGCTGATCGAGTTCATTCAGAGCAAGCCGGCGCGCGAACACCGCTTTATACGCTTGACGCTCATGGAGATGGTTTTTGAACATCGGCAGATCTGCCTTAGTCAGTACGCCGACAATCTCCTTTTCGAGACGTGTTTTTATCAGTGGCGAGGTTCGTGTAATTAGAACACGAAAGTTAATCGTCCGGTTCAGAGTCTCTTCCTCTTCCTGCACCAGCCCCACGGCACGGCTGGCTTGGCGGGCGTCCACGGCAGACGCTTGTAGAGGTATGACAACGACGTCTGCACGGGAGATTGCCCGAGACACCATCCGGCTGGCGGAGCCTTCCAGGTCAACGAACACAAATTGCTGCGTGTGGTTGTCGGCTATCGTCCGGATGATCGTCTGTTCAGTGACATCACCGATGACCCGGACCGATGATTTCGACTGCCCCGTGCGCCAATCAACAAGCGGGCGGTTTGGATCAGCGTCGATGACGGTCACCGAAGCGCCGGCGCTTGCGAGAGTTTGCGCCAATATCAATGCGCTAGTCGATTTTGAGGACCCCCCTTTGGGATTTGCGAACACAACGACGGGCATGCCTGCTCCTACATGTTGCAACATGGTCCACGTGGTGCTGGATGTTGCACCATGTGTCTGATGATAGCATCAGGTAGGACCATGGTGCAAGGGGGTGCAGTCGGATGGCTCATGGTTCATGGTGGTGCAACATGTTGCACCATGCCGGGCCGACATCGGTCTCGGCGCTGACCAAAGGAGGATGCGGCCGACATCAGCCGCGTCCGCCTCGCCATCGGGGGTCACCACACGATTTGTACAAAACTGCACGCTAAGCCGAAAGCCAAACGATATCAGAGGCTTTCACAAACGTTCGTTTATGCACGGGTCAGACCCGGCACGGCGGATCCAGGGGATTTCGCTTTCAAAACCCTGTTTCAAAATCGCGCCGAAAGGCAATGCCCATCGGCAAGGCCCGTTAGCGTGCAGTTTTGCACAAATCGTGTGGTGACCCCAGAATCGCCTTGGTCTTGGCAGAGTGCGCCGCCGCGGTCGAAAGCGACGTCCGGGGACGCTCGGTAGCCGCCGTTCCGGCTATCGGCGATGGGCCGGCGACATCGTGGCCGCTCATGTTGCCACGCTCGGTGCGCTGCTCGACCCGCCGCAGCCGGTCGAAGCCATCGCGTTGCTGCCCGATCAGCCGCCGGTCGCCTTCACCTGGCGCCGCAAGCGCCACCGCATCCGCCGCGCCGACGGCCCCGAGCGCGTCCATGGCGAATGGTGGCGCCGCGCTGCCGAGGTGGCCGCGGTGCGCGACTACTTCGCGGTCGAGGACGAGGAGGGCTGCCGGTTCTGGCTGTTCCGCCGCGGCGACGGCGGCGATCCCGCCACCGGCGACCTGCGCTGGTTCCTGCATGGCCTGTTCTGACTTCCCCGAGGATACAATGAGCGACGAGCCCAACCTGCGACCCGCCACGCCAGCCGAGATTGCCGACAGCCTGTCGTTCGCGCTACGGCCGCCGGCGCGTGCACCATGCCGACGACGCCATGGCGCGCATCACCGCCGACCGGCTGGTCGAGCATCTCCAGCGCAGCGGTTTCGTCGTGCTGAAGCGACCTGACTCAGTCGCCACATCAGCGAGCGAGCCATCACGGCCAGGGGCAGGGGGAGCCCATGACGGCTCGGGCGATCGCTGGAGCCGCACTCTGAACGACGGCGGACGATGACCGGCTACGCCGAGTTGCAGGTCACCACGAACTTCTCGTTCCTGCGCGGGGCCTCGCATGTCGAGGAACGGTTCGCCATGGCCAAGCTGCTTGGGCTGTCCGCACTCGGCATCGCCGTTCGGAATTCGCTGGCCGGCATCGTGCGCGCGCACCAGCAGGCCGGGGAGAGCGGGGTGCGGCTGGTCGTGGGCTGCCGCCTCGACCTGCGCGACGGCACGGCTTTGTTGATCTACCCGACCAATCGCGCTGCCTATGCGCAACTGTGCCGGTTTGCTGACGCTCGGCAAAGGGCGAGCGGGCAAGAGGAAGTGCGACCTCGGCTGGCAGGACGTGGCGACCCATGGTCAGGGGCTGCTGGCGATCCTGGTTCCCGATGCTGCCGACGCCTTGGCCGCCGACCTGACCGGGGAACAGGGCGAGATTGCAGCGATGGAAGCCTTTTGCCGGCGAAGTTCCTGACCTTGGCCGGCGCCAGCGTGGCCGCGTCGCCGATAGGCGCTCGATAGGTGCTCGCGGCGCGCCACGTCCGCATCCACGGGCGACAGCTTATGGCAAGGATGGGCCGTAAGCGGTCCGGCAGCTTTTGCGCTCGATCGAGGAGAAACTGCCGCGGCAGCAGCTTTCTCATTGCAATCCTCCAGACCGGCGGGCCCAATCGCAAAGGGAGGCAGCGTTGAAGGATCCCGCGCCGCCCGGTATGCTGCATGGGAGAAAGAACGTTCAACCCCGGCCAGCAACTTGCCCGTATATGTCGCCGGTGGGGGCGGAACCCACCTCGAACCGAGAATCACTAGCCACTATCTTGCGGCTATGCTGGCCGAGGCCGGTGCGCGCGGGGTCCTCGGCAGGGTCGTCGGTGTCAAGACTCAGCAGGCTGAGATCGACTCGCCGCTGGATGACCTCGTCGTAGACGGCGCGCTCGCGGACGGCACAGCCACCCGACTCGATCTGCAGATTACCACCACTTTGTCGTTCACTGAGAGTGACGCCAAGTGGTGCGATGTCCTCCCGCGCGCTTGGGCAACCTATCGCCAGACCGGATTCGACGCCGCGACCCGTCGGATCGGCATCGCGGTTAGCCAGACGACCACCAAGCTCGAGCGCAGCATCCAGCCGCTGCTCGCTCGCGCAAGACACGCGGCCGACACCAAGCAATACCGCAAACGGCTGGCCGTCGCGAATGGCGCCAACGACGATCAGCGCGAGTTCCAGCGCGTGTTGGACAAGCTCGTCAGGAACGCCGACCCCAAGGCAACCGACGACGAGATCGTCGATTTCCTGCGCTGCGTTACCATCATCGCGTTCGACCTCGACCAGGGGGGCGCCTCACGCGACGTGCTTGCGTCGATCGACCAACTAGCCCCAATCGCCGGCGGCGCGGCCGAGGCCCGGACCGTCTGGAACACCCTCAACACGCTGGCCAGCCAGATCATCCCCAGCGGCGGGGGCGCCGACCGGGCCGCCGTGGCGGCGGCGTTGCTGATCGAAGGACACAGCGTCGGAGCCGACCGGCGACACGCCGATCTCATCGTCGCAATTGATTCGGAATCCCGCGCCGCCGCGGCCAGCATTCGTGACACGATCGGCGGCGCCAGTGTTCCCCGTGACGCGTTGCAATCGGCGATCGTTGACGCCGTCGCCGAAGCACGATTGGTTCGGATCGTCGGTGAGCACGGCACTGGCAAGTCGGCAATGCTGAAGCGCATCGCGCTTGAAGAGCCTGCGGGTGCCCCCATCCTGCTGCTGCGCGACCTGCGGATCGGTGGCGGCGGCTGGACCGCGCATGCTGCGAGATTCGGCGCACTGACGCCGCTGCCCACGCTGCTGCGGGAGTTTCGCCTCGCTGGGTCGCGGACGCTTTATATTGACGGCATAGACAAGATCCTCGACCCCGCCGTCCATGTCACCATCAATGATCTGCTGACCACAATAGCCGGGACACCCGGACTGGAGGACTGGCGGATCGTAATGACTATACGGAAGGAGAACACCCAGCGCGTCGATGGCTGGCTCGATCCCAACGCACTCTCAAGGCTGCCCAGCAAATCGGTGCGGGTGGAGGCGTTCGACGAAGACGAGTCGGCCGAGGCTGCGACGGTCCTGCCCCTCCTGCGCCCGCTGCTTTCCGACCCGCAGAACTATGACAAGGTCCTGCGCCGGCCATTCTTCCTGGACGCTCTGTCGCGATTGCCGCTTCCCGCCGAGAGCGAGGTCCGGTCCGAGGTCGACCTCGTTCAGCTATGGTGGCAGCACGGTGGTGCCGATGCTGCAGAGTTCGCTCCCGCGCAGGGACGCCGTAATTTGCTGCTGCGGCTTGGCGAACGACTACTTGCGAATCCCGGCATGCCGCTGCCGATACACGAACTCGATCCTGTTCCTTTGGATGAACTGCGCCGTGCCGGCGTCCTGCGCGACGTGGCTTTCGGTTCCACTGTCGCCTTTGCCCATGACATTTACGAGGAGTGGAGCCTGCACCGTGTCCTGTCGCTGAGACAGGCGGACATGGCGCAGGCCCTCCGCGAAGGCGGTCAGGACCTCCAGCTGGCCCGCCCGCTCCAGCTGCTTGCGACAGACATTCTCGAGCGCCCCAGTGGTGCGCCGGAATGGATTGCGCTGCTTGCCGCGCTCGACGCGGAGGACCTGCGCGCGACCTGGAGCCGTGTCGTGCTCGCCGCTCCAGTTCGATCGGTCCGCAGCGATGCGATGCTCAGTCGGATCGAGCAGGAACTTATGCGGGATGGAGGGCGGTTGCTCGGCCGTCTGATGCTGGCCGTGCGCACGACTGAGGTGGTCCGCGACCTTCGCTTCCTGGATGATACGGTGGTACCTGACCTTACGCGCGAGCAGCGCGAGCAGTTCGCGTCTGAGGCAGCCTCGCCTCAGCTCCTCACATGGCTGCACCTAGTGAGTTGGCTTGTCCCGCGGCTAGATAAAGTGCCCGAGGAGCAGCTCGGCGAACTCTACCCCCTCCTGGATGCATGGGTGACGTCCGTTCCCGCCTTCGCCGGTTTGCACCTACATGTGCCGGCAATTGCCGACTGGGCGCGCGGCCAGCTTGGAAGCGAGGACACATCGGAGGAGAAGGAGCACTCGTGGGAAAATTACCTCCGCCGCCCTTTCACCGACAGCGCGCGGTCGCTGTTTCTGAAAACAGCGGGCAGCGCCCCTGAGGCCGTTCGCGGCTATCTCGCTGCGATCTCGAAAAGTGCGCTCAGGCGAGTACGCAAGAAAATCGTTGAAGGCAGTGCTGCGATCATCGGTGCGTTACCGGCGGACTTGGCTTCGTTTATCAAACGCGCGTTCCTGCTCGACCACGATCGGGACCGCTCAGGATCCCGCTACGCAAGTCGGGAGCGGTCCGAGGAACTCGGGTTCGACGACGACAAGGCCTTCTATCCAGCCTCGCCAATCCGACCACCTTTCTTGCAGATGCTGCGTTCGCGCCCCGACGAGGGGCTCGATTTGATCCGAGACATCTGCAACCACGCCATAGCGGGTTGGCGGCGTTCACAAACCGGCCCGGGCCACACGCCGCTACCCGTCACAGTCGACCTCGGCGCCGGTCCATGGGACTTCTGGGGCGACGAATCGACCTATTCCTGGTTCCGCGGCGGTTCTCACGTCAATATCCTCGACACCGCGCTGATGGCACTTGACGCCTGGGCTCATGAGCGGCTGAAGAAGGGCGACGACATCGACGCGCTGTGCCGGCGGATCGCCAGCAACAACGAGTGCAACGCCGTCCTCGGGATCTGCGCCGGCCTTGCTGTCACCGACTTCAACGCCACCCTGGCCAGCACGGTCGGGTTTGCCCTGACCACACACCCTGCGCTCTGGGCGTGGGACATTTCGCGGCAGGCTCGCGACCTGGGATCGCACACCAACGAGATAGCGTACTTCAGGCCAGCGCGACATCTGGCCCGCGGCCTCCACGCCCACAACCGGCTGCCGCATAGGAAACGTTCCATTCGCGACCTCTCCGCTGCCTTTCCGCTGAGCGGTGTGAAGCAGGACTACGTCGATGCGATCGCGACCTTCCTCGACCGCGTCCCATTCGGCACCGAGGAGGTGCGCGACGACGATGACAGGGCGGAAGCCTTACGCCATTACTTCGAGACGTTCCGGCAGCAGGCTGATCCCGCCAACCTCCGCGTCGAGCTACGCGGTGACCAAATCGTTGCGTGGATTGAGCCGCCCTATGCCTCAGAGGAGAAGCACCAGTCGTTCGTAGCCGAGCAGGACGATTTGAACCGGGTGCTCGCCCTATACCTGTGGGCAACTAAGGCGGTAGAGACGGGCCAGCCCGACAACACGTTCGCCATCGAGAAGGCGTTCGAGGAGATGGTCGCGCTCGACGATCCCGAACTGCTCAACGAAGGCCAGTCGGTTCACGATCTGCGGCGACACCACCAGCAGTCGGCTGTAGCGGCCACGGCGGCCGTTCTCGCTCGCCACGGCGATCTTGCGCTCTGGTCCAAGGCGGAAGGCGAGGTTACAGACGTGATCAACCGCGCGGCCACGATGGTCGAAACGAAGGACCCGTTCTTTTCGCGCAGCGCTCACCTGGCCGGGCATCCGCCCGCGATGGCGGCTCACGGCTACGCGGCGTTGGTGCGGCGTGACCCCGGGAACGTGGACCCCCGCGCCGCGTTGTTCCAACTCGCGGTGGATCCGATCGAGAAGGTCGTTGAGGCCGTCTACATCGCAGCCCGGGATTTCGAAGACGCAGCCCCCGACATGGTGTGGCGCCTCTACTGCCTCGCGACTCAGCGCGCAGCCCGGACACGCGCTCGCGAGCCCGACCTGCACTGGTCGCGCGACGAGGCTGGCGAGCAGTTGGCTCTGGCCGACGAGGCCGAGAGGATGATGGTCGAAGGAGTGATGGCGACGCCCCACCCGGCGCCATCGACCCGCGGCGCCCGGTCAGGTGATGTAATCTTCCACTGGGATTTCCAGGCCTCCGCATTTCATCTCCCGATCCCACCGATGCTGCGGCCCGCCACTCGCTCGGCGCTGCTGGTCAACGCGGCGTCCTCACTCGACTGGGCGCTAACCACGTTCTCGAAGGATGGCCAGCGTTCCGATTCGCCCTACGACGAATGGCTCTTTGAATTTGGCGGTTGGCTCGGGCGCCTGATCGGCCACTTGACGCCGGCGGAGCTCCTGTCCCTGCTCCTTTCCCGCCTCGACGCAGCAGAGCGTACCGCCGCGGCCGAGGTAATGGACGTCGTCATGCAGCGCTTCATGATCGACTGGATGCTTGTTAAGGAACCTCTCGATCAGCGGCTGATCGACAACTGGGAGGCAATGGTAGACTGGGCAATCGCCCGCCCATCCTGGAGCACGGCACCCAGCGACGCTGGTCAATACGACCGCGGGATGGCGCTGTCAGCGCTGTTCTCTGTTGTGGTGATGAGCAGAGGGGTCATCTGCGGGGTCGAGCCTGATTGGCCGAATATCGACAGGCTTCTACCGGCTATCCAGCGCGCTGTGGAGAGATTCTCCGGCGAGCGGACGGTGTTCGCCGCTTTGGTCAAGCTGTTGCGTGCAACATTCGACAGGCTGATGCCGCGGCCCGGCCTAGAATGGATACTTGCCGTCATCCGGCTCCGGCGCACCGACCGCGACTTTTGGGCGCGCGCGAGCAACGGCGAACAGCTGGTGATACTCATACGCGATCTGATCGCGGCGGGTCCGCTCATGACCAACGACCGCGCCTCGATCGTAGAGATCGCCGACGCGCTGATCGAGGTCGGAGTGCGCGGAGCCGCCTTCCTTCAACAGGACATGGTCAGGCTGAAGCGGTGACCATTGGCGCTGCCCCGCGACGGCGACCGGCAGCAAGCAGGGGCACCGGAGGCGGCAAGGGACGAACTAACCAATGACCGCTTTCGGATAACGTGCGGGAGCATCGAACGACCGCCCTTGGCGCAATGCGGCCATTGGCGCCGCCGGCGTCGTAGTCCGCCCGGCCAGCAGGACTGCGGGGGTCACACGGCGCGCCGGATCTCGCACAGGCTGGATTTGTGCGAGGCCGTGCCGCTCACCGGATCCAGCACGTCGGTGCCGACCAGGTTGTTGAAGTTGGCACCGTCCGGCCCAAACGGGTCATAGCCGGGCGCGCCTAGCGCCGCACAGGCCTGCCACCAGCCGTGCTCGCCCACCGCCACGCGCGGGTCGATGTCTTCGTTCAGCCGGGCGCGCACGCGCACGCGTCCCGCCGGCGTCTCCACCGAGACCCAGTCCCCTGCGACGATGCCGCGCATCGCCGCGGCACTGGGGTGCAACTCCACTTCCGGATCCGGCGCGCGCCGACGCAGCCCAGGCAGCGCGCGCAGTTGCGTCTGCAGAAACAGCGTCGGCTTGGCGCAGGTCAGCACCAGCGGAAATCGCGCGGCGAGGTCGGGCCGGGCAACCGGGCCGATCGACGGCTCCTTGAAGTCGGGCAGGGGAGCATGCCCGTGCTCCAGGAATGCCTGAACGTACAACTCGACCTTTCGCGACGGCGTCGCGAAGCCGGTCGGCACGCCGGAGGCATCCGGCTCGGCATATTTGCGATGCCGCGTCTGTAGCGCCACGCGCAGCCCGCCGGGCGCAGCGCGCAACTGCTCGAGCGTCACGCCGCTCGGCCCCAACTGCTCGCGGTAGGCGGCGTCGATATCACCGTCCCAGAATTGTGCGCCCAGGCCCAGTGCCGCGGCCAGGCCGAACACGATCTCGATGTCCGACCGCGCCTCACCCGGCGGCGGCACCACCGCCTGGCGCAGTTGGATGTGCGACTGCGCCGCTTCGCTGGTGTCGAAGCCAAGCTTCAGCGCCTCGCGCTCGAAGCAGGACGCCACCGGCAGCACCAGATCGGCCAGCCCCGCGGTCGGCGTGAGGAACAGGTCGCAGTGGGCAAAGAACGCCAGCGCCGCCAGCGCCGCGCGGATCTCCGCGCTCTGCGCGTGCGCGAGCACCAAATTGGCGCCGAAGCCGATGAGGCCGCGAATCGGGTAGGGCTGGCCTTCGAGCACGGCCCGGCACAGCTCGCGGGTGGTCACGTTGCCGCCGCGCGCCGGCCCCAGCGGTCGCTCCGCCAGCCCCACGGCGGGCGCCTTGCGTGGCGCCGAGGGCGGGGCGGTAATGGGTGCCGATTGTGGTGCCGGCATCAGCACATTGCCGCCCTCGGCGTCGAAGCAACCGGTGAGCGCGTAGAGCAACGAGATCGCCCGCGCCGTCTGCGTGACGTTGGCGTGCTGTTCGTGGCCGCTCCAGGCGTAGTACGACACCGGCCGTGCCTGCCAGATCAGCCGCGCCGCCGCTGCCACCTCCGCGGCCGCAATCCAGCACGTCGTCGCCACCACGTCCGGGCTGTATTGCGCGCACAGTTCGGCATAGAGCGCGAAGGCTGGCTGGCAGACCACCGCGCCGGCCGGCGTGTCGATGCGGTACTCGCCCTCCAGGGCGAAATGTGCCGCATCGCCACGCAACGGCACCGGCCGTCCCGCCGCGCAGTCCCAGGCCAACTCCACGCCAGCATCGCCGCCAGGATCAATGTCGCGCGGCGTCAGCTTCCGCCCGGTGTCGGTCCGGACCAGCGCGGGGCCGTCACTCCAGGCGCGGATGAAGTCGCGGTCGTACCAGCCATGCCGGATCATCTGATGGGCGATGCCCAGCGCCAGCGCACCGTCGGTCCCCGGCCGCACCCTCAGCCACAGATCTGCCTTGTTGGCGAGCCCCACCCGGCGCGGATCCACCACGATCAGTTTCATGCCGCGCTTAAGCGCCTCGACCACCGCGGTGGCGTGCGTCAGGCGCGTATAGCTGGGATTGTAGCCCCACAGGATCATGCAGCCGCTGTTGGCGATATCGGGCATCGCGCCGCCGGCGCTGCCGATCGCCACCGAGCCGGTGCCAAACGTATAGCTGGTCGCGAAGTATCGCCCCCAACCGCAGATATCGATCTGGCCCAGAACGTTCGGCGTGCCGAAGGCATTGGTCAGCCGGCGTAGAAACGGGGCAACGTCGCCGATCGCGGAGGTGGAGGCCGAGGCATTGCTGAACGCCACCGCTTCTGGTCCGTCCTGGTCGGCAATCCGCCGCATGGCAGCAGCGGTGAGCGCCAGCGCCTCGTCCCACGAGATGCGCTGCCAGCCGGGATCGGGATCGCCCTTGGGTCGGGTGCGGCGCAGCGGGTGGGTCAGCCGATCGGGGTGATAGACAAGCTCCGGTGCAGCGCGGCCCTTGGCGCAGATCGCCTGGCCGGTCGGGTGCGCGGGATCGGGATCGAGCCGGGAGAAGCGGCCATCCTGGACGGTCGCAATGGTGCCACAGCGGGCGATGCACAGGCCGCAGAAGCCCTGCACCCGACGCGTCGCGCTCTCGTCGCCTCCCTGGCGGCCGGATTTGGTCATGACCTCCATCGATTCACCCGGCCGCTTAACTTTGCCGTCGATCCCGCGGCAGGCAAGGGCGAGGTATTTCATAGTATGGGAACGCGCGCAGGGATGTTTGGCTGACACCAGATCATGCGGCCGAGCGTGCGTCCCAGGGCCATTGCTGACGGCCGTGGCTGAAGCGAACGACGGCTGACCAGGCAAGCGCGATTGAAGCTCAGGCCGCTCGTGCAGATCGGCTTCGGCACGTCCGGCCCGACAGGAAGGGTGAATGCCCGCTTCGCCGTTCGGCGCTTGATTTTACCCGTCGCGATCGTCCTTGCGGTCGCGGGTCAGGCCGCCATGAGCCATGCAGCCGCGGGCGAACCGATCCGTGGGCTGGACGATCTCGTCCCGGCGCTGCTGTCGGCCGTGGTGAATATCTCCAGCACGCGCTTTCTGCCGGTGCCCGATGGCCCGTCGGCGGCGGTGGCCGCGACCGCGCCGCGGAGCAAGCAGAGCCTTGGGTCTGGCTTCATCGTTGATTCCACCGGCTTCATTGTCACAATCAACATGTGATCGAGGCCGCCGACGATCACCGTCATCCTGCAGGACAACACGGCGCTCAAGGCGCAGCCCTGGCCAATCACAAGGGAGAAACTATCACGTCGTCATCGTCCGAGTTGGACTCATCTGGCTACTGCACCTCCACCGAAACGCTCGATCGCGGCTTGTCAAGGTGTGAAGCGATTCAGAGCGCCGGCGGCGGCAGGTGCAGATCACCCTCTGTACCCGCCGCCTCTCGGCACCGCCTCCCGCCAGGATTTCAGGGGCGGGCGTCCGTTCGACCGGAGCAGGTCATTCGTCGCACGGCGGCGATGCCGAGAAGACCCGCGCCCAACAGCGCCAGCGAAGCTGGCTCCGGCACCGCAGCGAGGGATGCGGTCCCGATGACTCCCGCCGAGAGGTCGAAGTTGACGGATTGGATGGTGCCGGACGATACGATATAACTGAAGTCGTCGAGCGGGCCGCCCACGGCGTTCGCGTTCGCGGTCGTCCCGCCGACGAACGTATGAAAATCGCTCGTGCTGATTGGCTGCAGCGCGAACCAATACGTATGCCCGCCGCTCAGCACCACAGGCGAAGCGAGCGACACCGTCAGCGTCTCACTGGTCAGGTTGCCGTTTATCAGCGCGCCCCTTCCGATATTCGAGATCGTGCCCGGCACGTCGGTGCCGCTCGCGGCGAGCGTGCCGAGCGAGGTCGCCGTCATACCCGTGCGGACGAACCAGTTCGCTGCGAGGCTCGTCGAATAGGCGGGGTCACCGATGTTCGCGAAAATGCCGGTGATCGTCCAGCTTTTCCCGACCGGCACGGTGAAATCGTCGTAGGCTTGGAAATTGTCGCCAAGCAGCGCGTTGCCGTCGTTGTAGGCGCCCCAGGCAAAATTCTGGAAGAAATACGATGTGTCGCCACCGTAAAACAACGTTTCGGCACGCGCGCCGGTGGCGATCATGGCAAAGATGACGGCGGCGGCAATTAGCGTTTTCATGGCGGGTCTCCCATCGAGTGTGCCATCCCCCGTAGCAGCCAACACTCGACCCGCATGTGACCGCAGTCACGTCCGAACATAAGTGCCGCCGGTGTGAGTCCATGCGTACTCGACGGCGGCGCTCTGTTGGTGTGGGTGAGTCACCCGGCGCTTCGGTTGGTGCAGGGCGTTTGCCGCCATCCGCCACGCTCCGTTAGACCCTCTTCTCACCCGGACCCAGCCATTGCCACGGTGGCGACGAACGACCGGTTTGGAGCGACGGTGCCGCTCGTCTGAACGACCGAAATGCGGCGCAAAGCGGACGTTAGCTGCGTGGCCTCGTCCGGATCCAGTAGTCGAGCACGGTTTCCCCAGAGGGGTTATCCATCGAGAACAGGCCATGTTGCCCTTGCAACGGAAAGTCGTCACTCGGGCGCAACTCGGAAACGCCCGCCAGCCGAAGGCCTTCGGCGTAATGCCCTCGATCGCTCTCGCGTTCGATCGGCGTAGTCGCCAGGAAGCGTTCGACGGTGAAGCCGGGCTCCAGCGTCAGCAGCCGCCGGCGCACCTCCGCCGCTTTCTGGGTGCGGCCGAGATGGCCCAGCGCCGCCAGATAGGGTTTGAAATTGTCCGAAAACGTCGGGTTCATCTCGCTCACGACCCGTCCCATCGCGACCGCAGACTCGTGGTCGCGCCTCAGCAGGTGGATCAGGACGAAGAACCCGTCGAACAGAAACTCGTGCGGGTCGAGCGGCGAAAGGCGCTTGTAGCGGTTGATGCGCCTCTCGGCCTCATCGGTGTCGCCGAGATAGGCGCGGGTCGCCGCCGACAGCGCCCAGGCCATCGCCAGGTTCGGGTTGAGCGAGAGCGCCCGTTCGTGCAGCGCCGAGGCCTCACTCGGCCGGCGCTGCAGGCAGGCGCGGACATGGCCGGCAATGGCGAGCGCGCGCGCATCGAAAGGGTCGAGCACGATGGCGCGCTCGGCAATCTGGCCCGCGCTCTCGATGCTTGCCTGGCGGTCTTCCGCCCAGTCCTGGCTGACCAGGACGCCGTGCCAATAAGCGTACCAAGCATAGGAAGCGGCGTCGTCGGGCTCGAGCGCGATCGCCTTGCACAGCAATTCGCCTGCCTTCATAAATTGGACACGGTCCATGCGCCCGATCAGCCGCACGGCGCGCATCGTGAGTGCGTATGCCGTGGCGCCTACCGGCGCCCGGCTGGCGCTGTGTCGTGCTTCGATCAGCAGAATTTCGGAATCGATCTGCGCGACCACCTCGGCGGCGATCTCACCCTGAAGCGTGAGCAGATCGGTCGACTGGCGTTCGAAGCGCCGCGCCCAGGCTACCTGATTGCCGTCGCGCAGGTCGAGCAGCCGAACGGTGATACGAATCCGGTCGCGCAACTTCAGGATCGTGCCGTCGACCACGAAGTCGAGGCCGAAGGTGCGACGGATTGCTTCGGGGTGCCGGGATTCGTTGACATAGCGGGCGAGTGAGTTGGAGGCGACCACGTACATCCGGCGGAACCGTGCCAGGGCAGTGGTGATTTCCTCGTCAAGCCCGGGCGCCAGATGCGCCTCCTCCTTGCTGATGCCGATGAGGTGCATTGGCAGCACGCCGATATGGGTGCCGCCGCGGGCATGGCGCAGCTCGTTCATGGCTCGTTGGTCCTCCAGGCGGCCGATTCGTCAAACGGTCCGCCGGGTGGTGGGGGGACTGACCGGCCGGGGAACGCCGGCAACGGGTAAGCGCCCTTCGCAGGCGGAAGTTCCTGGTTGATCGGCTTCATTTTTGCCGCGTCAGGGTTTTTTCCCAAGATGCCGGTCGGCCCCATGTCATCGGAGCAATGACCCGCCGAGCGCCCTCGCGATTCCAGCCGACCATCGTCACCTGCGCCGTCGGCGCAATGTTCCACGACCGGGCAGTGGCTTACCTGCACAGATCGACCGCGCCGAACATCCGCACCAGCAACTCGGCTGGCAATGCCCGCGAGAACCGACCGCGTATGCTTGTCACTCTCAGCCGGCGGCCGCGGTGAACAGCAGTAGCTGGCGTGGTTCGCCCTCGCTCATCGGCAGGCCGCCCAATCCCTCCCGGACATAGACCGCGAGCGCCGCCGCCGCACCCAGCGCGCCGTCGGCGGCCACGCGCGCAGCAATCGCCCGCCCGCGCAATTCAGCGCGTGCGGCCTCGAGCGCGGTCCTCGCCTGCGGCGAAACCCTGACTGCCTGCGCTGTCTCGACCTCCTTGCGCACCAGACGGTCTGCCGCCTCCTGGTAGGCGCGGCAGATTTCCGCCGCATGGGCAACATGCGCATCGACCAGGCCGCGCAAACGTATTGTCGCTGCGTCGCGGCCGAGGCCAGCTTCGAGGGCCCGGACCTGGTGGGCAAACTCCCTGGCGAAGCCAGCATAAGCGTCGTGGGGCGCACCGCCGCGCTCGGCGATCAGCGTATCCACCAGCGACCGCGGGGGGGCCAGCCGCGCGACGAGCTCGACGCTCGGCGACTCGCGGCGCACCGCCGGAAACGGCACCACGTTCGACCTGTCCGAGACCAACTCGACTGCCATGCCACGCTCCGCCTGTCAGGATCGGAATCGTACGCACCGCAGGAGCGGGTTGCAACTATCTCGTGCACCGCGAATCGCGTGGGCAGGGAAATCGTACGCCCTGCCACCCCGAGCGGCATCCGCGACTCGGTTCCGTTGCGGCGCCGCGCCAAGACGCGAAGTCAAGCATTTTCGTAACTTTCCGGCGACGGGCGCGGGGCGAGATGCACCTCACGGTGCCGGGCGGCGCAGGCCGGTCAGAACGAGCAACTGATCGGCCTCGGGCGAGGCCTCGACCGGACGGTATGGCACGCCAAGCCGTCGAACCGCCGTCGCTCGCCGCCGCAGGCTGCGCCGCACGAACGCGACCGCCGCCGTTTCACTGGCGAACTCATGCTGCACGGTGCGCCCGGCGGCGCCAATCCGCCCGAATGTGACCTGCGCCGTCCAGCGGCCGAACAGATCGGCGCCGGCGACGACCCGCCAGGCGCGGCGTCGGTTGGTCGCGGGATCGCACGCATGCAGCTCGATAAGAATTTCGCTCAGGCGGTCAATCCGGATGCCATCACTCGTAGCGCCATGAACCAGACAGGAAGGAGGTGAAGGCAAAGCCGAAGGAAACAACCGGATGGCCAGCGATGACGAGATCGAGCAGCTGCGCGCAGGCGTTAGCTGCGCTGTGGTCCTGGAGCGGCACGGGTACCAGCTGGACGAGCGAGAGAGCAGCAGACGCAGCCTGAAGTATCGCCGCCGCCAGGGCGAGACCGTCATCGTGAACCATGACGGACGAGGCTGGTGGGATACCGGCAGCACGGCCAAGGGCGACGTATTCACGCTGGTCCAATATCTCGATCCCGGACTCAATTTCGGGCAGGTGCGCGGCGCATTGCGAGACCTGGTCGGCATGGCGCCGACGTTCGAGCCAAAGCCTGGATGGAAGTATCGTCGCCCCCAGGGCCAGCATGTGCCACCGGAGCTACTCTGGACGGCGCGCAAGCCGGTGACCGAGGGCTCCCCCACCTGGAACTACCTGACCAAGGAACGAGGGCTTGCGCCCGAGATCGTCACAGCCGCCACGAAGGCGGACGTGCTACGCGAGGGGCCGTATGCGTCGGCGTGGTTCGCGCATCGTGATGCCGACGACGCGGTGACCGGCATCGAAATGCGGGGTCCCGAGTACCGCGGCTTCTCGCAGGGCGGGGACAAAACGCTGTTCCGCTTGCAGATCGGACACGCGGCGCCGACCCGGCTTGCGGTCACCGAGGCGCCGATCGACGCCATGAGCCTGGCGGTGCTGGAGGGGATGCGAACAGACACCCTGTACGTTGGCACCGCCGGCGGCATGGGGCCGCGGACGATCGCGGCGCTGGAGCGGGAGCTGACGGCGCTGGCCGAGCGGCCGGGCGCGGTCATGATCGCCGCGACAGATGCCGACGCAGCCGGCGACAAATATGCCGCGCATCTGGCCGAGCTGGCCGCGGCAGCGCACGTCCCGGCGCAGCGCGCGGTGCCAGCCGAGCACAAGGATTGGAATGACGCGTTGCGGGCGGCGGGGCAGGGGCCTTCCCAGCGCGCGGGGCTTGGTTCCTCTCCGGCGGTCGCCACGATCGTGCGCGCCACGGATCGTTCCGATTCGGCCGCCTCGCAGCCCTGGTCGCCGGCGCCGGTCGCGCTGGGCCAGCGCGTTCGCGCCCTGGAGGAACAGCAGGCTCGCACAGCAGTCCCACCCACGACCCGCGGCGCTGACCGCGTCGCAGAGCGGAGATCTGCTCCCGGGCCAGGAGCACAGCCATGAACGGCGTCCCTCAGCGCGAGGTCCACCCGGTGCTTGACGGATTGACGCCGGCCCAGACCGCAGCGGCCACGCAACCAGGCGCGGTGCTGGTGTTGGCAGGTGCTGGCTCCGGTAAGACGAAAGCCCTGCCGTCGTGTTTCACCGACGAAATCCTCGAGCAGCATCGCGTGCTCGGCTGGTTCCGCGGTGGCGGCGACAACATCACACGACATCGAACGTCGCCGGTGATCGACGCGGTGGACGGCGCCGAACTGCTGCGTCGGTTCTGACCGACGGTGGTGGAGCGCCAGATCAGCATGCCCCTCGGCGGTGCGGTCGCTGACACCAGCGGCGAGGCCGTGCGGAAGTACGATTCTCGACGCTGCATGGTCTGCCAGAGACCCTGTCCGCCATTCGGGTTTGGACCGCCGCTGACCAGGCGCAGCGTCTGGGCCTGCAGCGAACATCGCGCCGAGGTGGACGGCCAGTTGAGTCCGTTACCCGG
>Ga0302144_10000140_pt1 | contig 29623 bp, 39 predicted proteins | sample I_Bog_E2_2_FD_192436 | JGI IMG/M metagenome (GOLD analysis project Ga0302144, IMG submission 192436) | Peat permafrost microbial communities from Stordalen Mire near Abisko, Sweden - I_Bog_E2_2 | ecosystem: Environmental > Terrestrial > Soil > Wetlands > Peat | place: Sweden: Abisko, Stordalen...
CGCTGCGACGAGCCGTTGAGATCTTTATCAAGCGACACATCAGCGACGGTACGGCGGAGCTCCACGCCAAGCTCGACCACATCATCGAGCACCATCCCGACATTCCTCCCTACGTGAAGAAGGAAGAGAAAAAGTCGAGTTGACGCCCGGCCGCGTTGGTGGTGCGGGCGGTCTAGGACTGTGGCGTCACGGTGACGGACTCAGCTTCGTCGAGCAACTCCACCCACGTTTGCCCGGGCGTCAGTCCAATCGCCTTTCCCGCGGCGTCGAGATAGACCGTACGGCGACGGAGGTTCGCGCGCTGCCAGGTCCCTCGTTCTACTCGGCCGTCGGTGAAGATCTCGACTTTCCCCGAGCCGATGAGTTGGGCGTAGGAGTCAATGACGCCCACTCCCCCCACGTAGTTCACGTACATCACAATCACGTTCTTCGGGGAAAGCCGCGCGCCGTTGGCGGTGACGTCGGGCGCGCCGAAGAGTGACCGGTCCCAGGATCGGGTGGTCGAATTCCAGGCGTAGGAGGCCTCGTAGCCACTCTCAAAACCCACCACGAAGGACTTCACACGGGGCCCGAGCGCGTTCTGCCCAGCTGACCGGTAGGTAAAGAGCGCCGGCGGCGGTCGCGGCAGGCCGTCTTTTTTCATCAGCAGTGCCGCGTTGGCAAAGAGGTTGTGGGGCGGTGGACGAGTGGCGTCGCGAAACATGGTGTCGCCGGCGTTGAACTGGTCGTACAGCTTGACGGGCGCGGTCTCGATACTTCGCACCGCGTACTGTGCACCGCCCGAGAACGCGAAGATCCCACCAATGGGAAAGACGATCTCGCGATCGGTACGACGAACGGAGCGAACCGGGCCCACCACCGTTGGCGTGCGCGAGTTGAAGATCGCCGCCAGACGCGTGATCCCACCCTCCACAATCTCCTCGTAGACCACGTCCGCGTCTTGGATTCCGAACTGCGGCATCGCTTGGGGCGTGTTGTCAATCTTGATCGTCAGTGCGGAACGAGAGGTGGTGACGTGGTGCGGATCGGGTAAGCCCGTCAGGGGCGCGGTGGGAACCTTTGGCGCAGAAAACGTGGTCGTCGTGCTCGTGGTGGACGTCGTACTTGGCGTTCCCGACGTCGTGGTCGTGGTCGTTGAGTCGGCAAAGGCCACACCGGATGCGCTCACGCACGCCCCAAGGCCAAGGCAGAAGAGGAGAGCCACCGAGCCACGCATGAGATGAACCTACTTGGCGCGGCGCCCCGCGCCACCAGCCCCAAAGCAGCGGCGAGCGCTGGTCGCGACCGCGGTGGCGATGGATAGTCTAAGGATGACGACGCGAGACGAAGGTGGTACCAGGTGAGTGATGAAGAAACGACCAGTGAGGCTCCGCCTTCGCTAAACGACTGGAACGCACAGGTCATCGAGGAGTTCCGTGCCAATAACGGCGTCCTCGGCGGACCATTTGCTGGCGCCACGGTCTTGCTCTTGCACACCAATGGGGCGAAGAGTGGTCTACCGCGGGTTAACCCGGTGATGTACCTCCCAAAGGAAACGGCGATGTACGTGTTTGCATCCAAGGCCGGTGCGCCAAACAGCCCCGACTGGTACTACAACTTGCTCGCTAATCCTCACGTCATCGTGGAAGTCGGTGGCGAGACCTTTGAGGCGGTGGCTACGCCGCTCGAAGGCGAAACCCGCGACACCGTCTACGCCGAACAAGCCGCGCTCAGCCCGCAGTTCGCGGAATACCAAACCAAGACCCCTCGGGTGATACCAGTGGTGGAACTCGTTCGCGTCTAGACGTACGCAGCGGTGGATCGAGGAGCGAATCAGCCCACCGGCTGTGGCAGGTCGTGCGCGATTTCCCAGACGTGACCGCTCGGATCGAGAAAACTCGCGGTTCGAATCCCCCACGGTCGGTCCATCGGACCATTTAAGAGCGCCACTCCGAGTGAACGGAGGCGATCGCATTCGGCGTCCACGTCATCAACCCCGACGGTCAACAGCACTCGAGCACCATCGCTGTGGGTGCCCACGGGCCGTGGATCAAAGAGCGTGTCCGCCGCGGCAACGTCGAGCAGATTGATCATCGTGGCCGCGAACTGAAACACCGCCGAGACCTCATCTTCGTAGACCAGTGGCACACCGAACACGTCGATATAGAACGACCGTGACGCTGCCACGTCGTCGGTCAGCAACGTAATCGCACCAATCTCTCGCGAAGTAGAGCTCATGCGCACCCCCAATCTCGCTCGGCCCCCACGCGGCGGCCGCTACTACTCGGTCGTGTCAATGATGGCTACTGAGCACGGAGCGCCGTGCGCGACGGTGTTCGGTACGCTGCCGAGCGCTCGGCGCACACCGCGCATGCCTCGATTCCCGACGACGATGAGGTCGGCGTGCACCTTTTCCGCCGTTTTGATGATCGCCTCGGCGGGATCGCCCTCCACCGCGTGCATGGTGGGTTCGATGCCACGGTTCTTCGCGATGAACGAGAGCGTCTGTAAGAGGGCATCGGATTCGCCGTCTGGCCCGTAGTAGCGAAATGCGTCCGGTACGTGCTTATCCCGCTTGGAGCTGGGCTCGACTGCGGAGACGATATGCAGCTGCCCACCGGACATGGTGACGAGTTCCGTCGCCGCCTCGATGGCGCGACGAGCAGTGTCTGATCCGTCGGCGCCGACGACCACGATGTCAAACATGAACATCCCTCCTCGAACCAGAATTCGCGCTGCCGCCGTAACTCGAAGCCATACGCACGCTCGGTCTCTCGACGATACTAGGACGGCTTCTCGCTAGCGGGCTCGACTCGGCGCCACGGCGCTGGCGGCCCGTAACGTGCGGCGCAAGAACGACAGCCGTTGGCCGTGCGCTTCGGCTTCATTCGAACGGGTTCTCCGGCTCCTCGACCTCCGCGTTCACCGCGCGTGACTCGAAATGGCCGTGGGGTGACAAGACCCGAAGCGCCACGTCAAGAATCCGTCGCAACCCTTCGGTGAGCACCCCCTTATCCGGCGCGACCCGCCACTGCGGCGACGCGAGCAGGTGATCGGAAACAGTAAAGAGACCGGCGACGTCGACGTTTCGCACCGCGCCAATGGTAAAGAGCGCGGCCGCTTCCATCTCTACCGTGATCACACCTTCGTCGCGGTAGAGCTGCGCTTCCTCGATCGTCTCGCGATAGATTGCGTCCACCGTCCAGGTAAAACCCTCAACGAATGGCGAGCCCGAATTCGCCAACGCCGCTCGGACGTGACCCGTCAACGACTCACTCGGGTACGCGAAGCGCGCAGGAGTCACGTAGTGGTGCGACACGCCCTCGTCACGGATCGCCCCGGTGCACAACACGACGTCGCCGAACCCGACGTCGTTGGGAAGAGCGCCCGCAAAACCGAGCGTGATGAAACGCTGCACGCCCAGCGCCGCGAGTTCTTCAATGACGATGGCTGCGCCCGGGGCACCAAAACCGAAACCTTCCACCACCCCCACCGCGGCAATCTCCGGACCCTCCTGTAGCCACATTGAATGCCACGGTGCCGAATAACCGGTCATCAGCGAGAACCCCCGGGCGCGCAAGAGCGGCCGAAGTCGAGGGCTGTAGCCCAGGATGACGCATTCGGGTATGGGCCGTTCCGGGTTGTCGAGAAGCCTCGCGACGATGACTTCCGGTCGAATCAGCGCAGTCCCGCGGTACTTTTCTGGGTAATTGGGAAACGTAGGACGTGATGACTCCATGTGTCCAGTATCACTGCTGGTCAACGGTGCCGTGGCGTCTGGAGGACCGAGCTGCGCCGCCGTTGCTACTACGCCATTGCGCCGTAGGATTCTGAGCATGTATCGGGTCGTCGGAAAACTGGGAGTACTGGTAGCGACGGTGACGTGCTTGGGGACCGTGTCGTGGTCGGGTGCCGCGTCGCCGAAGCTCGCCAGTGCCCGCGAATTCGACGCCCCGTCGGGTCTCGCTGTCGCGGGTGGTCACCTCTGGGTAACCAACGAGGCCGGAAACTCCGTTACCGAAATCGACCCCTCGACTGGTGCGTTGTTAAATACATTCACACGCGCTGCCGGTTACCGGTTCAGCCGACCAACGGCCATCACGCACGCCGGCGGCGCCCTCTTCGTGGCCAACGCCGCCGGATCCGTCCTTGAAATGAGCGCGAGCACTGGCGCTGATATACGGCTCATCACTGGCACGCGCTCCGAGTTCGCCGACCCGGTGGCGATAACGGCGAGCGGCAGCGTCCTTCTGGTGCTCAACGCCGGTCGGCCGGGCGCGTCTTCGACAGGTTCGATCACCGAATTGAGCGCGCGAACAGGATCGCTAGTGCGGACCATCAAGGGGCCGTCGTTCGCCTTCGACAATCCTGAGGCGATGAGCGTCTCGGGCCCTACCGTCTTCGTCGCCGACGAGAACAACAATTCGGTCACCGAAGTGACGGTGGCGACTGGACGTTTAGTGCGAGTCATCGCCGGTGAAGGTCTCGACGCTCCCGACGGGATCGCGGTGGAAGACGGCAACGTGTGGGTGTCTAACAGCGCGGCGAACTCCGCCACTGAAATAAACGCAGCGACGGGTGCCGCAGTCGTCACTGAAACGGACAGCGACGGGCAGTATGGCTTTGGATCGCCTTCGATGGTGATCGCCACGGGCGGCTACGTCTACGTCGCGAGCCCATTTGGATCCAGTCCCATGGTGACCAAGGTTTCCGCTACGAGTGGTCAACCGAGTTGGTACATGTGCAATACCAACGGTCCCTACTACTTCTCCTTGCTTTCGGCGTTCGCACTGGACGGTGGCAATCTCTGGGTGGCGAGTCGCTCGGGGGCAAATAGCATGACGCCCGGGGCGAGTACCGGATCGCTCACGGAACTCTCGACCGATAGCGGCGCGCTGATCATGACGGTGCCGCTACCACCGGCTTCGACTTCGTCGACGACAACAACGACAACAACGACAACGACAACCACGCTTCCCTGATCTCCGTCAGATCACCGCGAAAGTTTGTTCAAAAGTAGAGTCTTTGCTCGGGACAAAGACCGCGGTATCTCCACGAGGGGTCCTACCATTTGGACGTGGCGAACGACGGGAATGACACGGTTCTTCGGCGAATGAAAGTCCCGCGAGGATTTCGACGCACGACGCCGACGCGAACGAATTCAGAGCGTGGTGTCGCCATGTTGTCCACGTTGATCGTCGTCGTCATCCTCGGCGTCATCATCACCATTGCGATCGCCAATCATCCGGGTTCGGCTCCGAACGCTCTCGGGGGAACCGCGTTGGCGACCACGACGACGACCCCAACTGCCAAGACCGTCGGGGCTGACACCCAAGCTTCGACGATCGCCGCGTGTATGGCTAACTATTCGGAAATGAGCACGGCGATTGCGACGTATCAAGCACTGCACGGCGTTAAGCCACCCGCCGGGACCGCGTGGGCCACGTCAAAAGCCAGCGGCTCCCCGATTCTCCAATCGTGGTCGACGACGGCGGTGGGCTACCAAATCGAATGGAACGGGGTTACCTTGAGTGTTCTTCCAACCACGGGTACGGCCTCACATGGATCCTTCGGCACTGCTTCGCCCGCGACCGGCTGTTTCTCAAGCTAGAGCGACACTCGTCTCGGATCTATCCTCGGCGCGGAAAACACACATCCGTTGCCTATGTTCGGTGCGTTTTATCCACGCCCCTTCGGCAACGCCGACTGCGGTATTTGCCACAACCTCGGGTTCAAAGGGACCTCGTCACTCGAAGTCGGAGATCTCATGGAGCCGCGAACCATCAGCGACACGCAGTCAGCGCGATGAATCGCACGAATCGTCGAGATCGCCCGTCCGATCGGGTTCGGTCGGTGCGCTATCATACAACCATATGGTTGTAGATATGACAGCACCCGAGACGGCTGATCGCTTGTTCCACGCGCTGGCCGACGCAACACGACGCGACATCCTTCTTCGCTGTCTCGAGGGCGAGCACTCGGTTTCAACGTTGGCCTCGTTCTACCCCATGAGTTTTGCGGCGGTGCAAAAGCATGTTGCGGTCCTGGAGAGGGCTCAATTGGTCACCAAGCGTCGCCGAGGTCGTGAACAGTTGGTGCGGGGCGACGTCGTGGTAGCGATTGAGCAGACGTTGGCGGTGCTTGAGCAGTTTGAAACGATGTGGCGAAGTCGCCTCAATCGCATGAGTCAGATCCTCAAAGAAACGACAAAGCAAGGAGGTGCGCCGTGAGCGTGACCGATGTACAAAAAGACGCCAGCAACCTAACCATGACCATCATCGCCGAGTTTCATGCGGGTATGACACAAGTTTGGAATCTGTTCGAAGATCCAAGAAAATTGGAGCGCTGGTGGGGTCCATTGGCCTATCCGGCGACGTTCATCGACCACGATCTTTCTCCTGGCGGTCGAATGTCATATTTTATGACCGGGCCTGACGGCGATTTGGCCCGTGGCTGGTGGCGGATACTCGAGCTCGAAGCGCCACAACGACTCGTGTTTGAGAATGGCATCGCCGGCGATGATGGCAACCCAGATCCTTCGATGCCGTTCATGTTGATGGAGATCCTGCTCAGTGAACGCTCGGACGGAGTGACGCGCCTCACAGTAAAAACGTTGTTCCCATCGGTTGCAGCGATGGAACAGTTCATCTCGATGGGCATGGAAGAAGGGCTTACCCAAGCGATCTCTCAGATCGATGCGCTCCTCTGACGTGACTGGGGAGTCGGAATCCGAAAGTCGATCATCGGGGCGTTGCCCTTGAGCGAGCCGAACTTCGGACCTCCCACGGGAGCACTCACCGCGTTACCGGCCATGGAGATCGGCGAAGTTCAAGGAACCATTACATTCTCGTCATTGGTTCGCGACAGGTCAGGATTGGATGCCCACTATGCGGCGTACCTCAACGCGAGTCGCCGACCTCGAGCACCACGTCTACCTGATCACCCAGTTCGATGTCCTCGGCCTCTCGGACCGAGGCCCTGAGCGGGACCAGATAAGCATCGTTTTTCGGGAACAACGACGTCGTCCACGTGGTGTTTCCGATCCGCGCGGTCACCGGAATGACACCCCAACCGTATGTCACGAGACTCGAGACCGCGCGTAACTCGGCGCTCTCTTCTTCGGGAACCGTCACGAAGTGAAAGGGTGAAGGACCACGCCAGAACCACACCTCGCCCGCGAAACTAAGCCTCACGTGGGCACGTTACCGGGCAACGCGGAATCGTTCGGGTCACGAAGACGCGGCTCCTGCGAAAGTAGGCACGATCGCCCTGATTTACTTCTTAGCCGTGGACCTATTGTGGAGCGCCGCCGCGCGCACCAGCGCTTTCAAGGCCTTCACGTTGATCGTATCGCCTTCGTGGAAGTCAATCGCGCGACGGACGTTCCCTTCGAGACTCGAATTAAAGAGGTTCGACGGATCCTCGAGCGCCGCTCCTTTCGCGAAAGTCAGTTTCACGACGCTCTTGTAGCTTTCGCCGGTGCAAATCATGCCGTCGTGGTACCACACCGGTACACCGCGCCACTTCCACTCCTCGACCACGTCGGGGAGGGCTTCTTGGATTACCGTGCGCAAGCGGCTGAGCACGGTTCCGCGCCAGTCGTTCAGTTCCGCAATCCGCGCATCAATTAACTGAGATGGTGACGCCGTCCCCTTTGAATTGTTCGTCTCCACGCCTCTTCACGTCCTTGTCCTCACTGCTTCCACCGTGGAGGCAACTCCACGGTGCCGAGACTACCTGGCCGGGCAACGGTTGGTTGTTGCCCGCAGTCCCCTCGCGGGTACCCCGCAGATTTCCCTTAACGAAGGATGTAGCGAATTGATGTTCGTTGGCCGTGGGCAAAAATGACGATGAAACGAAAGACACCCGAACGCAGACCGGGTACGCCGACCACGCGAACGGTGAGTACCCGCCCGTTGTCGTGCGTGACGACCGCACTGACACCGATCAGGTTGCTCACGATCAAGGGGCGCCCGTAGAACCCCGAGCCAACGATCTTGGTGGTGATGGCGCGTCCCGAGAAGACCACGCTCGTCACGTGCGTGGCCCGTGGCGAGAGTGCGGCGATCGTCACCGTGGTCGCCAGCGACGAAGCGGCCGCGTAGGTACCGTCCGCAGCCTTCTCCGCAGTGATGACGCAGGTACCCGCTCGCTCACTCGTCAAGATGTCCTCGTTGATCGAGCAGTCTGCCGTGCCGGGTGAGGTGACGCTGTAGCTAAGAGTCCCGTTACCCGATCCGCCCACCGACGTCAGGACGAGGAGATGGCGAAACGTCGTAGAGGTGCTGGTGATAGTAATTGAACCTTGTTGTACGGGGTTACCCGATCCGACGGTGATCGTCTGCTTCACCTCGGAGGCGGCGGCGAACGCGCCGTTGCCGGGATCGTTGAACTCCACCACGCACACACCGTTACTGGTGAAGGTCACCTTGGCGTCACTAATGGAACAGCCCGTTGAGCTGCTGTTCAATGTGATCTCCACCTTGTCGCCCGACGTCGCAGAGCCGAACGGTGAGTACGTGGCGTGAATCGTTCCCGCAGAGGGCGGCGTGCTGACCGAGATGGTGTTCGCGCTGTAGACCTTGGCCGACTCTTGAACTTGGTTAGCGGCCGCAAAGGGACCGTTACCGGGATCGTTAAAGTTCACTTTGCAGGTGCCCGAGCCCGAAAAGTCAACCCACCCGCTATTGAGCGAGCAGCCGGTCGAATACTTGTCCAATGTCACGATGACTTTGTCCCCCGACGTCGCGTTGGCGCCAGGCGCGTAGGAACCGCCGGCGCTCCCCGCGCTCGGAAATGCGCTGGTGGTAATGGAGTTCTCGGCGTAGACGGTGATGCTCCGCGAAACCTGCGTGGCCGCGGCGTAGGTGCTGTTACCGGCGTCATTGAAATCGACGACGCACGTCCCCGAGCCGGTGAAGGTCACCTTGCCGTCACTCAACGTGCATCCCGATGAGTTCTTATCGAGCGTGATGACTACCGAGTCGCCCGACGAAGCGGTGGCGCTGGGCGTGTAGGTTCCGTGGTCACTGCCCGCAGACGGAGTTCCACTCGCGCTGATCGTATTGGGCATGGTTCCCGCGGCCCCGGCCAGGGTCAACGGCAACACGCTGACCGCTAGCGCGACGACTGAGCCAACGGCGGCTCTGAGTCGACGATCTTGGGAGAACGCGCCTTTACGACGATGCTGTACGTGCCGATCGTTTTTCATACGCACAGCCTTCACGCGAGCGAGGCATGGCGCACGGCAACATCGAATATCTCAGCAATCACACAGAAAACACCGCACGTCAACTCCCGTAGGGAGTTCCGCAACATTTCGCGTGCGAGCGAACAACCTATTCCAAGGTCCTTCTAAGACGCCGTGGCTCTCATTCAACGATGCACGGGCCGACTCCGTCTTTCCTTCAAACATGACCACGGGACACTCGTTCGCCGTCGTGTGGCCGTAGGACGGCATATTGGTCCGGCTATAAGGCGCTAGTGCACCTCGATGGCGGACCATTGCTTACTTATCGAGCTCCGCTAACACTTCACCGATGATCTTCGTCATCTTGTGAGACGGGAGGGGTTCTCCCCCTTCGGCTTCGGCCACCTCGTCGGAAAATGCCTCGACCGAATGGGTTCCCCCAATCAACACGTGCCGTAGTGCTTCACCGCTCGCTTCGGAGTCACTCACGTCCTTGAGCGCTCCGGCGACGTCGTGAGTGGGAGATTCGGCGACCGTGTGCACGACGTTCATCGCTTCTTCTCGCCCACTCGCCGTCGACACGGCGGGCGGTCGATCGGGATTTTGTTGGAGGTCCCATTCGGCCAAAGCCTCGTTGTAGCCACCTTCACCGGGATGCAGCAACCGGGTCGTCGCCCCAACGACCAGTTCAGCACCGTCACCGCTCGGAGCATCGACCGCGTCGTCACCGTCATGGTGTCGACCTTCTGGAATTGGAACAACCAGGCTTCCGTCGGGATTACGCGTGATCTCCATGTCGCCACTCCTCTGGTACATCAGTTCATCCCCGTGACTCCCAACCTAAAGGGACCCTCCCGAATGGCAATCGCCACCGACCGAAACCGTCGAATTCGCACGTGAAAGCGCGTCCGTCGTCATGGTTCGGAGTGACAAGATGAGTACGTGAATGAGCAGCGCATCGAAGTCCAACGAACCATTCCCGTCCCCGCAAACGAAATTTTCTCACTCTTGTGTGATCCCGACGGGCACGTGCAGATTGACGCGTCGGGAATGCTGATGAGCTCGGACGGTGATCCCGTTACCCGCGTTGACGACACATTCCTCGTGCACATGGACCGCGAAGCTCTGAACGACGTCCCCTTGGGCCAGTACACCGTTTCCATCCGCATCGTGGCGTTCGAACAGGACCGCGAAATTGCCTGGACGATCGAGCACCCCTTGATCAATCCCCCCATGGGGTACGTCTACGGCTACCTCCTCGAGCCCGTCGACGCGGGAACGCTGGTGACCACGTTTTACGATTGGTCGCAAGTTCCCGAGGCGCACCGAGCGCGTATTAACTTTCCCGTCATTCCCGAGTCTTCGCTGCGTGCCACGCTGGGCATCCTCGCGCGTACGGTAATGCGGTCCACGACGAACTGAGCTCGTCTTTACGGGCGACCGAGGACACGTGACTTGAGCATTGGTGCCACCGCAAACCAAGGCGCGTCGCGTTCTAGAGATATTGATCGATCCCGGCTCCGCCGACGTCACCCGTCGTCGGCGTGACGTACTGTTGCTCAATGATTGTCTTCGTTCACGGCGTTCCCGAAACCTCCGCTATTTGGAGCAAACTGCGCTCACATCTCGACGGCGAATCGGTGGCGCTTTCGATGCCTGGCTTCGGTTGCCCACGACCCGCCGGATTTGGAGCGACCAAGGATGAGTACGTCACGTGGCTTGTCGACGCCCTCACGGCTATTAGCGAACCTGTTGACCTGGTGGGTCACGACTGGGGCGCCGGTCTCACGTACCGTGTCGCGACCGCCCACGGCGAGTTGCTGCATTCTTGGTGCGCTGATGTTGCTGGGATCATGCACCCGACGTACGCGTGGCACGATTTTGCCCGAATTTGGCAGACCCCCGGCGAGGGCGAAACATTCTTCTCAGATCTACAGACCTCGCCCTTGGCAGATCGCGGAGCCGTTTATGAGATGTTCGGCGTTCAACACGACGACGCCCTAGAGATGGCTGCGGCAGTGGACGAAACGATGGCCGAGTGCATTCTCGATCTCTACCGATCGGCGACGCCGAACCCCTTCGCCCACTGGGGCGGAGGGTTCAAACCGACCTCCGCGCCGGGTATGGTGTTGCATCCTTCTGAGGATCCCTTTGACGACGAAGCCACGTCGCTCGAGGTCGCTTCGATCTTGGGCGCCGGCCACGAGAGGCTCGAGGGGCTCGGCCACTTCTGGCCCCTACAGGGACCACAGGAATCCGCGACCGTGATCAATCGGTTCATCGATTCCGTCAACTGACCAAAGAGCGTTCACTCAATCGACGTTGGCCACCACTCGCCAGCCCACGAGCTCCAGCTGGTGTGCCCAGGTGGAGGTGGGTCGAGTTCTCCTCCCGATAACTCAGAGTCATCCGGAGGCACGAAGAGACGCTGGTACTCATCGAGGTCTTCGTTGGTGATGTAAAAGGTCGTCTCGCGCTCTTGCGAGGCACGATGGTCGCGCCGTCGTCGCTGTTCGTCTCTGTCAATCTCGAGATACACGAGCTCGCACGACGCCCCGGCTGTGGCGGCAAGCGCACGCAGAGCGGTCCGCTCAACCTTGGACCATACGCCGAAGTCTAAAATCACGTCACCGCCATGGCTCAGGGCGCGAAGCGCCAGCCAAATGAAACGGCCCTCGAGGACGTTACGCTTCCCGTCCGCGTCATTGTCGGCGAACAGCGGGATCATCCACTCGTCGGGAGTCAGTCGCAAGGCGCGACGTTCCGCCTCCAACTCCTTGGCCCGTGTGGTTTTACCGGACGCTGGCAGACCAACCATGACAAACAGCGTGGATGTGGTGCGACTCACAGCTCCCATTATGTTCCATGTGTTTCAAGCGGCCATTGCTCAGGATCCATCGGAACCAGGGACTCCGCGAAGCGCGCAATGCCCGTGTCGCGCAACTGATGAAACGCGTCGACAACCGGTCACTGGTGCCCTCACCGAGGGGCGTGCCCTTGAACTTCGGTGCGTTTGTGGTTGTCAATGCGAGAAGAATGTACAGGTGCGACGGTTCCCTGACCTTGAAGCCCCACTCTCTGACGGCGTCGTGTCGCTTCGTCGTTTCGCGCTGGACGACGTGGCTGACGTCACTCGCGCATGCCAAGACCTTGAGATTGTGCGCTGGACCGCGTCGATACCGGTCCCGTACACAGAGGCAGACGCTCAGCGCTGGATCGAGGGCCACTTAGAGAACTGGAACTCTGGATTCACCGCATCGCTTGCCATCGTCGACGCCGCCGATGGGGTATTTATGGGCAACATCAACGTGATCGTGCCATCAGACTCGCTCGGACAAACAGCGTTCGGGTACTGGGTCGCAGCGCGGTATCGCGAACGAGGAGTTGCGACGCGTTCCTTGCTGATTGCCAGCGAGTGGGCCCGTGAAGTGCTCCATCCTCGAGAGTTATATCTCGAGACTCTCGACGGCAACGTCGCTTCAGAGCGAGTGGCCGAGAAAGCCGGTTACGTCTTCGCTGAATACCGATCGGGGGACTTCACGCGGCCGGCATCGAGGGGAACCCCCGAGACGCTTCGGGTAAAGAAGTGGGTACTACGACCTTCAAAGAGCGACACTCCTTAGCGACGCGGTTCCGGTCGGAAACAGAGTGAGGTGGCCGTCGAGTACACGTTCGCAGTGCGAAGACGCAGACCCATAAAAGTCGGCCATGTCCACGACTCCTCTCAACACTCTCCAGACGCAACGGGTCGTCCAGTGAGCGTTGACCGAGGGGCTACTGAGGCAACACGTCGTGAGAACTCGGTACGTGAAGTTTCGGTACGGAATCCCACCTCAAAAAGTAGGACGTGACCGTTGAAGAGATGCCATTGATCTTTCCTTCAGTGGCGTAGGGCAACGGCCGGCTGGAATCAGTGATGTAAAGGACCGTTGGCACCAGCGCGTTGGTCGGCGACATCATGCTCGAGTTGACGCCCAACTTGATCACCTTGGTCCCTCGAAGCGACGTGACCCCCTCGTACTTCGCCGCGGAACCAAAGGTGTGTGGTCCGATCACGAACTGCGTCGCAATTGTCCGGGGCCCGCTAGCGGTCATTGACGTGTAGCGCTTGTCAGACGGTGCGAGGTAGAACCATCGATTGACCTCGGACGCCCTGGGTGCACGCACACTGAGGAAAATGAGAAGGGCGTGGACCGTGGTGGCTCGAATGAACACCCGGTGAGCGTCCGAGGGTTGAAGAAAGAAGACGGTTCCCGTTTCCTGTTCAGAATCGACGGTCTCTTGTCCGGTCGCGGTCACAAAGTACGTCATCGAGGACGGTGACCCGCTCGCCGTGAAGGCGCTGTACAACTCGTAGCTTGAATTCTTCCTGGCGTTGGTCAAAGCGGCAACCAGCAGATCGTGCCCGTTTGGCGCGGCGCTTCCGGCGGGCAGCGGTCCACGCAGCACCGTGAGCACGAGCGTGCCAAGGACGGCAACCCCGAGGGACAGCGTCAATGAGGTTTTCCTCATACCTCTTCATATCATCGACCGGACACACTGCGTCGCCTCTCGACACGATTCGAGGTGCTCAGAGCTATCAGTTCGCCTGGTTTTGTAACCAGCGCTCTACATGAAATCGGATTCAGCGAGATCACTGTGGTGTCGGAGGCTTGGCCAATTGAGCCTTGAGTCGCTTGACGGTCCGACGTCGAACCCCTAGTTCGGTGAACAGGTAGCAGAATCGCTCGCTGATTCTGTTAGCAGGAGTGTGTGGGTAAACCAGAGGAAACGATACGTCACCGGCAAGGTGAGCGTGGCTGGAAGCGTTCCCGCAGAGTTGGCAGAAACGCATGGGTATCGATATTGCAGTAGCACCGGCCGGGTGTTGTCGGTCGAAAGGCTGAATGGGTGAAATTGCTTGCCCACCAAGAGTCCGGTCTTCCTGTTCTGTGGGCATCCACCTTTTTGCGGCGTGAACAGTGGGCAGACTTTTGTTGGAGCTAGACGTAGCTGCGAGCTCGATCCGTCGAAGTGATCCCCTCCGTTGAGTGCCACGACCGTTATTCCAACTGGGCCAGTATTCCGGAGTCCGATTTCGAGGGTCTCTTCTTCTTGATGTGCTCCCTCCGGATGACCGACTCCGAAACCCCAGGACGTCACAATTGGTTGATAGTGGCTCGCAAGTACGCCGCCACTGATGAGAATCACGAGCAGGACTGCCACACTCACGATTGACCACTTTCGTAGGCTGCGAATCTCCTGATGGTCATCTTCGACGGACTCTTCGGGCTGCGGATCCGTCGTCGACATCGCCATCTGAACTCGATTCTCGTGGTTCAAGTCATCGTTTTCGAATAAGAGAGAACATAGTGCAAGCTCGTCGGCTCACACCTCGTTGGTGTTCGAGACCCGACGCGCCCGGTAATCTCCCGCTGGCGGCTCGACTGAGTGGCGGCCACTGTTGCGTGAGTCGAACCTATCGATCCCGCACCGACGTCAATTGCTTTGTCAGTAACGCGGCGCTGATCGTTACGCGCGTTTTCTCTTTCAGCCCCATCGTCCGGAATACGATCGACGAGTGAAAATGAATGAGTGGGTGGGCGCGCTCAGCGAACGTAATTTCCTCCTTTTCTTTGTTGGTCAAACGACGTCACAGATTGGAAGTGGGATGGCGCCCGTCGCCATCGCATTTGCAGTACTCCAACACGGTACGGCCAGTGACCTCGGACTGGTGTCAGCCGCTGGGCTGACACCCCTGGTTGTTCTTCTCCTCGTCGGTGGCGTCATCGCTGATCGCTTCAGCCGCCGAGTCGTCATGTTGAGTTCTGATCTTCTGCGCACGACGGCAGAGATCGGCTTGGGCGTCTGGATATTCATGGCGCCTCCCCCTCTGTGGGGCTTTATGGCACTTGCGGCGGTGGTGGGAGTTGGTTCAGCGTTCTTCAATCCGGCGCTGACTGGCCTCGTCCCGCAGGTCGTGTCAAGTGGAAGGTTGTTGCAAGCAAACGCGCTCAACAGTTTGTCGGGATCAGTGGCTGGGATTATTGGACCCGCCCTCGCGGGAATCATCATTGCCGTGTCGAGTCCCGGCTGGGCGGTGCTTGCCGATGGCATCACGTACGCCGTCAGCGTCCTTAGTCTCTATCTGATCTCAATAGAGTGGGTCCGCAGTGAATCGGTCGAGACGTTCCTAGCGCAACTGCAACAGGGTTGGACTGAGTTTTGGTCACGAACATGGCTATGGGTTATCGTCCTCGAATTCTCTTGCGTGAACGTGTTGATCTTCGCTCCCCTGTTCGTTCTTGGACCAGTGATTGCAAAGCAGTCGTTAGGAGGAGCGCCGGCGTGGGGTCTGATTCTCGCGCTTGAAGGTGCGGGCGCGGTGCTGGGCGGAGTGGTGATGCTGCGATGGAATCCAAGGAGACCGCTGTTGACTGCCACAGTCGCCCCGTTGTCATGGATCTATCCTCTCGTCGCCCTCGCCCTTCGAGCGCCGACGCTCGTGATCGGGGTCGGTTGCTTCATTGCGGGTATTGGGTTGACGATCTTCGGGACCCTTTGGACGACGACCATGCAGCGCGAAATTCCTTCCGAGGTCTTGTCGCGCGTCAGTGCTTACGACTGGTTCGGGTCGCTTGTATTTTTGCCAATCGGAATGGCAGTTGTCGGGCCCATTCAGGAGGCGTGCGGAATGAAAACGACCATGATCGGCGCGGCAGTCTTGCTCGGACTGTTCATTGGAGTGACTCTCTTGGTTCCGAGCGTTACGCGAATGCGTGCGCCTGATGATCACGTTCCGGTCGAAACGAGCACCGAATAGTTTCCCCGGCTCTCAGCGTCGAAGACCCGACGTGACAGGAATACCACGTTGCCCTAGCGACTTTGAACGGAGTGGTGCGGTTGTCACCATTCCGAATGCTGAATTACTCATAGACGTCTCGTCGATCACCAAGCGTGGCGACCATTCTCCTTCAACTCGAGCACGGTGGCTAGGTCGCTGGTGCGCATCTTGGTGAGCACGACGGCGTTCGCCACGGAAATCGCCCAAAGATACGTGGAGGTCGCAACAAGTGACGCTGCGCCGTAGAACTTCTTCTGGTGAACTAATGACCCGGTCGTCCCGTTGTACTCACGAAGCTGCTCGGCGTTGTCAGGTTCGGCCAGGAGGACGAAAAGATCACGGCCGTTGCTCACCTCGGTGAACACAGAGAGGAGATGGTTGGACCCAAAGTTGATCGTCCTTGGCGTCGAGCCGAGCTTGGACAACGGCTTCGCTCCTTACGTCGCTTGCGCGAGAAATCGACATTACCGTCGCCGGATCAAGTTTTCGCCCAGCGAACGCATAAACACTCGTGGTTGAATGATTAGGAAACCGGGGCAGTAGGAATCCCGGCTGTTGCTAACACACCTGGAGCGAGCGTGCGGACTTTGATCTCGATGACCTACGTGTACTCGGTGAACGCAACTTCTATGAAGGACGGCGCCGAAGAGTTTCGCTTCATCAACGACCTCGCCGAGGACGAAGACGAGGAGCGAAATATTCTCGAATTCCTGGGAGGCGCCGAGTTGTACATCATGGGTCGCGTCCTCTACGAGGAATTTGCGTCACATTTCCAAGGCAAGACCGCGACCGACCGTCCCTTCGCGCCTATCTACGCCGCCACCGACAAAGTTGTCTTCTCCCAGACCCTCGCGTCGGCGGACTGGGAGCGCTCGACAATCAACCGGGGCGATCTCGTCACCGAGGTAGAGAAAATGAAGACTGAAGGTGACGGTTACATGATTGTGACTGGTCGCGGGGGTATTCACCGGACCCTATTACACCACGACCTCATTGACGAATTCCGTATCACTGTATTTCCAATGCTGCTGAGCAGGGGAACACGGATGCTCGAACCCGACGATGTTGGAGAATTCAAACCGCTTGAACTCGTATCTTGTCATCCCGGGACAAACGGAGTCGTCGTCCTTCACTATCGCCGGCGTCGCTAACTACGAGTTCTGCCCACAACGCTCATTGTTCGCTCAGTTGCACCTGTCTGGAGATTGTTGGTGTCGCAGTTCCGACCCAACAGGTTTGCATCCAAGCATTGGCGTCTCGACGGGTAGGCCAGATGCTGCTCACGCGTCGCCAGTGGAAATAATCCTCAGCCTGAGTGGTTCGAGATCGCGTCCATCGGGTTGCTCTATTCTCCAAGGCAGAACAAGGTTGTCGCCTTCCCATCTGGGCACGAGGTGAATGTGCACGTGAAAGACGGACTGCCATCCGGCGTGCTCGTTCGTCTGGAACATCGTCATTCCTTCAGGATGTAGCGCGCGGTCAAGCATTCGTGCTACGTGAATCGCCGCGACCATTAGCGCTCCCGCACTCGAGGCATCGATGTCCAGAAGCGTTCGCGCGTGGATACGAGGGACGACCAAGGTGTGCCCAGCTACTGCCGGTGCCAACGGAAAGAATGCGATCGAGTCCGCGTCCTCGTAGACGATATGGGCAGGCTCCGTTCCACTCACGATGCGACAAAAGACGCAGTCGATTTGATCGCTCATGCCGACAAGTATGTCAGTCGAACACTCGGAAGTCGTTGGTGTCGGAGGTCCCGCACCCCAGGTTTGCTACCACCCACTGGCGGTTGCACTTGGAGGGGTGACCGTCCCACGACTCCGAATGCTTGATTACTAATAGACGTGTCGTTGATGACCAAGTGTGACGACCACGATGAGGAGCACTCCGTCGACAATTGTGTAAATGATTCGGTAATCACCGACTCGAAGTCGGTAACCGGGGCGTCCACGCAGTGGGCGTGACGCCGGCGGGCGGGGATCTCGAGCGACGAGCGCAATCGCACCTTGGATCCGGGGTTGAACCGAGCGGTCGATTTTTCGTAGCTCACGCAGGGCCGCAGGTCTGAATTCAATTCGGTACTCGCTCACGACCAGCCGAGATCGATCTTCACCTGCTCCCAGGGGATGTTGTCCCCTACGTCGACCAGTGACGCGTCGAACGCGAGTACGTCTTGTGACTCTTCAAACGCAGCCAGCATCTCGTCATAGTGGTCGGGACTCACAACCACCGCGGCTCGACGCCCATAGAGTTCGAGGACCACCGGTTCTGAATGGGACATCTCCACGACTTCAGAGAGCCGTTCACGTGCCTTGCTCACCGAGATTTTGCTCATGGAAAGATTGTACATCTTTACCATTCACTTCGTACAACATCGTGTCGGAGACCTGACGGCGACAGAATTGCTACCAAGTTCTGATGCCCCACGACGTTCGCTTGTCGTTATGACGCCATTCCATGGCTGATGGATCAGCCACACGGACTAGAACAAAGTCATGAGTTCAGAAGTGTGGGGAAAAGACGCTGCGGCAGAATACGACGCCACCTCCGCCGAGATGTTCGACCCTGAGGTACTAGGGCCAACGGTGGACTTTCTCGTTGAGATGTCCCGGGGTGGGCCAGCACTCGAATTTGCCGTGGGGACTGGGCGCGTCGCTCTAGAACTCGCTGCTCGAGGACTACTCGTCTCGGGGATCGAACTATCTCCCCATATGGTGGATCAACTACGAGCTAAACCTGGCGCCGATTCCATTCAGGTTGCAATCGGCGACATGAGGAACACGCGAGTCTCGGGGACCTTCAAGTTGGTCTATCTAGTCTGGAACTCGATTATGAACGTGACCACCCAGGAGGGACAGGTTGAAGTATTCGAGAATGCTGCTGCCCATCTGGAAGTTGGAGGGTACTTCGTGGTCGAAGTGGGCGTTCACAAGCAAGACCGGGCGCCTCAGTTTGGGCAAGTCTTCGTTATGGATGACCATCATGTTGGAATCGATACACTCGACGACCCGATCAAACAGCTGATGTCCTCTCACCACTGGCGCGAGATCAACGGACATCTGCTTCGCGACAGAGGTCAGTTCCGTTACGTGTGGCCATCCGAGCTCGACTTGATGGCTCGAGTGGCTGGCATGCGATTGGTTCATCGTTGGGCGGGATGGCAGAAACAGATTTTCGACTCCCAGAGTGAAAGCCAAGTTGTTGTCTATGAGAAAACTGCACCCGGATGAGTCATAATCGACTGTTGGTGTCGGAAACGGAACGTGACAGGAACGCCACCTCACACTGGCGGCCAGCGAGTTAAGACAACTTTGTGTTGGACAGCCGAAGTCAACAATCCCCGACTGGCGTTTGTCTGACTGGGAATAACGGAGAGTGCTTGGCGGGGCCAGTCGAAAGCGTTACGTCGATTCCCGCTGTCGACGCGCGAATCATTCACTGTCCGATCCCACCATGAGTTGTGTACGGACCTGGCGCGGGTGTCAGCATCTCGCGCCCTCCTTTGCTCGGGGGCAGGCCATCACATTTAAACTCATGTGAACCTGGATCTCGGTCACGAGAAATTTCTCTTGCTGTCCCGTCTTGGAAACTGATCGGAACGGAGAACCTCGTGGTTTACGTGTACGCCGATGACGCGATTGAAGGCTGCCTCTTCATCAGGGCGAAGACCCCCAAGGTCATCAAACGATGACGTCCCGTGCCCTTATCACGACCCCATTTAACGCCGACAGTACCGCGGATGATGTGGTGCGTGGTACGGACCTAAGTGGTGTGCGCGCCATCGTCACCGGAGCCTCCTCCGGGCTAGGTGTCGAGACCGCTCGCGTGCTGACAGCGGCCGGCGCCGAAGTGACGCTTGCGGTTCGAAATACGGATGCGGGCAACACAGTTGCAGAGGAAATCGGGCGTTCGACTGGTGCACCAAGGCCTCAGGTGGTTCAACTTGACCTTGCAGACAGGCGATCTGTCGCCGACTTCATCGATGCGTGGGACGGCCCGCTACATCTCTTGATCAACAATGCCGGCATCGTCACGAGCGGCCTCGAACGCACAGTCGAAGGTTGGGAATTGCAGTTCGCAACGAACCACCTTGGCCACTTTCGCCTCGCCATCGGTTTGCATGACGCGCTGGCGAGCGGAGCAACGGAGCGCGGAGGAGCGAGGATCGTCTCACTCAGCTCCACGGCTCACATGCGTGCTGGCGTCGATTTTGATGACCTACAGTTCGAACGTCGGGCCTATGACCCCCAAATTGCGTATGCGCAATCTAAGACAGCCAACTCTCTTTTCTCCGTTGAAGCCACTCGCCGGTGGCAACCTGACCGCATCGTCACGAACACCGTAAATCCTGGCGGTATTGCTACAGGTCTGCAGCGTAACTTCTCTGCCACGCAGAAAGCTTCGCTGGAAGCGGCGGAGGCCGCGGGACTCTTCAAATACAAGACCGTCGAGCAAGGCGCCGCCACGAGTCTCGTCGCTGCAGTGGCGCCCGAATTCGCAGATACGGGGGGTCACTACCTCGACGATTGTCGTGAGGCCTACACCGTACCGAATGACGCCGATCTCGCCCAGAATCCTCACGGTGTTAAAGAATGGGCGCTTGACACTGAGATCGCAAAGCGCCTCTGGCAGGTCTCATTTGCGCTGGTTACCAACTGACTGCTGGCTTGCGGATCTTTTTGGAACCAAGAGCCGAGGAGGTGACGATGACGACGATCGCGTACGTGAGGGTCTCGACGGAGGACCAGGCGGAGTTCCCCCCGACGTCCAGGCGAAACGCTGCAAGGACCTCGCTCGACTCCGCAACTCGGCAGCTGCAGCGAACGCTCACCCCACACGTGTGAAAAGTTACTGCGCCTGAGAGATTGTGCCGGAGCACGCCTTGATCTTGAGGGCTTTCGGAACCATGTGCTTCGAGCACACTTCGGTGGTGTTGTCCGGAACCCACACCCCGAGGGGCTTGTTGTACTCCGCCACGTCGACCTGCTTGGTCCCTTCGGACGTGAAGATCACGTCGGCCCAATCTCCCGAACACGCAACTGAGTTGACTGTATACGAGCTTCCATCTAGGAGCGGCTTGATGACCCGACTAAAGACCTCGATGGTGCACTTGGTAGGTGTCTTGGTGGATTGGGGCGCGCGCACGAAGACGGACGTCGGCTGATGGGGCGCAGAAATCGCCACGGCCGACGTGGCCATGGCGGGAATGAACGCAGCAGCGATGGTGAGTGCCGCCGCGACGACGCCACTTCGTTTAATAGTGTTCCCCACAGAGTTCTCCCCCTCACTAGATACGCTCAGTCTCTCACATGAAATGGCTGGGGAGACCGATGGCGTCGCCTTCGAAGGCGCGCTAGAAATGTGTTTGCACTTCTCGTTAGGAGGGGAGTTGGCATTTATAAGCCGCGGCTTTCACGGGCGTCCGCGCCAGTCCGACGCGGGGCTCATACCGCCTGGACAGTACTTGACTAACGACTTTCCAGTGCTGACGGCCGGTCAAACGCCACGCGTGCCGCTCGATACCTGGGACTTCAAGATCGTTGACCAATCCGGCGCGCAACTTGCGCACTGGACGTGGGACGAGTTTCAGGCCCTCCCCCGCGAGGACACCATCGTCGACATCAGTTGCGTGACGAAGTGGACGAAGTTGGGAACGAGGTGGACCGGCGTATCGCTCGACGTGCTCCTCACCGGAATCGAAAGTGATGCGGAGTACGTCCTCGCGTTCGCCGAGCCGGACTACACGACGAACTTTCCCATCGCAGACTTGCGAGGCGGGAAGGCCTGGGTCGCCTTTCAGTTCGACGGTCAGGATCTCGCCCCCGAGCATGGTGGGCCGGCCCGGCTACTTGTTCCTCACTTGTATTTCTGGAAGAGCGCGAAATGGGTACGGGGTCTCAAGCTGCTCGATCACGACCAACCGGGTTTCTGGGAGTCGCTCGGATACAACAACTACGGAGACCCATGGCGCGAACAGCGCTATCAAGGAGACTGAGGCGTGCTGCGCTGGCTCGTGTCGAGCGTGACCAAGACCATCGCCGAGACGCCCGATGCCGTAAGTCTGTGGTTGGACGTCCCCGAGTGGCCCGGTCATAAAGCGGGCCAGCACGTCGACGTTCGCTTGACCGCAGAGGACGGGTACTCGGCCGAACGCAGTTATTCCATCGCCTCGTCACCCCGCTCTGACGGGGTGGAGCTGTCTATTGTACGACTCGACGACGGTGAGGTCTCGCCCTATCTCACCGGCCTCGCGGTCGGCGATCAGTTCGAGATCCGCGGACCGATCGGCGGGTACTTCGTCTGGGAGAAGACCGAGACGCGCCCGGTCCTCCTCCTCGGGGGCGGCTCCGGCGTGGTTCCGCTGATGTCGATCTTCCGTTACCACGCCGATCTCAATGCGGTGACGCACATGCGCTTGATCTACTCGGCTCGAACCGAGCAGGACCTTCTCTATCGCGAGGAGCAGACGATGCTACAGAGCGACCATCGAGACGTAAACATCACGTTGACGAGAGAGACTTCCTCCTCTTGGTCGGGACGCAGAGGTCGCATCGACCACAATCTGCTATCCGAGCTGACGAGCCCTGCCCCTGAGGACTTGCTCTGCTTCGTCTGCGGGCCGACGCCGTTCGTCGAGTCCGTGGCGAACGCGCTCGTGGCGCTTGGTGTAGCGCCGCGAAACGTGAAGACCGAACGCTTCGGTCCCACGAATGGAGGTTGACATGGACTCAGCGCCACTAGACGGGAACGTCGCAGCGGGCATTCTGGCTTCGATTTTTTACCCCGAGATGACGGTCGCCGCCACGCACTGCGCGCACTGCGGTACCGTTCGTCCGTTGGGCGAACTCGACGCCTACGTACACGCCCCCGGCGTCATCTTGCGATGTTCGTCGTGCGACGCCGTCGTCCTTCGCGTGATGCAAAATCGCAATCGCGTATGGCTCGATCTGCGCGGCATGTCAGTGCTCCAGATGGACATACCCGACGAAGGATCACCTTGACTGCTTGTCACTGGAGTTGTCAGCGTCGGAACGCTTCTACAACCAACGTACGGGCGTGCACCAGAACAAGCGCAGCCAAGCGATCTACGGGTGTCGCCATCGCGGCAAAGGCTGTGACTAACCCGGACGCTCCGCCAACAGGCTTCATCGCGCCACGATCCTCGGTCTACGAGTGCTAGCAAACGATGTCGCCCTTCAACCAGCCATCCGTCATCAGTTGAGCGCACACCATCACGTAGAGCCGTCGGCGGGACCCTCGCCGCCTCTGTCGGCACATCAATTCGGAGTAAGGAGCGAAAGCTGCTCGATCTCTATTACACCGACAAGATTGACATCGATGCCTATGCCGTCGAACGTCAGCAACTGACAGCTCAGATCGACGCCTTAAAGAGTGAGATCAGCAATGCCGAACGCGAGCAACGCCGCCGTGATGAGGCTGCTGCGCGGTTTGACGAGGTTACGGAAGTCATCGCCCGGCTCGACTTTAACGAGATCTGGAAGCGCGCCTCTGTCACAGAACAAAGAGTCCTGGGCGAGGATCTCGTCGATGCGGTCAAGAGTTTCCCTGACCGATTGACAGTTCAGGTAGTGGGAGCGCTACCCATTCTCGTGACGCTTGATGAGGTTGGACTGCATCCTGGTATCAAACCTGTGGTGTCGGAGACGGTGGTGTCGGAGACGGTGGTGTCGGAGACCCGAAGCAACAGATCTACAACCAAGCACTGGCGACTTCGGTTGTTGTAAGGGTCGTGCAAGCACCACAAGGGGCGCGAGACTGTTGCCAATTTGTCGTGGGCTGAGAGTAAGAATGCGGACGTGCTTGTAACTCTGCCGGACAACACGCTCGTCCTCGCCCTGGGTCGTATCGGATTGATCTCCTCGGAACGACCTCGCCATCCCGACTTCGCGGTCTATCTTGATGCGAGGTGGCAGACCGATCCAGATGTCACCTGGCCCGTTCGGGTGATTGCTTGGCCCGATTTCGGACTTCCGAAGGATGAGGCGGATATTTTCGAAGTCATCGCGAACATCCACGCGCGAGCCAAAGCCGGTGAGCTCGTCGAGATAGCTTGCTATGGCGGGCTGGGAAGGACGGGAACCGTCCTCAGTTGTCTTGCTGTCTGTGCCGGCATTCAAGCCGACGAAGCAGTGGAATGGGTTCGATCACACTATGACGTAAGAGCGGTTGAGACAGACGATCAACGCCGTTTCATCGAAAGGTTCGAAAATTCACTCTGAACTAGTCGACGGGCGCGCTTCGTTTAGGACTCTCGACAGCATTTCGTCTAGCTATCGAGCCAGTGTCGGAGACCCGACGCAACAGTTCTGCAACCTTGCATTGGCGGCTGGATCGGACTAATTAGTTCTTGGGAGTGGTCCTGCCTGGATTGACGTCACGCCAATATGGAAGTTCGCGAAACAGAAGTTCAGTTCTAGCGGTACCGTGAACGGCACCGAGTACGGATGGACGCGCACAGGGAACGAGGCAGTGACGCTCTGTGTCATGCACGGACCTGCACTGGGATCTCCTTGATTGTACGCGTCGCCATAGTTAATCCCGTACGAGGCGGTGGCACCGGGGCCGATAATGACCCGACGGGGCTTCACGGCTGCGAAGATCTGTCCCCCTCCGTTATCAGTGGTTTTGATGATCTCGCGTTTATAGATCGAGGGATAAAATTCAAGCTTGGGATAACCCTCCAAACTGCATGCGGCATGACCGATATTGATGAGAGCGAAGGCAACACCGTGATTTCCAGCGGCGGAGTAGGCGCCGGTACCTGTTTCTACCCCCACGGACAATTGAGTGGTGGAGCAAATGGGGGTCGAGGAGGTGGCAGAAGCGTCTGATGACTGGAACAGTGAAATGAGAGTCACGGAGCCAGCGACGAGCACAGAGCTGATACAGAGCCGTGCAAACATCTTGATGCTCTGAAATCGTCGCACTCTGTAGCCCCCACTCTGGTCAAGTTCACAAGATAGCCACGTAGCGCGTACGGTACTCGGCGCCCTCTGCGCGACGGCTCTGCACGGAGGCTCCGCCCTTACGCTTGAATCGGACTCAGATAAAGTTTTGATTTCATTGACGCGGATGCGAGTATGCCGGTACTACGTTGCAAACGTGTCAAGGATCGTCAGATCGAAGAGTGAGCACGGGCTTCGATGGGTGGGTCAAGACGCGACAGCGGACAATTCAGTAACGATCTCTCCAGTCGAGCCGCAATCTCCGTCGCTGAATCGAACTTTGCAAATTCGGGCCGTCCGGGACCTGGAACAAGTGCGCCGAGTCGCCCACAATCCTCACACGGTGATGATGACCTTCCCTCTGGCGTGACCTTCTTCGACGTACCCGAGCGCCCTTGGCGCATCGCTCAGCGAGTACGTCCGATCAATGAGGGGAACGACGTCACCCGAGGTCGCGAGCGTGGAGAGCGTCTCGAGGTTCTCCGTCGTCACTATGGCCATGAAGCCACGAATCTGCTGGCGGACGAAGGGCGCGACGACGATTGCTTTCAATAACAGCGCTATCGGCCGAAACCACTTTCCGCTGCCCCCTCCCGCGATGACGAGGGTCCCCCGCGGCGTGAGTGCGCGACGAAGGTCGCCGAGCGAGCGGTTTCCGATCGTATCGATGACCACGTCAAATCGCCGGGACTGTTGAGTGAAGTCGTCACGAGAGTAATCGATGACGTCGGTGGCGCCGATCGACTTCACGAGTTCAACATTCCTCGTGCTGCACACGCCAGTCACCTCGGCACCGAGGGACGCTGCGATCTGTACCGCGAAGGACCCAACACCTCCGGATGCCCCGTTGACCAGGACGGACATTCCTGAACTGACCTGCCCCTTGTCTCGAACCGCGAGCAGGGCAGTGTTTCCGGCACAGGGAAGCGATGCCGCCGACTCGAAGCTCAACGCGTCGGGCTTCGCCGCGAGGCGCTTCTCGTCCGCGACGGCGTATTCGGCGAAGGCGCCACGAGCGATGCCGAAGACGGGGTCGCCGATGCGAAAGCGTGTGACATTCGCGCCGACCGCGACGACCGTGCCCGCCGCATCGATGCCCATGTTCTGGTTCGTTGGGCGTCGATACCCCGCGCTGATTCGCAGCAGGTACGGCTCACCACGAAGGAGATGCCAGTCGTACGGGTTGACGGAACTGGCGTGCACCTTCAAGAGGATCTCAGTGTCCCCTAGCTCCGGAATTGCTACATCGGCGAATGAAAGGCTCTCGGGAGGCCCGTAGACCGGTCTGGTAATTGCTTTCATCATTGATCCCTTCACGGTCCGAGAGACGTCCTTACGCTGTATCCTTACTGCGTAAATCTACCCATACTATGTAAGTATGTCAAGCGTGCCACGCCAGCAACGAGCGCATCGAACGAGGACCCCATTGAGCCGAGAACGGGTTCTGCAAGCCGCCCTCGACATCGCGGATCACCACGGGCTCGACGCGTTGACCATGCGCGCGCTCGGACAATCACTCAGCGTCGAGGCGATGTCGCTCTACAACTACGTCGAGGACAAGGACGACCTTCTCACCGGCATCGTCGACCTCGTGCTACGGGAGTTCGATCTCGCGCCCACGACTGTCGACTGGCGTTCGGACATGCGAGCGACGGCGGTGTCCGCGCACGAAGCGCTGCTGCGACACCCCTGGGCGACCCGACTCGTCCTCTCCCCCACTTCGGTCCGCATGGTCACCGTGCGAATGGACTACATGGAGTCGATCCTCGCTCGGCTCCGAGACGCGGGGTTCTCACCCGAGGCGGCGTCGAGGGGCTACCACGCCCTCGACAGCCATATTCTCGGATTCACCATCTGGCAACTCGGTCACGCCCTCCCCGTGGACGCTCCCCCGGACTTCATTGACAACCTGATGCGTCACCTCAAGCCCGACACGTTCCCCTTCCTCATGGAGCACGCCGCGGTGCACATGAAGGCGTCCGAGGATGCAGAGGAAGGCGAGTTTGAATTTGGGCTCGACCTCATCCTCGAGGGACTCGAACGGTACGCGCATTCGACACCGCACCGGGCTTGACGTTGAATTCCATTCGGAATTCGGAACAAGCACCGTTCCTACCTTCGTCATGGGGAAGATTCGCGTCGAGAACCGCGGTGACGGTGTATTCAGCCAGATCCATTGGGCCGATCTAGGCGTCCGGGTCATCAAAGAGGACGGCGAGCTGATTCGCCACTTCACCCTCAATCCGGCCAAAAACTACCAACCTCGGAAAGATGATTAATCTCGGGGGTTCGTTTGTCCCAGAAAATCTGAAACATCACAGTGGTGTCGGAGACCCGACGCAACAGATCTGCCACCAAGCACTGGCGTCTAGCGGCTAATGCGGACTAATGCGGACTAATGCGGACTAATGCGAGAGTCTGCCTAGAAAGGAAGCTAATCCGCGCCTTGTTGTCGTACACGTAGACGTTCGGTGCGCAATTCTTAATTTCGTCACTGCCCCACCCTGCCGTCTATACATTCGCGCAAGAGATCGGCGTGCCCGCAGTGACGGGCATACTCCTCGATCCTGTGCACCATCAGCTCGCGAACTGCAATTCCATCCTCGCCCAAACGTTCACCTAGATCCTTGTGTCCGTAAAGCTCAGCGTCGGTCGCGGCCTGCTCGCTCTCTAGCGCTGCGTACGCGGCATCGACGTGGGACTGCTCGGGCACTACTCCGTTGAAGTCCGCGCCGCCATCGCCGTACAGCTTCGGTAAGGGGTCTCCAGTTCTGATCCAGTTGCGCCAGTCGCGTTCCGCCTCAGCGAGATGTCGAAGCAGCCCAAGCAGCGACATCGTCGATGGCGGAACTGATCGAGTAGCTAGTTGTTCCGCATCTAGGCCCTCGCACTTCATCCGCAGTGTTATTCGATAGTTCGTGAGGTACTCGTGCAGCGTCGCAAGCTCACCGTCCGGACTGACTCCTTCGCTATTTCGAGGGTCGTCGTTCGGATCAACCCACATGTCAGGAAAGACGGTTGCTTGGCTCCACCGCACGGGTCGGTCACTCACGGATTCAATCATCATGCAGGGAAGCTCAGCCTCGCAAGCCCAATGCTCAAACCGAAGATCGCTGGTGTCGGAGGCCCGACGCAACAGTTCTGCCACCAATCACTGGCGACTAGAACTGCGGAGATCAGCCTTGCTCATCGCGCCGTAGACTGCTCGCTCGAATGATGCGAATGAGCTGAGGGCGCCCGCATCGTAGAACGGCAGTACTTGGGTGGCGAATACGCCCGTGATTCCGGCGTCTAGATCGATCCAGTAGTAACAGTTAGCGATTCCGCCCCAAAACAGGCTCCCGGGTGAACGCCCTTCTGCCGTAGCCATTGAGTTCCTGAGGAATGAGAGTCCCCAACCAGGATTTTGGCCCTCGAGCAACCGAACGTCATTCGTAACAACAGGATTGAATGATGACCATCCAGTCACTTGCAAGCCGTCAAGATGGTCCTGCGCCATCAGTTCAACTGTTGATGGCTCGAGCACACGAACGCCATTGAGCGCCCCTCCCCCGAGCAACATCCGAGTAAAGCGGGCAAAATCCACGGCGGTTGAATACAATCCGCCACCAGCATCGAACATCTCAGGAATCTCTGTCGGGAGATCGATCGGATAGGGCACGAGCGCACCTTCGGTTCGCTGGTAAATGGCTGCGACGCGTTGGCGCAATGCCGGATTCGGCAAGAAACTTGTATCCGGCATGCCGAGAGGACCGAAGATGTGATCGTTGAAGTACTCATCGAGGCGCTGTCCGGAGGCCTCTTCAACTATTCGCCCCGCCCAATTGAGTCCGAGGCCGTATTCCCACCGCTCCCCAGGGTCGAATACGAGCGGGAGCTCGTAAGCGGACTGTGATCCTTCTACTGTTTCAGGCACCGTTTTCACGTACCGTGCGAGTGAGCCGTCCGTCGAGGAGTATCCAAAGCCAGAAGTATGCGTGAGTAGATGCAGGAGCGTCAGGCGACGTGTGGGGGCACGCAAGATTGCATTACCCTCCGCATCAAAGCCCACTAAGACCTGAACCTCATCAAGATATGGAACGAGCTCTCCGACCGGCTGGTTGAGCGTGAGCGTTCCACTTTCCACGAGTTGCATCACAGCTGCTGCCGTCACGGCTTTTGTCAACGAGGCGACGAACATAATGGAATCCGGCTGCATAGCCCTGCCCGGTGCGGCGTCGCCAACCGCACCCTCGAAGATGACTTCTGAACGAGACCAGGCGGTCGCGGCGACACCCACAAGCTGACCGTCGTCGACGGTGGTTCGCAGCACTTCACCAATCTGTTCAGCGTGCGTGGCTGATGTCATTCCGCTTATTTAATCACCGAGTTCTAATCATCGCAGGATCCGCGATCTCATCAGAAAGTCGATCGTCCTGACTACGGTCCTCGGAGTCGACTTGAGCAGAGAGGACAAGACGCCATTGCCGACGTCGCATACGGCAATTGGGTGTGAAGGAGACAATCTGAGCTGGTGTCGGAGGGCCGAAGCAACGACTCTGCTACCAAGCATTGGAGGCTCGCCTAGAGCACGGCTACCGGTCGGCGGCACAAGGCAACAGAAGCCACGTCGCAATGGAGACTCAGCGGTGCCCCGAACGCCAAGGGGTCGAACTACATCGACTT